>CXWK01007762.1_pt1 | contig 18623 bp, 16 predicted proteins | sample 590851 | NCBI WGS metagenome assembly CXWK01 (sample SAMEA3498364, study PRJEB10139) | wastewater metagenome | biome: wastewater treatment plant; material: activated sludge | place: Denmark | collected 2014-08-01 | reverse complement strand
AGCGCGGGTAGTTTACCCGCGTCGCGGCGCGCGGGTAGTTTACCCGCGCTACATTATGGGCCAGCGCCTCTATGGCGGCAAAGGCGGTCTGCGCCTCGTCGCCGCGCTCGGCGACGGCGGCCACCTGGCGTTGTAACGCGTCCATGCACGGGTCGGGGTGGCGCCAGATGTAGGTGAAGTTGGCCGGGTCGAGCGGGCCGAGCCAGGCGGCCGAGTTCGGCTCGTCCAGCAGGGCGCTGCCCGGTGGCACGAGCAGCCGCACGGAGAGCTGCACCGCGGGCACGTGGGCGATCAGGCCGCGCGCCTGAATCCAGGCCAGCAGGTCGATGTAGTCGGCCAGCGCCGTCCAGGGCGTGAAGGGCAGCCACGTCGGTTGCACGGGCAGGCCCGCGCCGTCCAGTACGGCCAGGGCGTCATCCAGGTCGGCCCGCGTGTGGCCCTTGTGCAACCGGCGCAGTACCTCGTCGCTGACACTCTCGAAGGCCGACACGACGAATCTGGCTCCCAGCGCGCGCAACTCCGGCAAGAGCGCGCGGTGCTGCCGGATGTGTTCGACTTTGGTGGTGAAATCGAACGTCAGGTGTGGGAACTCGGCGTGCAAGTCGCGGGCGATCTTCACAACGTGGCCCGGCCCGTTGAGAAAGTCGGGATCGCCGAAAGAGATGTGCTCGGCCCCGGCGGCTACCTGCTGGCGGATGTCGGCCAGCACCGTATCGGCCGGGACGACGAAGAAACGGCCGCCATACACCGGCACGACCGGACAGTGGCGGCAGGTGTGGAGGCAACCGCGACTGGCCTCGACATAGCCGGAGAGATGGGCCACGCCGTCCTCGACGTAGTGGGCGTAACGGCTGAGCGGCGGCAGGCCGGCGCGGTTGGGTGTCGGCAAAGCCAGACGGACGAGTGAGCGGGTCGGTGGTCGTTGGTCGTAGGTTGCCCCCTCGCCCCCTGGGATAGGGTTAGAGAGAGGGTCTTGCCAGTTTGCCAACACCCCCGCCACCCTCTCAACCAGTACATCCTCCAACTCCCCGGCCAACACCGAATCGGCCACACCGGCCAGCAAGTAGTCAGCATTGAGCCAGGCGTAGAGGCCATAGAAGCAGATGTGGGCCTGGGAATTGAGAGCGCGCACCTCGGCCGCGGCACGCACGCCCAGCCGTAGGGCGGTATGCATGGGCACACTGATGCCGATGAAGCGGGCGCTGGCGGCGATCTCGCGCGGCAGGGGATCGACGGCCAGATCGACGACCGTGGCCGGAATGCCCGCCCGCTGCAACACGGCCGCCGGCCAGGCCAGGCTCAGCGGCTGGTGGCCCAGTTCGTAGCAGGCCAGCAGCAAGACGTCGCCGGGGGCAACAGACATATGTCCTTACTTGCGGGCCGGGCCGCCCTTGCCGCCGGTCACGGGCGCGCCCATCACGCCGGCCGACGGCCCTTCCTCGAACAGGAATGCCTCCATTTGCTCGAACAGGAACTCCTGCGAGCGCGGGTCGGCCATGTTCAGCCCGTAGTGGTTGATGAGCAGCCGCGCCTGGTCTTGCCACAGGCTGTAGGCGTACTTGGAGATCTCGTCGTAGACGCGCTGCCCCAGCTGGCCGGGGAAGGGCAGCCGGTCGAGCGCCGGCAACTCCGCGCCCATCTTGGCGCATTTCACCACGGTCAGGGTCTTCGTTTCTCGTGCCATAGGTCTCTCGCTTAGCCGAGGCGCTGCCGGGAGCGTCTCTCGAATAGGCCAATGATAGGCTCATTGGACAGGAGCCGCAAGCGGACTCATGAATGGTGCGCGGGTTGAATACCCGCGGCAGGGGAGCAGGGGAGAGAAAGTCCATCGTGTGCTCGGCGTTGTTGGGTTCATTGCGTGTTCATCTTCGGCTTTGGTCATATAATCCACCTTATGCGCGCGCTGTTGTTTGGGTTGCCGGGTGGCGTCTCGGCGCTGGTGTTGCAAGGGCTGCTGGACGATGGGCGCGACGTGGCCGCGGTGGTCGTTCCCGCGGCGGCCGTGCCCCATCTACTACCGAATCCCGCGCCGCCTGTTACTCATCTGATGCCGCCGGCCGTAGCCGGTCTCTCGCTAGGCGTGACGTCCGATTTGCTGGCGCTTGCCTGGTCGCGCGGCCTACCGATATTGGCCCTAGATGATCTTAGCCATGCCGACACCCTGGCCGCGCTGGCCGCGTTCGCGCCGGACGTGGCCGTGGTCGCCTGCTTCACACAGCGCATCCCACCGGCCTTGCTGGCGTTGCCGCGGCTCGGCTTTCTTAACCTGCACCCCTCGCTGCTGCCGGCTTATCGCGGGCCGCAACCGCTGTTCTGGCAATTGCGGGACGGTGCGCCGACCGGGGCGACAGTGCACTACCTTGACGAGGGGCTGGACACGGGCGACATCGCGGCCCAGACGGCCGTGCCCCTGCCCGATGGTCTTGACGGCCCGGCGGCCGAGCGGCAGTTGGCGCTGGCCGGGCTGGGTCTGTTACGCGGCGTGTTGGACGATCTGGCCGTAGGCATTGTCCGGCGACGGCCGCAAGGGCCGGACGGCAGCTACCAGCGCGCACCGGGCGACGAGGCGTTTGCCCTCGCGACCGACTGGACGGCGCGACGGGCGTTCAACTTCATGCGCGGCACGGCCGACTGGGGGCGGCCCTATCGCGTGGAGATCAATGGGCGCGTGGAGTGGTTGGCCACGGCCGACGAGTGGCGCGACGTTGAATTGGATCGGCCGAGCGTGCGGCATGGGCGGCATATTGTGATTCGGTTTGCGGCGGGGGTGCTCTATGCGCGGCTGGTATAAAGAAGCCGTTTGATGTACAACGGAGCGTGTATCGTCTTTGATGGAGTGTCATGAAACACTGGCCAACGCCGCGGTTTGTTCAAGCATACCAGGCGTTGTCCATGGAGACTTTACAACGTTGCCTCGTCGAATCCGGGCTACCTATCTGCTTCTGGCCTGCTGCGTCCCTCTCGGAGTGCTCGCTATCGTGCTGGGCACAGGGTCTCGGGCCGGCGCTTCGTCCTCTGCCCCGCCCCCCATTTTCATCGATAGCCTCCTCTACGACGGCTACGCCCTCGACGACGCCGATGAGGCGGTGCGCCTGGTCAACGGCGGGACGTTGCCGGTCGCTCTGGCCGGCTGGCGGCTGAGCGATGGGACAACGAGCGCAACGCTGCCGGCTAACACGACGCTGCCCCCCGGCGCGGGTCTATGGCTAACGGGCGACGCGACCGCTTTTCGTTTCCAGTTCGGCCACGCCGCCGACGTAGCGCTTGGCTCCTGGCCCGGCTTCAGCAACGCCGGCGATGAGGTCGTGTTACTCGACGCGGCCGGGGCGGTCGTCGACGTGCTGGTCTACCTGGACGGCGACACGGGCCGCGCGGGCTGGTTCGGCCCGGCCGTCGCGCCTTATCGCGTGGCCGGCGTCTTCGCCGCCGAGGGGCAGTTACTCTTCCGGCGGCGCGACGAAGCGACCGGCGCGACCGTAGCCGACACCGACACCGCCGCCGACTGGGCGCAGAGCAACAACGACCCCGTGCTCGGCCGCAAGGTGCGCTACCCCGGCTGGGCGGCTGACCGTTTCGCCGCGCCGGTCGTCATCACCGCCACCGGCACGCTGACCGTGGCCGTGGCCCCTGACAACGCCTATGATGCCCTCGTCGGGGATATCAATAGCGCGCGGAGCAGCATTCTTCTTTCCTCCCTTACGCTGGAGAACGCCGGCATCGGCGAGGCACTGGCCGCGGCCGCCCGGCGCGGCGTGGCCGTCACGGCGCTGCTGGAAGGCGCGCCGCCCGGCGGGTTGAGCGACCAGGCGCGCTACGTCTGCGGCCGCGTCGAAGCCGCCGGCGGGGCATGCTGGTTTATGGCCGGCGACGACGCGCGGCGGGTCCACAGCCGTTATCGCTACCTGCACGCCAAGTACCTGGTCATCGACGGCCGGTTGAGCGTCGTCAGCAGCGAGAACTTCAGCCCCGACAGCTTGCCCGGCGATGACAAGGCCGACGGCACCTGGGGGCGACGCGGCGTGTTGCTGATGACCGACGCGCCGGCCGTCGCCGCTCACCTGGCGGCTGTCTTTGCCGATGATCTCGACCCGGCCCACCCCGACCTGGTGCGCTGGTCGGCGGCCGACCCGGTCTACGGCGCGCCGCCGTTGGGCTTCCTGCCCACGGCCGGAGGCGGCGCGGGCTACGCTGTGCGCTATGCCGAGCCGGCCGAGTTTCATGGGACGTTCCGCTTCGAGATCATTCAATCGCCGGAGAACAGCCTGCGGGCCGGTGATGGTCTGCTGGCGCTCCTTGGCCAGGCGGGGGAGGGGGATGCACTACAGGTGCAGCAACTGTCCGAGCGGCCATTCTGGGGCACGACGACCAGCAACGCAGCGGCCGACCCCAACCCACGGCTGGAGGCGTACCTGGCCGCCGCGCGCCGCGGGGCCGAGGTCGATCTGTTGCTCGACGCCTTCTTCGACGACCCCGGCAGCGCCGTCAGCAACGCCGCTGCCTGCGCTTACGCCAACGACGTCGCCCGGCGCGAGGGGCTGGCCCTGCGCTGCCGCACGGGTAACCCGACCGGGCTGGGCATCCACAACAAGATGGTGCTGGCCCGCGTCGCCGGGCAAGGTTACGTCTACGTCGGCAGTGTCAACGGCACGGAGCTTTCGCACAAGGGCAACCGCGAGGTGGCGCTGCTGGTACAGTCAAATGCGGCCCATGCCTACCTGGCCGGGGTGGCCGCGGCCGACGCGCCCCACGTGGCCCTGCTGCCGGCGGTGCTGGCCCGCTACGAAGGGGCGGTCGACCACGTGCTGATCAGCGAGATCGCCTACGACACACCTGGCCCGGACGCGGCCGAGTTCGTGGAACTGGTCAATCCGACGGCCGCGCCGGTCGACCTCTCCGGTTACGCCCTGGGTGACGCCGTCTCATCGCTCGACTTCGAGGACATGCGCCACTTCCCGGCCGGGACGATCTTGCCGGCGGGCGGCGTCCTGATCGTGTCGATCAGCGCCACCGCCTTTCGGGAAGAGTTTGGCGTCGCGCCGCAGTTCGAGATCGTCGATAGCGACCCGGCTGTGCCCGAGCTGATCGACGACCCGGCCTGGGGCGACCCGAAAGCGCTGTTTCAGTTGGGCAACGCCGGCGATGAGGTGTTGCTCATTCGCTGGGATGGGCTGGTCGATGTCGTGACCTATGGCGCCGGCTATCACCCTGCGGTTGCCGGCTGCGGGCTGCTCGTGGCCCCGGCGCGGGTGCTGGAGCGCGTGCCATACTGGCGCGATACGAATAACTGCCCGGTGGACTTTCGCCCCTGGGCGTTTGCCAGTCCGGGCCGGTTGCCCTAACATGTAGCGCGGGTTAATTTCCCGCCTCCGCAGGGATGAGGGCTGATGCGACTCGCGCTGTGTTCATCCCTCATCCTTCCGCCTTCATCCCTGCTAATAGGGGCGAAGCCCTGCGCGGGGGCAGGGCTTCTAAAGGGGATGTAGAGACACGGCTGAGGGCCGTTGTCGTTGTGGGATGCTGTTACGACGGCTCGGTCAGCAACCGGTCAATCTCGCTGCGGATCGAACTCAGGTCGTCCAGACGCAAGTAAACGATGGCATAGCGCACGTAGGCGACGAGGTCAAGCTCCTTGAGCTTGCGAATGACCATGTCGCCGACGACACGGCTTCTGACCTCTTCCTGACCCATGCGCTGCAATTCGGCCTCGATCTCGCCGGCCATGCGCTCGATGTCGGCGGCCGAAATCGGCCTCTTGGCGCAGGCCACACGGATGCCGCCCAATAGCTTCTCGCGCGAGAACTCCTCGCGCGTGCCGTCCTTTTTGATGAGCAACGGCGTGGCCAAAATTGGCCGCTCATAGGATGTGAAACGCTGATCGCACGCCTCGCACACACGACGGCGGCGCGTGCCGCCGCGCCGGTCGTGGCTGGTGTCGATAACGTGGGTCTTCTCGTATCCGCAATAGGGACAGCGCATGGCCCTGGCCTCCGTGGTATACCGCCAAATCTGGGACAGACAGCACATGTTGGGGTGTCGGGCGTGCCGATACCCCAAGATATGCTATGCATGGCATTTTACCACGGTCGAACGCCTCGACAAGCGGCGGTGGTCACCGTTGCGGTGGTCACCGTTGCAGTGGTCGCCGTTGCGGATGTCACCGCTGCGGTGGTCACCGCCGCCGTCAGAGGGTTGCCCACGTCTACTGGCGCTTGCGCAAGAAGGCCGGAACCTCCAGGTCGTTGAAACGGTACGCATCCTGGTTGGGGCGGCCGGCTTGCGGCGTTTGCGGCCGGCTGGCCGGCGAGTTGCTGGCCGGCGCGTGGGCCGGCACAGACTCGCGTACCGGCGGCCGGTTGGGCATCAGGCGCGTCGTCTGCGCCGTCGCCGCCGTTGCCATCTGTCGCATAGGCATGTGGTGCTCAAAGCCGGTGGCGATGACCGTGATGCGTATCTTGTTGCTCATCTTCTCATCGATGACCGCGCCGAAGATGAGATTCACGTCCGGGTGAGCCGTCTCACGGATGATGGCTGCGGCCTGGTTGATCTCGTAGAGCGTCATGTCCGGGCCGCCGGTGACGTTGAACAGGATACCGCGCGCGCCGTCGATGGTCACGTCCAGCAGCCGGCTCGACAGGGCCTGGACGGCGGCGTCGTGGGCGCGCTCGTCGCCCGACCCCTCACCCACGGCCATCAGCGCCGCCCCGCCCATCGACATGATGGTCTTCACGTCGGCGAAGTCGAGGTTGATCAGGCCGGGGACGGTGATCAGTTCGCTGATGCCCTGGATGCCCTGGCGCAGGATGTCATCGGCCATGCGGAACGAGTCGAGCAGGGTCACACGCTTGTCGGCCGTCTCCAACAGACGGTCGTTGGGAATGACGATGAGCGTATCGACGTGCTCCTTGAGCTGCTCGATGCCCGTTTCGGCCGAGCGCGCCCGCTGCGAGCCTTCGAAGCTGAACGGGCGGGTGACGACGCCGATGGTCAGCGCCCCGGCGTCGCGGGCGGCGCGGGCAACGATGGGCGTGGCTCCGGTGCCCGTGCCACCGCCCATGCCGGCGGTCACGAAGACCATGTCGGAGCCTTGCAGCGTGTGACGCAGCTCCTCGATGGACTCTTCGGCCGAGCGCGCGCCTGTTTCCGGGTCGCCGCCCGACCCCAGGCCGCGCGTGGTGCGCTCGCCGATAGCGATGCGCATCGGCGCGTGACTGCCGAGCAGGGCTTGCTGATCGGTGTTGACGGCGATGAACTCGACGCCGGCGATGTTCTCGCTAATCATGCGGTTCACGGCATTGCTGCCGCCACCACCGACACCGACAACCCGAATCAACGCCGAGCCTTCGGTGGCCGGCATGCGCTGTGCATCTCTCCCTCTGTATTCATTCATGTCTCTAAACCCCTCTAACTAGACTTACCACTAAAACCAAGTTGAGTAACACCTCTGCCAGGCCCCTTTAACCCGGCAGCAATGTACGGATGAGATTGCCCACCCGCCGGCCCCATTGACTGGGGGCCTGGGTGCGCGCCCGATAACGGTGGTGGTCCGTGCCGGCCCACCGCAGCAGGCCGACGCTGGTGGCGTAGGCCGGGCTGTGCAAGGAATCGACGAGGCCGACGAGGTTCTTGGGCGTCGCCACCCGCGTCGGCACGTTCAGCACGCGCTCGGCGATGGTGGTAATGCCGCGCAGTAGGGCCGTGCCGCCGGTCAGCACGATGCCCGCAGGCAGAAGCTCGTCATAGCCCGATTGCTGGATGTCCTTCAGAATCATGTGGAAGATCTCTTCCGTGCGCGCCTCGATCACCTGTGCCAGGTCTTGCCGGCCGACCTGTATCTTCTCGCCGCCGAACGGCTCGACGGTGAAGACGAAGTCGGGGTCGATCTCCGCCGGGCGGCAATCGCCATACTGCACCTTGACTTTCTCGGCCACTTCATAGGGCGCGCGCAGGCCGATGGCAATGTCGTTGGTGATGTGATAGCCGCCGATGGGGATGACTTTGGTGTGCCAGACCGTGCCCTGTTTGTAGAGCGCCAGGTCGGTTGTGCCGCCGCCGATGTCGGCGATGAGGACGCCCATCTCTTTTTCGGCCGGCTCCAGCACCGCTTCGGCCGAGGCCAGGGCGTTGAGCACCGTCTCTTCCGGGCTGATGCCCACGCTGGCTACGCAGTGATGCAGGTTCTGCAGGGCCGACGCGGCGGCGGTGACGATATGGGCTTCGACTTCAAGCCGGTAGCCGTGCATTCCCAATGGCTGGCGCACACCCTGATGATCGTCGATGGTGTAGTGCCGCGGGATCAGGTGGATGATCTGGCGGTTGCTGGGGATGGGGATGGCCTGGGCCGTTTCCAGGGCACGGTCGATGTCGGCCGTTGTGACGCCCAGTTCATCGGCCGCCCGGCCCGCCCCGATGGCGACCATGCCGGCGTTGTTGGTCGAGCTGATGTGCTCGCCGGCGATGCTGACCAGGGCCTGCGACAACTGGTAGCCGGACGTCTCCTCGGCCGCGGCGACGGCCTTGGCCAACGCCACCGAGGCCGAAGGCACGTCGACGATCATGCCTTTGCGCATCCCGCTCGATGGTTGCAGGCCCATGCCGATGATCTGTAGCTCGCGGTTGCGCACCGCGCCCACCAGAGCACAGATCTTCGTCGTGCCTATATCTAGCCCAAATACAATGTCTTCCATGTCCTTCTTCCCCTGGTCTACGGCGTCGCGCGATAGTACGGTTTGTACTGGTTGCTGACGCTGATGTACTCCGGCCGGATGCCGCGTTCCAATAGTTGCGCCACCACGGTTTCGTAGACCACCAACTTCTGATGCATGTCGCGGCCGACGCCGAAGTAGGCTCGCTAGCCGCGGCCGTCCTGGTAACTCAGCCCGCCCGACGGCCGGTAGTAGAGCTGTTCGATGTTGGGCCGCAACTCCCGCAGTTGCAGCGCTCCTTCCAACACCGCGTCGGGCACAAACGCTACTTGCGCCCCCGACGCAGCCGCGTCGGCCTCGCCTTCTTCCGCCGCGACGGCTTCTTCGTCCTCTGTCGTCTCTTCGGTCGTCACTTCCTCTTCGGCCGCCGCTTCTTCGTCACTCGTCACTCGTCGCTCGTCACTCGCCCCTTCTTCCGAGACGATCGTGAGCAGCCCCACCGTCTGCGTCCGGGCCGGGGCCAGGCCGCCGTCCTCATCGACCCAGTACGTCTGGTCGCCTTCCTGCCACGTGGCCAGCGGCGGCTTCTCGCGCAGGATGATGAGCACGTCGTTGGGCCAGTGGAGCGTCACCGTGGCTGTGACGACGCCGCCCATCTCGCCCACGTGGTCGGCCGCTTCCTGCGGGTCGGCGGCGAAGATGTGACGGCCGGCCAGCCCGCTTTCGGCCACGATGTGGTTAATGTCGATAGAGGTCGCGCCCTCGACCGGGATGTAGTTGAGGTAGAAGCGGTCGTCGCCGCCGATGGCGAACAGGGCGTAGGCGCACAGGCCCAGGATGGCCACGCTGATCCAGCGCGTGTTGAGCGCCAGACCGACGACGCCTGACAGCGGCCGGCGGATGCGTTGCTGGCTGTTGCGCCGCTTGCGCTGCTTGGCCGTTTTGCTCGCCTGGCGCGCCTCTGGCGACGACAGGTCGGGCAGCCGCACGGCCGTGGCCGTCTGGACGCGGCGCATGCGCGGCTGCTTGCGCAGGCGCTGATTGGGTTGGTTTTTGCGCTCGCTCATGCCGCCCTCCGCTCGCCCGGCAACAATGCCGTGGGGTCGATGGTCGTCTCCAGGTCGGCCCGCTCGGCGTGGCGCTCCAGCGCCAGCTCGATGAGCCGGTCCAGCAGCTCGCTGTAGCTGAGACCGCTGGCTTCCCACAACTTCGGGTACATGGAGATGCTGGTGAAGCCAGGGATGGTGTTGATCTCGTTCAGGTACAGGTCGCCGGTGGCGTCGTCGAGCAACAGGTCGACGCGGCCGAGGCCGGCGGCGTCGATGGCCCGGAAGGCGCGCACGGCCAGAGCGCGGACAGCGTCGGCCGTAGCCGGCGGCAGCGGCGCGGGGATGAGCAACTCCGACTCGTCCTCCGAACCCGGCTCGGCCATGTACTTGGCGACGTAGTCATAGAAGGCGCGCCGCGGCCGGACTTCGCCGACGACGCTGGCCCGCGGCTCATCGTTGCCCAACACGGCCACTTCCAACTCGCGCGCGCGGTGGATGCCCTGCTCGACGATGAGACGCCGGTCGTAGCGGGCCGCCTCGTCCAGCCCGGCGCGCAGCGCGGCCCGGTCGTCGCATTTGCTGATGCCGACGCTGGAGCCGAGGTTGGCCGGCTTGGTGAAGACGGGGTAGGGCAGGGCGGCATCGACGGCGTTGAGCACGGCGGCCGGGTTGCGCTGCCACTGGCCGCGCGTGAATAGTAGCCAGGGCAGCACCGGCAGGTCGTTGGCGGCCATGACGTGCTTGAAGATGGCCTTGTCCATGCCCACGGCCGAGCCGACGACGCCCGCGCCGACGTAGGGCAGCCCGGCCAGTTCCAACAGCCCCTGCACCGTGCCGTCTTCGCCGTAGGGGCCGTGGAGGACGGGGAAGATCACGTCCAGTTCGGCCACGACGGAAACGCCGGGCGTATTGCCGGCGCGGTCGAGCGTCAGGAGGGCGGCCGGGCCGGCGGCGTTGGGCGGTTCCGGCAGCAGCGTGGCCGGGCGGGCGGCCTGACCCTCAGCCAGCGCGCCCATCGCATCGCCAGTGACCCAGCGGCCGTCCTTGGCGATGCCGATGGGCACCACCTCGTAGCGGTCGGGGTCGAGCGCGGCCATCACCGAGCGGGCCGAGCGCAGCGAGACTTCATGCTCGCCGGAGCGGCCACCGAAGATGACGCCAATGCGGAGTTTGCCTTGGTCTGCCATGTTTTTAGTCAGTAAGCATCAAGCAGTAAGCAGCTTGCAGTGTTCAGTAGGTCAGCAGGTCAGTGGTCAGTTGCTCTAATCTCCAATCTCTAGTCTCTAATCCCGTATCTACTCAAACGACCAATCACCAACAAGCTCTACTTCCAGTTCCATCTCGATACCGAACTGTTCGCGGACGCTGTTCCAGGCTTCGGCGATGAGGGCGCGGACGTCTTCGGCCGAGGCCTCGCCGTCGTTGATGAAGAAATTAGCGTGCTTTTCGGAGATGACGGCGTCGCCGACGCGGAAGCCCTTCAGGCCGGCGGTGTCGATGAGATAGCCGGCGTAGAAGTTCTCCGGGTTCTTGAACATGGAGCCGGTGCTTGCCCCGCCGGGCTGGCTGGCCTTGCGGTGGGCGCTGAAGCCCTCGGCGCGCGCGGTCAGCACGTCGGCCGCCTCCGGCCGCAGGCGCAACTCGGCCGAGAGGACGACGCGCCGCGCCCGACTCGTGCCCTGCTCGCGCTTCAGGATACTATCGCGATAGCCATAAGCCATCTCCTCGCGGTTGAAGACGCGCGTGCCATAGCCCGGTTCCCAGATGGTGGCCGCCTGGAAGTTGGCGTCGATGTCGGAGCCGTGCGCCCCGGCGTTGCCGACGACCGCGCCGCCGATTGTGCCGGGCACGCCGACGGCCCACTCCAGCCCGCCCAGGCCGCGGCTGATGCACTGGCGGGCCAGGGCGGAGAGGTTCGCGCCCGATTCGGCGGTGCAGACCACACCCGCGCCACTGTGGCGAAAGGTGACTTTGCGCGCGCGGTTGAGGATGATCAGGCCGCTGATGCCGCTGTCGGCCACCAGCACGTTGGAGCCGCCGCCCAGGACGAAGTAGGGCAGACCGGCGGCATAGGCCACTTCGACAGCCGTCAGCAGTTGCTCGGCCGACGTCACCGTCAGGAACAGCTCGGCCGGGCCGCCGACGCGCGCCGTGGTATGGCGGGCCAGCGGTTCGCTGATGTGTACCTGCTCGCCGAAAATCTGGCGCAGTCTCTCCATCGTCTGAATCGTGGTCATGAGTTTCATAGGCCCGATCATCTCGTCACTACGGTTCGTTCCGGCCAGACCTCTCAGGTCTTCGCCCTATCTCTTCACTCCCGGTTGTTGCTGCAATCCTTCCAAGACCCAGCGTCCGACCGCGTCGCCATCGCCCGCGCCCAGGGTCAGCACAACGTCGCCGGGGCTGAGTCGCTCCAGCAGGTAGTCGGCCGCGGCGCGACGGTCGGGAATATGGAGCCGTTCGCCCACGTCACGGCCGGCCGGCTCAGCGCTTGTCATGCGCTTGACCACGTCGGCGGCGCTGATGGCCGGGTCGACCTTCTCGCGGCTTCGGTAGATATCCAGGACAACGACCCGGTCGGCGGCGTCGAAGCTGGCGGCAAATTCGTCGGCCAGCAGGCGGGTGCGGCTGTAGGTGTGCGGCTGCCAGACGGCCCACAGGCGGCGGCCGGGGTAGCGCTGGCGGGCGGCGGCCAGCGTCGCCCGAATTTCGGTCGGGTGGTGGGCGTAGTCGTCGATGATGGTGACGCCGCCCACGTCGCCCACGACCTGAAAGCGGCGCTGCACCCCGCCGAAGCCGGCCAGGGCGCGGCAGATGCGGGCGAAGTCGAGCTTCAGGTCCAGGCCGACGATGATGGCCGCCAGAGCATTGCGGACGTTGTGGGCGCCGGGCAGGCGCAGCCGGGCCAGACCGATGGTGCGGCCATCATATTCAACGACGAAGTCCGTGCCGCCCAACTGGTTAGGCCGCGAGTCCAGGGCGCGCACGTTGGGCGTCTCGGCTTTGGGCAGATTGCCCAGGCCATAGGTCGTCACACTAACCCCGGCGGCGCTTAGTTCGTCGAGCAGTTGCACCGCGCCAGGGTCGTCGGCACAGATGATGAGCCGCCCGTGCTCCGGCAACAAATCGGCGAACTGGCGGAAGGCGGCGCGGTAGACCTCGGCCGTCGGGAACAAGTCGGGGTGGTCGTGCTCGACGTTGGTGATGACGGCGATATCCGGGCGCAGGCCGAGGAACATGTAATCGTACTCGTCGGCCTCGATGACGAAGTGCGGCCCCTGGCCCAGGCGACCGTTGCCGCCCAATTCAGGCAGCGTACCGCCGAGGATGACCGTTGGATCGAGGCCCGCTTCGAGCAGCAGGTGGGCGATCATGCCGGTGGTTGTCGTTTTGCCGTGGGTGCCGGCCACGGCGATGCCGATGGTCCCACGCATCAGGATGCCTAGCAGGTCGGCGCGCTTCAGCACGGGCACGCCGCGGGCCACGGCCGCGGCCCATTCCGGGTTCGCCGGCGGGATAGCCGAGGAGACGACCAGCAACTCGGCCCCGTTGATGTGGGCCGCGTCGTGGCCGATGGCGACGGCCACGCCTGCCGCGGCCAGCGCGTCGGTCTGGTCGTTGGCCTGCATGTCAGAGCCGCTGACCCGGTAGCCGCGCCCCAGCAGCACGCGGGCGATGGCCGATACGCCGGCCCCGCCCACGCCCACCATGTGGATGCGCATTCCGGGTCTGAGTTCTATATCCGTCATGGTTGCCCTTGAGAGCAGGGGAGCAGGGGGGCGGGGGAGCTGGGGAGATTGTCACCCACCCAGTTTGCCTGCCACATTCTGCTCTTCATTCCTAATCTCTATTCCCTGATTTCTAATCTCTAATTACAGCAGCACGACAAGCACAAACAAGAACACCACCACCAGCAGCAGCGGCAAAATGTAGGGCGACGAGGCCAGCACCGGGATGGGCAGGTTGTTGATGATCGGCGCCGCCTCCGGCAACGGCCGTGAGATGTTGACCAGCGTGAATGGATACTGCACGTCGGGCGTGAAACGCACCCAGTTGCTGGCCGAGACCACTTTGTACTCCAGAAAAGCCCAGATCGAGCCGACGATGAGCCAGCCGTTGATGCCGCCGACGATGAAGCCGAGCACCCGGTCTTGCAGGTTGTCGCGCCGCGTCAGCCGCTCGCCGACACGGCTGCGAGCCAGGGCCGGCCCCTGATAGCCAAAGAAGCCGATGATCAGCAGGAAGGCCGACATCAGGAAGAACTGCCAGCGACGAATCTCCGGCGTCTGAGTGATGTTGTTGTCCCAGCCAATGAAGGTAAAGATGGTGCTGAAGAACTGGTTGATCGTGAACAGGGCCAGGATGAGCGCCGAGGTGACGACGACTTCCTTGGTCCAGCCGCGCATGGAGCCGACCAGCGCGAAAATGGCAACCATGATCCAGAAAGCAGCGACCAGGCTTAACATAGGGCCTCCTGCGGGGCGATAGGCGCGCCCTGGGCCAGAATGAGCCGGGCCAGGTCGGCCGCGGCGGTGGGCCGGTCGAGCGCGGCGGCGGCGGCGGCCATGCCGGCCAGCCGCTCGCGGTCGAGCAGCAGGCCGCGCACCGTCGGCAGCAGCGCCGTGGGCAGCGTCTCGTCGGTCAACTGGACGGCCGCGCCGCGCTCGGTCAGATAGTCAGCGTTGACCTTCTGGTAGCGCCAGGCGAAGGTCAGCGGTACGAGCACGGCCGGCAGGGCGAAGGCCGGGCACTCGCCCAGCATACTGGCCCCGGCGCGGGCCACGACCAGGTCGGCGGCGCGGAAGGCCGGACCCATCTCTTCGTGCAGATACGGGTAGGGTCGGTAGAAGGCGCGCAACCCGGCCGGCAGGGTGGTGGCGTCGGCCTCCACTTCGGGCCAGGTGAGTGTGCCGCTAACGTGGATGACCTGAGCCTCGGCCAGCAGCGCGGGCAAACTGTCCATCAGGGCGCGGTTGATGGCCCGCGCGCCGCGGCTGCCGCCGAAAACAAAGAGCGTCGGCCGGTCGGGGGCCAGATCGAAGCGGCTCAGAGCCTCGGCCTTGCTCAAGGTGAGAGCGGCGCGCAGTTCCGGGCGCACCGGATAGCCGGTCACGGCCATCTTCTCGGCCGGCACGAAGGCGCGCGAGCCATCGGTAGTGCAGGCCACACGGCGGGCCAGGGGCATGACGAAGCGCAGGGCGCTGCCCGGCTCCACGTCGGGCAGATAGACGATGATGGGTGCGCCGCTCAACCGGGCGGCGGCGGCCACCGGCGCGGCTACGTAGCCGCCGGTCATGAAAACGCTGTCGGGCCGGAAGGCGCGCACGTGGCCCAGCGCCGCGCCAAAGCCGCGCGCCAACCGCGCAGCGTTGCGCGCCCGCGTCCCCAGCGGGACGCCGACGATGGGGCCGGCGGAGATCGTCTCCAACCTTAGCCCGGCGCGAGGAACCAGTGTTTCTTCCATTTCACCCTTTGTGCCGATCCACAGGATGTCGCCTTCGGCCACACCCAGCCGCCGCAGTTCCGCGACTGCGGCCAGGGCCGGGTAGATGCCGCCGCCTGTTCCACCGGCGCAGACCATGACGCGCATGTCACTCCTGCCGCCGGCGCGGCTGGCGAACGCCCACGGCCGCATCGCGCGAGACGTTGAGCAGAATGCCCACGCCGACCAGCGTAATCAGCATCGACGAGCCGCCGTAGCTGAGAAACGGCAGCGGCATCCCCGTGAACGGGATGACCGCCGTGATGACCGCCAGATTGATGAGCGCCTGATAGGCGATCCAGGCCGTCACGCCGACGGCCAGCAAAAAGCCGTAGCTATCGCGCGCCCGCGTGGCCACGCGGAAGCCGCGCCAGGCCAGGAAGGCCAGCAGGCCGATGACCACCAGCGCGCCGAAAAGACCCAGTTCTTCACCGACGATGGCGAAGACGCCGTCGGTATGGGCCAGCGGCAACGCGCCGAATTTCTGCACGCCCTCGCCCAGGCCGACGCCAAAGATGCCGCCGTTGGCCAGCGCGCCCAGAGCTTGCCGCACCTGATAGCCGGCCTGGAACGGGTCGGCCAGCGCGGCGCGATAGTCGCTGACGCGCTGGGCGGCGTGGGGCAGGGCGACCATCAGAAAGGCCACCACCACCGCGGCAACCAGGCCGACGACGAGCACCTGCTTCAGGTCTGCCCCGGCGACGTAGAACAGCGTGAAGCTGATCAGCCCGACCAGGATGGCCGTGCTGAGCGCCGGCTGGAGCACGATCAGGGCGAACATACCGCCGGTGATGATCGAGAACGGCACCAGACCGTAGTTAATCTGCTTGATGCGGTCGCCTTTGGAGTGCAGCCAGTGAGCGATGTAGAGAATGGTCGCCAGCTTGGCCAACTCCGACGGCTGATAGGAGCCTTGCGACAGGGCGCGCGCCGCGCCATAGTCAACCTGGCCGAAGAACAGCAGGAAGACCAGCAGGACGATGGTCACAACGATGAGCGGCAGCGACAGGTAGCGCAGGATGTGATAGTCGAACTGCATCAGGACGACGATGATCATCACACCCAGGGCCATCGCGCCCACCTGGCGGGTCATGTAGTAGACCGGGTTGTCCTTGAAACGCAGGCCCAGGTCGAAGGTAGTGCTATAGACCATCAGGAAGCCAAAGACCAGCAACGCGGCCGTGCCCAGCAGCAGCCAGTAGTCGAAGGCCAGCTTGTTGCGCCCGGCCAGGAGGGATTCGCCACGCTTTTTGACGACCTGGAAAGTTGTCATCTTCGCTCTCCTTCGTAAGTCGTTACTCGCGGGTCGCCGGCCGGTTCCAGATCGGCAACCAGGAGACGGAAGTGCTCGCCGCGCTCCACGAAGTCGGTATAGGCGTCGAAGCTAGTGCCGCCGGGTGAGAGCAGCACCACGTCGCCGGGGTCGGACTCGGCCTGGGCGACGTAGACCGCCTCGGCCATCGTGTCGACGCGAGTGACGGGCAAGCTATCGCCCAGACGCGCCGCCAGCGGGCCGGCCAACTCGCCAAAGAGGACGACGTGCTTAACCCGCCGCGGCACTTCGCGCGCCCACTCGTCCCAGACCATGTTCTTGTCGCGGCCGCCGGCCAAGAGGATGATCGGCTCGTCGTAGGCGGCCAGCGCGGCCAGGGCGCGTTCGGGCGCGGTGGCGATGGAGTCGTTAACGTACTGAACGCCGTCCAGCTCGCGCACCGTTTGCATACGGTGGGGCACGCCGCTGAAGGTGCGAATGGTCTCGACGATGGCCTCGTCGGGCACGCCGACCGCCTCGGCCAGCGTCGCCGCGGCCAGGACGTTGAGCAGGTTGTGGCCGCCGCGCAGGCGAATGACGGCTACGGGGCAGAGGGTGCGGGCCTGGCCGTCACGCCCCAGCCAGATGTGGCCGTCGTGGACGTAGGCGCCATCCTCAACCGGGCCGCGACGGCTGAAGAGGCGCAGCCGGCCGCGCACCCGCTCGCGCAGAGCCAGCGCGCCGGGGTCGTCGGCCGAGAGTACGGCGATGTCGCCCGGCCGCTGGGTGCGCAGGATGTTGGCTTTGGCCTGCGCATAGTCAGCCATCGTCTTGTGGCGGTCGAGATGGTTGGGTGTCAGATTGAGCACGGCGGCCAGGGCCGGGCTGAGATCGTCCCACAGTTCCAGTTGAAAGCTGGAAAGTTCCATCACGATCAGGTCACCGGCGCTCATCTGCGCCAGGTCGGTCAGGGGCGGCCGGCCGATATTGCCGCCGACCCAGGTGCGGCGGCCGGACTTCTGGCCCATGTCGCCGACGAGGGCGGTGGTAGTCGTCTTGCCGGCCGAGCCGGTGATGCCGATCAGCGGCGCGGGGGCGCGGCGGGCGAATTCCAGCGCGTCGTTGGTCAGGGGGATGCCGCGCCGGCGGGCCTCGACGACGATGGGCGCGTCGGTGGACACGCCGCCGCTGAGGGCCAGCACGTCGCACTCGTCGAGCAGCGACAGGGGATGGTCGCCCAGCACGAAGCGCAGCCGGTCGGCCGGCAGGTCGCTCAGCCCCGCCAGCGCGTCGACCAGCTTCTCGGCTGGGCGCAGGTCGGACAGGGTGACGCGCGCGCCGACGCCTACGGTGAAGCGCGCCAGGGCCGTCCCCTGCCGGGCCATGCCGAGTATCACCAGTCGCTTGCCGTTCAGTGCGTCCATATCAGTTCAGACTTGACGCAAAGGCGCGAAGACGCAAGGGAAGGCCCTTTTGTCTTCCCTTGCGTCCTTGCGCCCTGACGTCTTTGTGTTGATCTCTTCATGTCATACCAGAGCCAAAGCGATGCCGATCATCGCCGTCAGCATGGCGATCAGCCACCAGCGCTGGACGATCTGCGTTTCGCTCCAGCCGAGCAACTCGAAATGATGGTGCAACGGGGCCATCTTGAACAGCCGCTTGCCGCCCGTGGCCTTGAAGTAGAGCACCTGGAGCGTCGATGACAGCTCCGTGGCCACCGGAATGGCGATGATGATCGGGAAGATGAGCCACTGATTGGTCATCAGAGCCACGACGCCCAGCGCGCCGCCCAGAGCCTGCGCGCCTACGTCGCCCATGAACATCTGTGCCGGTTTGGCGTTGTACCACAAGAAGCCGAAGGTCGCCCCGATGACGATGAAGCTGAAGACGACCAGAAACTGCTGATCCTGCAAAAAGGCGATGATGCCGTAGGCGACGAAGGCCGTGGCGGAGATGAGTCCGGCCAGGCCATCGAGGCCGTCGGTCAGATTCACGGCGTTGGCGGACCCCGTGATCAGAACGACGGCCACCGGAATGTAGAGGATGCCCAGATCGAGCAGAACAGGAACTGTCGGCACGGCTACCCAGCCGTGCCGGTCGTTCACCATCCAGTAGAGCAGGACCGCTGCCAGCAGCGCGATGATGAGTTGAAAGGCCAGTTTGACGCGCGCGCGCATGCCTTCACCGGGTCGGAGGCG
>CXWK01015944.1_pt1 | contig 18647 bp, 15 predicted proteins | sample 590851 | NCBI WGS metagenome assembly CXWK01 (sample SAMEA3498364, study PRJEB10139) | wastewater metagenome | biome: wastewater treatment plant; material: activated sludge | place: Denmark | collected 2014-08-01 | reverse complement strand
TGAAGAAAGTGAAATTATAAACTCCACAATTGTTGTTAAAAATTATCTTCTAAAAAATCATCCCCAAAAAAAGTTTTTTGCAGTTGGTGAACAGGTTTTTGTAGACGAACTTGTTTCTGCAGGATTAAATTTCTCAAACGATCCGAAAGAAATAGAAATATTACTTATCACTTTAGATAGAACTTTAAACTATGACAAACTGGAAATTGCTGCCAAAGCTTTGGAAAATGGTGCAAGATTTTTTGCTGCAAATATTGATGATACTTGTCCAGTTGATGGTGGAGAAGTGCTGGATGCTGGCTCTACAATTTCTGCTTTAGAAAAAAGGACACATAAAAAGTTGGAACTACATTTTGGTAAACCTTCAGAATTTATGATGCAGGAAATTATATCAAAATTAGATGGTGATTTATCTAATACTATTTTGCTTGGTGATAGACTTGAGACTGATATTTTAATCGGTAGTAAGTTAGGAATTGATACTGCGCTTGTTTCAACCGGGGTAAAGCTTTATTTAAATGGTAATTCCGAAATTGAGCCTACTTATCACTTGAATTCTATTTATGATCTCATTAAACAAAATTAATCTCTTTTCTCTCAAATCAAATCTGAGTATTTTTGATTTAGAAAAATGATTTTGCCCCCGTAGCTCAGTGGATAGAGCAGAAGTTTCCTAAACTTTTGGTCGGAGGTTCGATTCCTCTCGGGGGTACACAATAATTTAAAAANNCAATAATTTAAAAATAAAAAGGACTCAAATGAGTCCTTTTTTTTGTAGTCCGTTAAATTTCAGCTTTGGTTAGTTATTGGCTGAAGACGGATGCGCCCCAGTTAGTTTTTTAGAAATGGTACATATTTTTTATCTGTTCCAAGTATGTGATTTTTTAACCAATCAGATAAAATTGAAGATACTTGCATTGGTAAAACTTTACCTGCAAGATATTTTGCTTTTATTTCTTTTACCTCTGCAACAAATTTATCGTGTGTTGCTTTATGGTTTGTAAAATCGGGATAAGCTTTTTTCTTCATCAAATCTTCTTCCGCTGAAAAATGTTGAATTGTATAATCAACTAAAAAATTAAGTGTTTTTTCAGCTACTTCTTTTCCTTTTCCATCTTTCATAGAATCATGTAGTGTATTTATTGCATCAACAAGTTTTTTATGCTGTGTATCAACCATAAAAATACCTGTTTCGTATTGTGCAGACCAGTTAAAAAGTGCCATAAGTTTCCTTTTAAAATATGTTTGTTTAATTATAGTTAATTATCGAAAAAAGTGAATTAATATTTAGTGTATAATTATTTTAACATTCTAAATTTTTGTTTGAATAGTAATTCTGGTTGTTTAATGGTTAAGAGGCAGGAATATTAACTGAATATTTATGTGCAGTATTTTGAAAATATTTTATTAATATTACAATCAAACGAATAAAATAAATGATTTTGGACACTCCGTTAACTCCACATGAAAACAATTTGTAATAAAATAATTCTCGAATTTGTACTGTTTTTTTTACTGCTTAGCGGATTATCATTACCACAAAATAATTTAGTATCCAATCAAATTAATAATCCTCCCGGGTTTCCGATAATCAAAAATTATCTTCCTAAAGAATATAAAGCACACAATCAAAACTGGGCAATTGTAAAAGACAAACGGGGCATAATGTATTTCGGAAATTCATCCGGTGTATTAGAGTATGATGGACAGAACTGGAATTTAGTAAAAGTAACCAATGGTATCGTTCGTTCAATGTGTGTTGATGATAACGGAACTATTTTTATTGGTGCTGCAGATGATTTGGGTTATTTAGTCCGGGATACTAAAAATGCAACATTACATTACAAATCATTAATACAATATATCCCAACAAAAGAAAATTTTGGACATGTGTGGCATACATTTTTTATAGATAAAAGTATTTTTTTTATAACTAAAAATTTCATTTTTCAATTTACTTTTTCAAACAGTGATTATACCACCCCAGAAGTAAAATATTGGAAAACAAAATCCCGGTACAGAATTGCGCATAAAGTATGGGGGAGATTATTTGTAATTGATTCTGCAGAAGGATTACTTCGTTTTGATGGTAATGCTTTTAGCTTGCTAAGCGGGAGTGAGATTTTTTTAGATAACACGATTTATTCTATGCTGCCCTTTGATGATGCGGATGGTGCTATACTTATCGCAACAAAAAAGGGTGAATTATTTATTTACAATGGGTCTGAATTTATTCCATTTAAAACTGAAGCAACTCAATTCTTATTAGAAAATAATATTTATTTACCGGGCGCAAAACTTTCTGATGATTCCTTTGTGTTTAATACTTCTAAAAATGGAGTGGTATTTATTGATAAATCGGGAAAGATTATTCGGAAAATTAATATGACTACCGGTATTCCTGATGATGGTGTGATATATACATTTTATTCGAATGATAAATTATGGTTAGCATTACAAAATGGAATTTCGGTAATTGATATACCTTCGCCCGTTGCATATTTAAATCAAAACTCGGGTTTAAAGGGGTCTATCAGTGATGTAAAAATATTTGACAGTAAACTCTATGCTGCTTCAACTGCGGGAATATTTTTAATCGATTTAAAAAATCCACAATTAACTCAGCCACGTTTTGTAGAAATTCCAAATATTGCACAGGAAGGTTGGCAATTCTTAAAGTATAAAAATAATATTTTGGTTGCATTAACAGATGGTGTTTATAAGGTTGATGGATTATCATTAAAAAAACTTAGTTCAAAATGGACGGGCTGCTATTCCATTTATAATTCATCATTTTATCCCAACAGAATTTATGTTGCTTTAGAAACCGGGTTTGCTGTACTTGATGAAATCAATGGTATATGGATAGACAGAGGAAAAATAGCAGGCGTAAACACTGCAATAAGAAATATTGCAGAAGATAAATTTGGTAATCTTTGGCTCGGCAGTTCGTATGATGGTGTTTACAAAGTTTCAAATCTTACAGAAGATATGTACACACTTCCAACTATTAATCATATTTCAGATAAGCATATCAATCCTGATGACGAAGTAAAAATTTTTGAAACTAAAAATGGATTATTGTTTGCAACTAAAAGGGAAGTGCTTGTATTTGATGAAACCAATCAATCATTTGAACCGGAAAATATTATTGGTTTTAATAAGCATTTTGTTAATGCTGAAATACTTTTTATCCTTCAGGATAATGCGGGAGCGTTTTGGGTATCAGCTGTAAAAAACTCATCCGAACTTTTAATTGCGACTACCTCTGCTGCTGATCGATATGAATGGAAAAACCTATCCTTCCTGAAAAGTGTTATCGATTTTTCTAATAGTAATGCGGTATTTACAATTTATAAAGATGAATTAACCGGCATAGTCTGGTTTTGCGGTGCCGATGGAATTGTAAGTTATAACAGTCATAACTTATATGATCCCAATGAACAAAGATCCGAATTCAAAGCATTAATTAGAAAGGTACTTTTAAAAGGTGATTCACTTTTATTTGCAGGTGATGATATTACAAAATCTTTAATTAGTTCGAACGACAATATTACACTTTCACCGAATTTTGGTTCGCTACGTTTTGAGTTTTCTGCTATGACTTATGAAGGCAATCTCAGCCAGTACCAATATTGGCTTGAGGGGTTTGAGGAGTATTGGTCTGCATGGACTTCGGAAAACAGAAAGGATTACACAAATCTATCGCCGGGTAAATATATTTTTAAGGTTAGAGCTAAAAACATTAACAGCCAGGTTAGTTATGAGTCAAGATTTACATTTACCGTTTTAACTCCCTGGTTTCAATCCTGGTATATGTATTTGGTTTACACAATGCTATTGGGCTTTATCATCTATTTGATAATAAGAATTCGGGTTAAATATCTTACGCAAAGAAACATCAAGCTTGAGTATATAATTGATGAGCGTACCAAGGTTATAAGCGAGCAGGCAGATAAACTTAAACAACTTGATGAAATTAAATCACGATTTTTTACAAACATTTCTCACGAGTTTAGAACTCCGCTTACATTAACGCTTGGCCAGATCGAATCCGTCATGGGTACACTTCAGGATTTAAATCTTAAGAAAAAACTTCAGATGGGTTATCAAAACGCAAAAAAACTTTTGCGCTTAATTAATCAACTATTGGAAATATCTAAAATTGAATCCGGTAAACACAAACTTAAAGTAACACAAAAAGATATTGTGCTATTTGTGCGGCATATCTTTTTTACATTCGAATCAATTGCAGATCAAAAAGGAATTTCTTTAGAGTTTAAATCAGAAGTGGATGAGATTCCTTTATACTTTGATGCAGAAAAAATGGATAAAGTTTTTACAAATCTTATAAGCAACTCCATAAAGTTTACCAATGAAGGCGGGAAAATTTTTGTTGATGTAATGAAGAATATAGAATTAAGCCTGGAAGAACGAGACACAGTAGAAATAACTGTTAAAGATTCCGGAATTGGTATTCCTGCCGATCGTCTTCCATTTATTTTTGATAGATTCTATCAAGCTGATAGAGTAGATAGAAGTGATATTGAAGGCACCGGAATTGGATTAACTTTAGCAAAAGAATTAGTGGAGTTGCATTCAGGTAAAATTGAAGTTGATAGTGAATTAGGCAAAGGTACTACCATAAAAGTTATTTTATTTTCCAGAAAAGATCATTTTAATAGTGATGAAATTTCCGAGACTTCAAATAAAGGTGATTCCGATTTTGAAATTGATCCACCTCTATTAGCTAAGAAACTTGAGGAGGATATTACAGATGATTTAGAAGATGAAATTAATATCAAAGAATCAGTTTTAGTCGTTGATGATAATGCTGATATCAGGCAATTTATTCGAGAACAACTCGAAGATTCCTTCCAGATTTATGAAGCAAGTGATGGACTGAACGGAATAAAATTAGCTGCAGAATTAATTCCAAATCTTATTATCACTGATGTAAGAATGCCGGGTATTGATGGTTTTGAAGTGAGTAAAAAATTAAAACAACATGCTCTAACCAGCCATATCCCTATAATTATTTTAACGGCAAAATCTGATCAGGAAGATAAATTAACAGGACTTGAAACAGGAGCTGATGATTATCTTGTTAAACCGTTTAGTACACAGGAATTAATTGTTAGAGTAAAAAATCTAATCACAACAAGAAAAAAACTTAGAGAACGATACAGCAAAACAGCAAATTTTAATCCTTCGGATGTAACCGAATCTTCAATAGATCAATTATTTTTGGAAAAAGTAATAAAGTCCATAAATAATAACATAAGTAATACTGCATATTCGGTAGATCAACTGGCAAATGAAGTGGCTTTCAGTGTTTCTCAACTGAACAGAAAATTAAAAGCTTTAATTGATCAGCCTGCAGGACTTTATATTAGAACTATTAGATTAGAAAAAGCTGCGGAAATGTTAAGAAATAAAGTGGCATCAGTTAAAGAAATTGCATTTGCTGTTGGATTTACAGAACAATCAAATTTTGCGAAAAGTTTTAAGAAGTATTTTGGGGTTGCACCATCAGAATTTAACATCGAACAGGAACAGCCGCAAAAGTAAAATAAATTTGAATCGGTTTATTTGAAATTCCCCCAAAAAAATCATCTTCTGTAATCAATTTTGCTTACTCTTTCCGCAGTATTAAACAATATGCTTAATTCTAATAAGTTATTGAGCATTTTGGATAATAGTTGGAATAAGTTTGAAGATTAAGTTTGCAACGCTTAAATATTAGAAAACTATACAGAATCCTCTTGAAAAGACAAAATTATTGTTTTTTTGGTGTTTTAATTATTAACAAAATTAAAGGAGTGCTATGATGAAAATTAAACTTACATTGTTTTTATTGCTTTTCTTAGCTGTAAGTACAGTTTTTGCTCAAAATTATCCAGCTTACCAGTGGGTTCATCCAAAACCATTTGGTACCGCCACTGGAGTTGTAAAGGTTTGGGATGCAAATAATTTTTATGCATTTGGGCAGGCAGGCACATTTGTTAAAACCACAGACGGCGGACAGACTTTCACATTAAATCCATTTGCAGGTGTTCCTAATTCCACACCATATACAACTACAAATGATATATATGGAGCACATTTTATAGATATGAATACTTTTTATCTCTGCGGAGTTTGGGGAGTTACAAAAACCACAGATGGTGGACAAACATTTAATCAAGTCGGCGCTGGATATTTTCCAACCTCAACTTTAAGAGATATTCAGTTTATTGATGACAATATTGGTTATGTTGTAGGTACTTCTACTGCTAAAATGTCAAAAACAACAGATGGCGGAGCAACGTGGACTGTAGATCCACTTTTACCGGCAACAACGTATTACAATGTTCATGCATTTAGTGAAAGCAGAGTTATGGTTGCTGGATCTTCAAGCAGTACTTTTAATATCCGGTTCACAACTAATGGCGGTGTTTTTTGGAATGATGCTGCTGCTGGAACAAGCACAATTTACACACTCGCTTTTTTTGATTCTTTAGTTGGTTTTGCGGGCAGTATATCTGGCCGTGCTTATAAAACTACTGATGGCGGATTTACCTGGAATCAGATGACTTCAATGAATGCCCCTACTTCTTCAACTTTCTTTAGTGCTTATATTGATGGTCCTAATCTTTATTTCCTTGATGACGATTCATTAGTTTTTGTTTCATCTGATAGTGGAAACACTTTTACAACAACCCAATATTTACCAACAGGTAAGCCCAAACAAATAATGCGAGGAATTGGTGTTAACGGTTCAACTATGGTTACAGTTGGTGATAATGGTTTTCTGTTTACATCTACAGATGCTGGAAATAATTGGAGTACACAGAGTGAAGTAACGGCTGGCGGATTTGTTCAAGGATTATATGGTGATGAAACAGGTAAAATAATCGCTGTTGGTACAAATGGTCCAACTCAAGTTATAGTCTCCGATGATTTTGGTGCAAGCTGGAGTCCCGTAGCGCTATCATTACCTTCAGCGGATTTAAGATCATTACAAATGTTTGATGCTACTAATGGATATGCAGTTGGAAGCAGTGGTAAAGTCTGGAAGACAACAGATGGCGGTCATAGTTTTGAAGTTTATGCAGGTGCAACAACCATCCAAGCATTTAATGACGTAAATTTTTATAATACTCAATATGGTATGGTTGCGGGTAATGGTGGACAAATCTGGAAAACTACTGATTCTGGAAATAGCTGGGTTACAATCAGTAATCTTGGTAACACCACTGGACAAAATAGTATTGCGATGATTGATAGTATTTCTGCGTTAGTAGCTGGTAGCTCAATAATTAATAAAACTACTGACGGCGGAACTACCTGGACACCAATTACTCCTGGCATTCCGCTTGGACCAATGTCAAGGATAAGGATGCGTTCACAATCAGTAGGGTATATGATTGGTGGTTCGGGCACAAGCCAAACTGGATATGTATTTAAAACTACCGATGCTGGAGATACCTGGACAAATATGAATTTCCCTTTTAATGCTACTATGTTGTACAATATTGATTTTAGAAGTGATTCTGAATATGTTGTTGTTGGTTATAGTGGCGGAGTTTTTCACACTAATAATGATGGCGGAACATGGACACAGATAAATCTTGGATTATTAAACGTTGTTCAAAGCCAGGTTATTGGTGTTAATTTTATTAGTGCAGACACTGTCATCGTTGGCGGTAACGGATCAAGCGTTGTTAAAATTGCTCTTGAACCAATTATACCAGTTGAACTTTCTTCATTTACTGCAAATGTAAATGCAGATAACATTTCATTAATATGGACAACTGCAACAGAATTAAATAACCGCGGATTTGAAGTTGAGCGAAAAGTCTCCACATCTAATGATTGGACCAGCTTAGTATTTATTGAAGGACGTGGAACAAGCAGTGAACCAAAAACTTATGTTTACCAGGATTTCAATGTAAATTCAGGAATCAGTTATAACTATAGAATCAGACAAACTGATTACGATGGTAGCGTTACAGTTTATAATCTTGCAGAAACAGTTACATTTGGAACACCTGTTAATTTTGAGTTAGCACAGAATTATCCAAATCCATTTAATCCAAGTACAACAATAACATTTTCAATTCCACAAAAATCTGATGTAAGTGTTAAGATATTTGATATACTTGGTAATGAAGTTGCTACGCTCGTTAACGAATCAAAAGAAGCAGGCAGATATAATGTAAACTTTAATGCTTCAAACTACTCAAGCGGAGTTTACTTTTACACAATTAAAGCCGGAAGTTTTAACGAAACTAAAAAAATGACGTTAATTAAATAGCCTCAAATTAACGTTGTTGTTGGTCCCAAAGAATTTATTTTTTGGGACAATTATTATTCGGATTGAATAGCTCTATAAATATTCACCCTTTTAGAGCTAAATCTAACCCCGTTGCCTCGGTAGCGGGGATTTTTATTTTCTTAACAAAATAAACTATGATCAAGTCATCCCTTTTGATACTGAATTGATATTTTAAATTAGATGCATTATTCTGGCAGTAAATAATTTACACAACATAAATTAAAATGATATTCTTTAGGTCTATCAATCAACTCAATAAATTTATTAAAATATTGGGCTTAGCAATGAATATAAGATGCATCTGAATAAGTTGTAAAAACAAGTATAAAACTTGTAAATTAAATCCATAAATAATCTAAAAGTATTATTATGGAAAAGAAATATTCATATTTGTACGATAGCACTTCAGGTATTTTATATAAATATTATTTTGGTATGATATCGCTTGAGGATATTTATTCATCGTGGGATCATGCTATTATAAATAATATAATTCCAAAAGGCACAAAAAGTTTTATCCTGGATTATCAGTTAGCTTCTTTTGATATAAAGATTAAAGAATATTCCGGTATTGCAAAATATTATAAAAAACATCTTGATATTTTTGGCGGAAGTAAAATTGCTATCATTACCCAAACCCCTAAGGATGTTGTTATACCAACTTTAGTGGAAGCGCACGATGAAGGTTATCGTTCAAGACCTTTTTATAGTCTGGGTGCAGCAATTGATTGGGTTTTAAAATAATTACGGCAAATTTTAAATTATTATTTATTACCGCTTGCAATGCTTTATGTATTTAACCACACACAATAATTATTAAAACTTAAAATGAATTATAAATTAAATGATGATGTATTCAATCTGTTTCCTGAATTAGAAACAGAAAGACTTTTGTTAATGCAGTTTGTAAGAAGCGATGCAGCAGAATTATTTAAGTTAAGATCTGATGAACGGGTTTTAAAATACCTTGATAGAGAAACTCATAAATCTGTTGAGGAATCTGAGTTAATGATAGAGACTATGGCAATCTCATTTATTAATAAAGAAGGTATCAACTGGATCATCAGAAAAAAAGATACATCTGAAGTTATTGGATATATTGGTTACTGGAGGATAATAAGAAATCACGTTCGTGCAGAAGTGGGCTATGCGATGAAACCGGAATTTTGGGGTAATGGCTTTATGCACGAAAGTTTAATTAAAGTAATTGATTTTGGTTTTAATAAATTATCATTGCACAGTATAGAAGCAAATGTAAATCCTGCTAACGTAAGTTCTATAACTCTGTTAGAAAAGTTAAAATTTAAAAGAGAAGCTTATTTTAAAGAAGATTATTTATTTAACGGAAAATTTTTAGATACATCAATTTACAGTTTACTGGAAACAGATCCCTGGCATATTTAAGTTTACAAAACTTTGTAAAAAAACTGATTGGTAATTACGACCAATTATATCATATTTATGATATTGAAAATCCATCCATCAAAAATTAATTCTAATTTTTATCTTCTTGATAAAATGAAAGGGAAAAGCAATGTACAAACAAACTATGCTTCTTATTTTTTCGATATTGATTTTAAATGCCTGTTCTACAAGTAATCTTGTAAGTCAATTAAACGGCACAAATTGGAATGTAACAAACTTATTAGGTAAAACATTAGCATCAGAAGATCTGACAAAAGGTTTACCGTCTTTAAATTTTGGAGAGAATGGAAAGCTATTTGGTTCAACAGGTTGTAATAATTTTACCGGCGATTTTAAGCTTGATGGAACAAAATTATCGTTAAACCCCGGGGCAATTACAAAAATGATGTGTCCGGGTGATACCGAACAAAACTTTCTTAATGCAATTAAACAGGTTACAAATATTAAAATGAACGGCGATAATTTAGAATTGCTTAATGGTGCTAAGACAGTTATGAGCCTGGTTCAAAAATCAAGATAAAGTTTAAGTTTCTAATAGATTAATATTTTATTCAATTTTCTGTTTCTTAAAATCAAATATACATTTATTCAGGAGGGCAAATGGATCCTAAAAAACTAACGGCAGAATTCTTCGGAACTTTCTGGCTTGTTCTTGGCGGTTGCGGCAGTGCAGTAATTGCGGCAGCATTTCCGGATGTTGGTATTGGCTTAGTTGGAGTTTCTTTCGCATTCGGTTTAACCGTTCTTACAATGGCTTATGCAATCGGACATATTTCCGGTTGTCATTTAAATCCTGCAGTTACAATTGGTTTGTGGGCTGGCGGAAGATTTAAAGCTTCTGATGTTTTGCCGTACATCTTATCACAGGTTCTTGGCGGTATTGCTGGTGCCGGAGTTTTATATCTTATTGCAAGTGGTAATGCTGGTTTTGATATAAATGGTGGAATGGCATCAAATGGTTACAGCGAACATTCTCCCGGTGCTTACACTCTTACTTCCGGTTTTGTTACAGAAGTTGTTATGACTTTTATGTTCTTAATGATAATTATGGGCAGTACCGATGAACGGGCACCAAAAGGGTTTGCTCCAATTGCAATCGGATTAGGTTTAACTTTAATACATTTAATTAGTATTCCTGTTACAAACACGTCAGTAAATCCTGCAAGAAGTACGGCCCCGGCAATTTTTGTGGGTGGTTGGGCGCTTTCTCAACTTTGGTTGTTTTGGTTAGCTCCAATTATTGGTGCTGTTCTGGCTGGATTTGTTTATAATTTTATTGCAGGTAAATCAAAATAAATTTTCTTATTTATCACTATTTTTTAAGCGTAGAATAGATTTGTTCTGCGCTTTTTTTATTTATTGTTAAATATCTTGTAAGGATAAAAGATGAGTGAAAGTATATTTGAAAAAGCTAAAGCTGCGGCAGCTTCTGTTACTGAATCAATAAGCAGTTTAAAAGATTTTTTTTGGGATGATGAAAGAACTGAAATTATCAACCAGTTCAAAGAAAAAACTGAAAATAAATTAAACGAAGTTTTGGAAACTGTTTCAAAGTATAAAGTTTTGTTTACAGAAGCCGGTTATGAACTAAATGGATTAAATGCTTCTTTAAGCATTCCGCCGGATCTTGCAATCTCTTTTAAATTTCTTGGCGCTTTGGAAACAGAAAAAAGAAAGGCTATTATTTCGCAAACTTCTGAGAGCAGATTAGCAACGATAATATTAAAAAGTTTATTTAAAGCAAGTGATTACGCTGAAACAATTAAAATCGGCGAAATGAAATTAAAATCAATAAATATTACACTTGGGTTAATCCCTGGTATCAGCATCTCAATGTCTTAAAGATTTTTATGAAGCAGGTTGATGAACAAATAAATATTCTAAAACAAAATCTTTCTGAGTTTGATTTCAGTCAGCTTGATTTAGAATCCATAAAAGATCAATTAAAGTTATTTATTAATGGCGTTAAAATTCCTGAACTGGTTAAACCTTGCACGCTCGGTGATGGAATTGTAAAAATTAATGAATCAGAGTTTGATGTATTATTAAACTTGCATAAAACTGCGGCTGAAAATTCCCGGTTAATGAAATTTGTTCCTGCTTCAGGTGCGGCTTCACGAATGTTTCAGAAAATTCAATCAGTGATAAATAAAACTGAGAATTTTACTTTAGAAGATTTAGGAAAAAGATCTTTTGAGGACAAAGAAAGTAAAGCTGTTTACGAACTGCTTATTAATTTGCATCAATTAGCATTTTATGATGACTTAAAAAACATTTTAAGTCTTGATGAGAGTGGTATTGCTGAGTTAGCAAAAAATTCTCCGGCAATAATATTAAAAGCAATTTTATTTAAAACCGGGCTTGATTATTCATCAAAACCAAAAGGTGCAATTAAGTTCCATCGCTACAGTAACGGTTGCCGAACAGCATTTAAAGAGCAGGTTTATGAATCATTAAACTATGTACTTGATAAAAACAATTGTTTGAGAATTCATTTTACAATTTCTGAAGAACATAAAAATCTTTTTGTTGAAATTATAGAACAGGTTAAATCAGAATTAAAGAATGATTATAGCGTTGAAATAACTTATTCATTTCAAAAAAAATCCACAGATACAATTGCTGTTAATGAAAATAATAATATTCTGTTAGATAAATCCGGTAAGATGATAATGCGGCCAGCCGGGCATGGTGCATTAATAGAAAACTTAAATGATCTTGATGCGGATATTTTGGTAATCAAAAATATTGATAATCTTACTACAGAAAATCTTTCGGCAGAAACTGTTCTTTATAAAAAACTTTTAACGGGATATTTAATTAAACTTCAAAATCAGGTAATTGATTATTTACACTTATTAGAAAAGCAGGAAATAGAACCGAAGATTTTGGATGATATATCTGAGTTTGCTGAAAGAAATCTTTTTGTAACTAAACCAAATGATTTTGAAAGCTGGAATAAAAATCAAAAACATAAATTTTATTTTGATAAATTAAATAGACCGATTCGTGTTTGTGGTATGGTTAAGAACCAGGGTGAGCCCGGTGGTGGTCCCTTCTGGATTAAAGCAACAGATGGAAGTTTATCGCTGCAAATTATTGAACAAGCCCAGATAAACATGAATGATGAGAATCAGAAAAATATTTTTAAACAATCAACTCATTTCAATCCGGTTGATTTAGTTTGTGCAATTAGAGATTACAAAAACAATAAATTTGATTTGCATAAATTTGTTGATCATCAAAGCGGGATTATTACAAAAAAATCCAAGGATGGAATTGAGCTTAAAGCTTTAGAATTGCCCGGTTTATGGAATGGTAGTATGGCTGATTGGATTACAATTTTTGTTGAAGTTCCAATTTCAACATTTAATCCTGTTAAAGAAATAAACGATTTGTTACGTAAAGAACATCAGAGCTAAATTAAATTATATTAATGGAAAAAGATTTTAATAAAGAAATACTTAATTCACTTGCAGAAGGTGTTCTGACGGTTGATAAAAATTTTAAAATCAATTTCTTTAACCGTGCTGCTGAATCTATTACCGGCTATGATAAAGACGAAGTTATCGGGCAGTTTTGTAAATATGTTTTTAAGTGTGAACTTTGCCAAACTCAATGTCCAATCGGTTTAGTGCTTGAATCTGGTAATGATATTTATGAATACAACTCAAGTATCGAAATAAAAAACGGACCACGAAAACCAATTAGATTAAATGCGGCAATTCTGAAAAACAGCAGTAGTGAACCAGTTGGTGGAGTTATTTCCTTTCGAGATCTTTCCGAGTTAATAAAGTTAAGAAGGGAAGCGATTTCTCCATCAAGCTTTTATGGAATTATCGGGCACAGCAAAGCGATGCAAGAAATTTTTAGTTTGATTCAAGAAATTGCTGAATCTGATGCAACTGTTTTAATTCAAGGTGAATCTGGAACAGGAAAAGAATTAGTTGCAAATGCTATACAAGCAACAAGTTTAAGAAAAGGAAAACAATTTTTAAAAGTTAACTGTTCAGTGTTTCCTCAAAATCTTTTAGCAAGTGAATTATTCGGGCATGTAAAAGGCGCTTTTACCGATGCATTTAAAGATCGCCCGGGAAGATTTGAGTTAGCTGATGGTGGAACTTTATTTCTTGATGAAGTTGCAGAGATGCCGCTTCAGACTCAAATACAATTATTAAGAGTTTTACAGGAAGGAACCTTTGATAGAGTGGGGGAATCTGTCACTCGTAAAACAAATGTAAGAGTTATTTCTGCTACAAATATTATTATCAAAAAAGCTTTAGAAGATGGAAAACTTCGTGAAGATTTATTTTATAGATTAAATGTAATTCCAATTTATATTCCTGCGTTGAGAGACAGAAAAGAAGATATTCCATACCTTGTAAATCACTTTATAGAAGATTACTCTAAGATTTATAAAAAGGAAATTAAAGATATAGATGATGAGGCGCTTGAAGTTTTTATGAATTACACTTGGCCGGGTAATGTGCGAGAACTCGAAAATGCTGTAGAATATTTAATAGTTAGAAGTAAAGATGGAAAAAATATTTCTATAAATAGTCTTCCGGCTTCATTCAAATCTAATACAGTAGTCGTTACCGAGGACTCAATTAAAGAAGTTAGAAACGATAACACTTCGCAGCTGGTTAAACTTTTGGAAAAACATAAATGGAACAAAACAAAAGTTGCTCAAGAACTTGGAATTGGTAGAACTACCCTGTGGCGTATGCTAAAAAATCTACCGGATAAAGAATCTGAATAAATAAAACTCCAAATTTGTCCAAACAAAATTGCCTGTAATAATTACCACTGCAAAAAATATTTCTTACAATTTTATACTTTATCTAAACTTTTCTGCTCATTTTACGATAATTCAAGTGGCACTAAGCTTGCAATTTTATTCGGTAAAATTATCACACAGAAAGGACTTTTTAGAATGGGCTTTACAGAAATTGGCGTAGTATTGTTTTTAGTTGCTCTTTTAGCTTTTGGTTTTTTAAATTCAAGAAAAGTATCTCAGGAATTAAAAAAATTAGGGGCAGATAAATAGTTATCTGCATTCTGATTTTTATCTAAACTCTATTGATAATTTCGGTGGAGTTCTCTTTTCCAACAATTACTAAATCAGCAATGTTGTTGAACAAACCGACTTCAACAACACCGGGTATAAGTTTAATTTGTCTTTCAAGAATAATAGGGTCATCTATTTCATTTAGGCAAAGATCTAGAATCATATTCCCTGAATCGGTTATAAAATTATCATTCCCATTTTTTCTAATCTGTGGTTTAAAATCCAGCTCATCAAATCTTCTAAATAATTGTTTTGATCCAAATGAAATTATCTCAACAGGTAATGGAAACCTTCCCAACTTTTTAACAAACTTTGATGAATCAACAATCCAGATTACCTTTTTGGAGGCTTTAGCAACAATTTTTTCATAAAGCAAAGCGCCTCCTCCTCCTTTAATACCATTCAGATTATTATCAACCTCATCAGCGCCATCAATTGTTAAATCAATTATCTCTACGTCATTTAGATTTGAGATTTTTATTCCTAAACTTTTTGCAAGTTCACTTGTTTGATTTGAAGTTGAAACACAAGTAATGTTTAATCCTTGCTTTACTAATTCTGCAATTTTGTTAACAAGAAAAAAAACGGTTGTTCCCGTTCCAAGCCCGAGAATCATTCCGTTTTTTATATACTCAATAGATTTTTCTGCCGCAAGTTGTTTTTCGTTCATTTAATTTTTTAATTTTTTTCTAGGATTAAATTCTTTAACTAATTGTAATTTAGTAATAGTAAAATTAATAAATTTTATATTCAAAAGATTATTAAACTAAAAGGTACGATTATGCATCATTACGATCCTAGCAGCGAAATACAAGATTATTTAGTTTTTGGGGAATATGGCGATGTTAATCCATCAATTACAGATTCATCGACTTACACTTTTCTAAATCCTAAAACAATGAACGATTTATTTGAGCATGAAATTGAAGGATGTTTTTTATACTCAAGACATTGGAATCCAACAAATAAATATTTAGCTGATGCACTTGCTAAGTTAGAAAATTCAGAGGCCGCAATTGTAACTGCATCGGGAATGGGGGCGATCAGTTGTGCAATCCTTCAGCTATGTAATTCTGGTGATGAGATTGTTTCGAGCAGAACCATTTACGGTGGAACATATGCTTTCTTCAAAAACTTTTTACCAAAATTTGGAATAACTGTAAAGTTTGTAAATACTCAGGATTTGGAAACTGTTAAATCCGCAATAACAGAAAAAACAAAAGTGATTTATTGTGAAGCTGTCAGTAATCCTTTGTTGGAGATTGCCGACATTCCTAATCTTGCAAAGATTGCGAATGCAAAAAATATTAAGCTAATGGTTGATAATACTTTCAGTCCAATTATGATTTCTCCTTTACGATTGGGTGCACACATTGTAGTTCATAGTTTAACAAAATACATTAATGGTACAAGTGATTGCGTCGCCGGTTGTGTTTGCAGTACACACGAATTTATTTCACAGCTTACGGATATTAATTCTGGTGCATCGATGTTACTTGGACCGGTGCTTGATAGTTATCGCGCAGCATCAATATTAAAAAATCTACATTCACTTCATATAAGAATTAAAAAGCATAGTGAAAATGCACAATATCTTGCAGAAAATTTTGAAAAACTTGGATGCAAAGTTTTTTATCCAGGTTTACCCAAACACAATGGTTACAATCTTCTTAAAGAAATTATGAATGATGGTTTTGGATTTGGCGGAATGCTAGCTATTGATGCAGGAACAACAGAAAAAGCAAATGAACTTATGGCAAATATGCAGTTGGAAAAAGTTGGATATCTTGCTGTTAGTCTTGGTTATTTTAAAACTCTTTTTTCATCGCCGGGACATAGTACTTCATCAGAAATTCCTGAAGATGAAAGAAAAGCAATGGGACTGAGCGAAGGACTTGTTAGAATTTCAATCGGATTGGATAATGACATTAAAAAAACTTATGATCGAATTAAAAAATGTTTGATTGAAGTTGGATTGGTAAAATAAATTGATGTTTAGGATTATGATTTTAAGATATTTTTTACGGCATTAAATAAAATATTAGCTATTCTTTGGTGACCAATTTCATTTACTCGAATATGATCGTCGCAGAATAGATATTGAGAACTATGATTTGTTCCCAATAGTTTCAAATATGTTTTGTTGTATTTATTTAAGATTAATTTATTCATATATAAATCAAGAATTACAGAAGTAAAATTTTCAATATAATTAACTGGCCTAGAAACTGGACCTGTAAATATTATATCAATAGAATTGTTATCACAAAATTCTGAAACACTTGAAATTAGTTTCTTATAAATCCTGAATGCGAAAACCGGATTAAATACCAGATAACCTAGAACATAATTTATGTTTTTAAGGATATTATTATAAAACTTAATTGTCTTTGGGCTTCTATTTTCTGTTATATGATGAAGGTTAAATTCCTTTCTTTCTGGTATGCAATTGCTAAATACTGCAAGGTTTAATCCTCTATGATAATCCTCATTCTTATCGTGGTATCTCAAATAGAATTTTATAATTCGTAAAATTTGTTCAATCCTAATATGAAAAATAATCAGATCTATATTTTTATGCTCAATAACTTCTTTAATCCTTTTGAATGTAGGGCTTATTTTTTCATACTGAAGAATATTGATCTCAATTTTAACAGATAGTTCATTTCTAATCTTTTCCTTCAATAAAAAATGATATAAGTTCTCATTTGGAATATTGGTTTGAACTGGAAAACATCCACCAACAACAAGTAAATTAATATTTGATTTCATTATCAATCTGAATTAATCTTTTAGCCTTTACATATTCCTGAGGCGAAATCATTTTTTTTGAAGCAGGAACAATTGCAAAATTTTTTCCATCAACTTTATATCTTTCAAAATCGTCAACTAGATTAATAGCAAATTCAATCTGATTAACTTCGTCCTCGTGAAATTTTGGAATGCTTAATATTTGAGAATCTTGTTGATTAAAAAAGTAACAAACTTTACTCTGCCTAAGTGAAAGAGTTATTTGACCGGATTTATTGATTATATTTTTTAATCTGATTACGACTCGCTTTAAATATTCATCATCATTTAGATTTAAGTATGGTGAATTCAAAAATGTAATATTATCTCCGCAAGTTTGTGAGATTTTATTAATCCAATCCCAATATATTTCAGAATTATGATGATGAAATGGAAAAAAATCACAATCCAGGTTATAATCACAATGTCCAAAAGCAATTTTATTAGAATAGTCTAATGAGATTATAAGTAACTTTTCAAGATTTTCCATCCCAAGTTTTGTCTCAATAATTGGTATCAATTCAAAATTTTTAAATTGATATAACTTTATTATATCAATTATTGATTCTAGACCAATTGTAGTCGATAATTTTGGTAAAAAGATTTGAAGGTGTTGATCAGTTAATATCTTATGTAATCTTTGTAAATCATCTTCAATAATGTTTTTATTAGAAAGGTCTAGTCTTATCCCAAGATTTTTAATTTTGTAATTAGAGAGAAAATATCTTATATCATTAAATACTTTTTGTTTTGATAATTCAAAATTGTCTTTTGACTTATCTATACTATCTTCAAGATCAAAGCAAATAATTGAATTGTATGTTAGTAAAGTATTTATATATGCTAAGTCATTAACCTTTTCAGATTCAATGAATTGATAGATTAAAATGTTCTTATTACTAAAACCCATTTCATACCCCTAAAAATTTTATTCCGGTTTAAATAAAGCACAAACTGCACCAGCAGGATCTTGGATTACACAATATCTTCCATATCCGGGCATGTTCTTTGGTTCAATAATAAGTTTACCTCCAAGTTGAA
>CXWK01000592.1_pt6 | contig 18650 bp, 12 predicted proteins | sample 590851 | NCBI WGS metagenome assembly CXWK01 (sample SAMEA3498364, study PRJEB10139) | wastewater metagenome | biome: wastewater treatment plant; material: activated sludge | place: Denmark | collected 2014-08-01 | reverse complement strand
GGACTTCACCGCTTCGAGCAGCTGGACAAAGTCTTCGCCGTTGAAGTCGCCGCTGTAGTCCTCGGCCTTCTTGCAAAACGCTTCGGAGTCGCCGCCTCCGTTACCGCCGCAAGCGACAAACGCCAAGCTGAAGATCGCGATAAGTAGCAGTACCCGCATGTGTTCTCCCACATTTGACCCCGTCCGAGACGCTTCGCTTCGGACACCCGCTTGCTCCGAACCCACCGAGGCGGAGCTTGGTCTGGTCGGTTAGTCCAGTATCCAAGTTTGTTCGGGTCAAGTCGCGCGCCACGCATTGTGCCCGGTCGCGATGCCAAGACTGCTCGCGGCTCAGGGCCCGGCGGTCGCTAGAGGGGGTAGGCCGGAAACGTCCTCTTCACGGCACGAATCTCGACTCTTTGTCCGACCTGCGCGTCTGTGTGGTCAAACGAGCTTGGTGTGACGACGAGGAGCTTGCCGTCGCTGGTCTCGCCGCCCGTACGGGTCCGCTGAGCAACGCTGCGAAGGCTCTTATGTAGCTCTTGCACCGTTGAGTTCCGCCGAGGTGGTGCGTCACACTGGACTTCGAGACGGATGACCGGTCCGACGAAATGCCGTCCGGTGACGGTGGCATTGATCCACTGCTCAGAGCCGAGATTTTGGGTGGGGGTTCTGTCCTCCGATGCGCTTCCGGTCGACGTCGGGGGGGTCAACCGGGCACGGCTGGGCCGAACCTCGATCTGTTCCGGTCGGATCAAGATGACTTGTTGGCCTTCTAGCGGCGGCCGTGTCTGCAGCGTTCCGAGACAGCAGCGGGCTTGCCCTCCCGAACCGGTCGCAGCGACCAGGTTGGTTTCGCCGACGAATCGAGCGACCCACGGCGTGACCGGGTTGGCGTACACGGCCTCTGGAACGTCGTGTTGGACGATGCTGCCGTCGGTCATCACCGCGATCCGATGCCCCAGCAGAAACGCCTCATCGCGGTCGTGGGTGACGACGATTGTCGTAATACCGATTTCTTCGAGCAGTCGCTGGACTTCGTCGCGCACGTCACGCCGCAGATTGGCGTCCAAGTGTGCGAACGGTTCGTCGAGTAACAGCACGTCGGGACGGGGGGCGATGGCGCGCGCTAAGGCGACTCGTTGAGCTTGACCGCCCGACAGCGTGCCTGGCATCCGACCTGCCAGGTCGCCGAGGCCGACGAGTTCTAGGGCCTCGCGTACTCGGGGTCCTTTCCGTTCAGCCCGCGGCAGTCCGAAACCGACATTGGCGGCAACGGTCATATGCTCGAACAGGGCGCCGTCCTGGAAGACCATGCCGACGCGGCGCTTCTCGGACGGAACGGACAGCCGACTCGCCTGAACGACCCGGTCTCCGATGCGGATCTCGCCGCATTTGGGGTGCGCCAGACCTGCGATGGCTCGGAGCAGGGTTGTCTTGCCGCAGCCGGAGGGGCCGAGGAGTGCGGTGACGGTGCCACCCTCGACCGAGAAGCTCAGTTCCGCCAGGACCGTGGCGTCTCCAAGGTCGACCGACACGCCACTCATCGTGATCCCTGTCGTCATTGCAGACCAGACTACCGGTGTCGCGTGGGAAGCCTCGATCGTCGACTGGCGGATCCTCCGGCACACGGACTTCGCGGGCCGTACCATCGGGGCGGTGCGCAACTTCCCGAAACATCCACGTGTTGCCAGCATGAGCCAGCGGATATCCCTGCCGCGCGTTGGCGACATCATCGCGGGCACGTCGGTCGGCATGGTGTTGATTCCGCAAGCGGTTGCCTATGCCGAGATCGCGGGCGTGCCAGCCAAGTTTGGACTCGTCGCGGCGGGTCTGCCGCTGCTCGTCGCCGCCCTTTTCGCCTCATCGCCGTACCTGCAAACGGGCCCGGTCGCGATGACATCGCTGCTCACGTACGGTGCGTTGGCCCCGCTCGCCGTCGTTCAATCACAGAGTTATGTGGAACTCGCAGCCCTGTTGGCGATCGTGGTGGGGGCGGTGAGGCTGGCGGTTGGTCTGGGCCGGGGTGGATCGGTGGCGTACCTGATGTCCCAGCCAGTTCTCCTGGGGTTTACGGTGGCCTCGGGCATTCTCATCGCAGCGTCCCAGTTGCCGGCCGTCGGAGACGTCGTAGTAGTGAGCCCCGACCCGTTAGCTCGCGGCTGGGATGCTTTGACCCAATGGCGGGACTGGAACACCGAAACCGCCGCTCTCGCGCTGATCACGATTGTCGTCATTCGGGGCGCCCGCCATGTTCACCCAGTCTTGCCGGGGATTCTGCTCGCCATCGGGGGAACGCTGATCTGGTCGGCGGTGGCGCACTATGACGGTCCGGTGTTAGGAGAGATCGACGCGGGCATGCCGTCACTCCAGTTGGGGCTTCCGTGGGGTCGACTGCCCGATGTGGCGCTCGCGGGTGTCATCATCGCTTTGGTGGGGTTCGCTGAACCAGCAGCGATCGCACGTGCTTACGCGGCCAAGGAACGGGCCCGGTGGGATCCAAACCGGGAGTTCGTCAGTCAGGGGGCTGCCAACCTCACGTCCGGGCTCTTGGGGGGAATTCCGATCGGCGGGTCGTTCGCTCGGACGTCGATCAATCATCTTGCCGGTGCCAAGACCCGTTGGAGCGGTGCGATCACGGGCACGGTGGTGCTGGCAGCGTTGCCGGTAGTTCGCGTGCTCTCCTCTTTGCCGCGTGCGGCATTGGCCGGGGTGGTCATAGCGGGGGTGTTGTCGCTTATTCGCTTCGGCGCCTTTGTTGACATGTGGCGGCAATCGCAGCTTCAGGCGGTGGTCGCCATTACAACGTTCATCGCCACGTTGGCGATGGCGCCCAGGGTGGATCACGCAGTGGTGTTAGGTGTGGTGTTAGCCGTTGGTGTTCACCTCTGGCGTGAGTCCTCGGCGGTGGTCCAGATCGAGATGCGACCAAACGGAACCGTGTATCTGCGCCCTGAAGGGGTGTTCTGGTTCGGTTCGGCGCCTCGATTGGCCGAAGCGCTTGACGACCTGATCGCGCAGTTCCCAGAAGCCGAACGGATCGATGTTGACCTGTCCGGTATCGGGCGCATCGACTACGCCGGAGCGCATGCCCTGAAAGAAACCCTGGACGATGCCCGTATCGCTGGGTACATCGTGATGGTTTCAGACGTTCCCGACCACGCCAAGCGGATTCTGACAGCGCTGCACATCGTGTAACCGGTGGACCACCCTGAGAGGTGGGAACTGGGAACGTTCGTCAGACCTGTAGTGCCTAACCGAGGCGCCAAAAGCGTGGCGTGCCCCCAAGCGTCAGCGATGTCGACTGTCCAGGCGTCGCTGTTCTACCCAGACTCTGGTACCACCGGGTCGCGAAGAGCCAGCCGGCGGTAGTGCGGACGAAGCGATCTTGGTAGAGCCCGTAGGCGTTTGAGAACAGGGCACCGTCAGCGAGCTGCCGGTGTTCGAGGATCGTTGTGCGGCCAGCGGCCTGGCGTCGGTCAGGGGCAACCTGGAAATGGCTGTTCAAGATGGAAAACTGAAAAAACTCAAACCGGCTCATCGCCGTTCTCATGAAGCCGGCGAAGGCGTCTGGGTCCGGGAATGAATGAGTCTGCTCGCCGAGGTCCAACGTGATGCGGCACTCGGGCAGCATCACGTCAGCCAACTCCTCCCAGGCCTGACGGTTCACGATGTCGCCGTAGCGTGCCAAGAGTCGCCCCAGCGCGGTGTGGTCGGCAGCGTCTCGGTCGTCCGAGCTTGGCTTTTCACCGTCGAGGAGCCGCTGGTTACCAGGGCCGACCAACACCTCTTCAGGGGGATCAACCGTCGCCAACGGGTCCTGATCGGTTGGATCGGGCAGGCCCCCATCGCTCGCCAGAAGGTGCGGTACAGGCGTATGTGTCCCAGCTGCGGCGGCTTTGGTTTCGTCCATAACAAAAGTGTGGCCTAACAGTCCCCGGTGGTCGAGCCTGGCGGCGCGCCGAGACCTCTAAGGCCCCCATTTTTCGTGCCGCGGCGGGTCGGCAAACGCGATAGGAATGTGCCCCGGTAACGACGGATCTCTCGGCCCACCCCCCGGCTGGCCGCCCAGAGGAACGAGGAGTTCACGCCATGGCCCGTCCCCTCAAATTCGCGAGCTATGAAGAAGCGACTGCGCTGGTCAGAGACGTCGACACCTTCGCTATTCCCCTTGGACCAGGAATCCCGTCAGAGTTTCTCCATCAACTCGGTGCACGTGAGGCATTCACCGAACTCGAAGTTTTCGGAGCGCTCCTCATCGACCTGTTCCCGCTGTTCACACGGCCGGGCGTGCGCCTGCGGAGCGGGTTCTTCGGGCCTGCCGAGCGGATCTTGCGCGATGGTGGCGCCAACGTCGAGTTTGCCCCCGCTGATTTCAGACGGTTTCGGCCCATCCTTGAGCGGCTGAATCCACGGGTCATGGCCACCGCGGCGACACCTCCGGACGCAGATGGATGGATGTCGTTGTCGCTCCATGCAGGCGCGACGGTCGGTGCACTTCACCAATGCGGGGCCGATCCAGAGCGAGTGCTTATCGTCGAAGTCAACGACGCAATGCCGCGGACCTTTGGCTTGGGGGAACACCGCCACGCGATCCACGTGGACGAGGCGGACGCGATCGTGCGTAGCGAGCGGCCGCCGTTCCTTCTGGGCGATAAAGAACCAACCGATGTCGATAAGACGATCGCCCAGTACGCCGCCGGGTTTATCGAGTCTGGTGCCACGTTGCAGACAGGGATCGGAGGCATTCCGTCGACCGTGGCAGCGCTCCTGGCAGAACGCGACGGCGGCGGCTACGGCATCCATTCAGAGATGTTCACCACCGGGCTGATGAAACTCCACAAAGCAGGCAAGGTCACCAACTCGGCGAAGGGCGGCGCCTTTGAGGGGTACTCGGTAACGACGTTTGCGGCCGGTACGGCGGAACTCTACGAATGGCTCGACGAGAACCACGAGGTTGCTTTCCTTCCGGTCGACCTGGTCAATGCTCCAGAGCTCATCGCAGCAAACAACCATATGGTCACGATCAACGGCGCTCTGAGCATCGATCTAGCTGGGCAGGTCGTGGCCGACTCGGTCATCGGCAAGCAGTTTTCCGGTATTGGTGGACACGAAGACTTCTTGTCCGGGCCCGGTCTGGAACTTGAAGATCGTTCGCTGCTTTGTTTGCCGTCAACGCATCGCTTTGAAAATGGTGTCGCGTCGAGAGTTGTCGGACGCCTGCCGGCCGGTTCGATCGTTTCTACGCCCCGGCATCAAATCGACGTCGTCATTACCGAGTTCGGTGCTGTCGAACTGGAAGGGCGAACGGTCCGGGAACGTGCTCGCCTGATCGCCTCGATTGCAGCGCCCGAATTTCGTGATCAGCTCCTCGCCGAAGCCGAGGTGTGGCCCGCCGGCTGAATGCCGCGGTGGCAGGCGCCCGGCGGGGTTAGTTGTTCGGTTGTGAGGCTGGGAGGGGGGTGTCGGATGCCGCCGGCGCGTCCCGCGATGTGTCGAGCAGTTTGTTGGTCAGGACCTCAAGCTCTCGGCACGTCATCTCGCCGCTGCCCCCTTCGTCCAGCGAGACCGTCCAGTCCAAGGTTCTGCCGGGGTCGATCGCTGACACAAACGCCCGGTATGCCCCTGCGAACTCATCGGCAGTGTCGAAGGCGGCGATCTTGGCGTCAAAGGTCTGGCGAATCTCTGAGGTGTTGGTAAACCTGCCGACGGCGACGAACCGGCCGTCGCTGTACCCGCAGCGGTCGACACGCATCTCATAGTCGTCGCGGTCGGCAACACGGGTCGTGGACTCGGCTTGCGGGTGCTGGAGGACGCTGGAGGTGTCGGTCGCGACGCCCGCGTCGGGGGCGGGCCCTTCGACGTCGCCCCACGAAGACGGGTCGCCGCCATCATCGTTGAGTGCTGCGCGGATGGGCCGCGAGGCCGCGAACAACAGCACCAGAGCGATGACCGCTACCGTGCCATACACCATGAGGCCGCCCGCAACGGCGGAGCTTTCCTCGTCGAACGACCGTGTGGGCGGATCGTTCGGGTGTCGATGTGGGGGTTCAATCGTCATGGTGCTCATTCTGTCCCTACGCCCCGACCAGAGCCGCAGGAAATGAGAACGCCCCGGCCAACGTTAGGGTTGACCAGGGCTTTTGTTGGTGGGTCGTGAGGGGCTCGAACCCTCGACCAGCGGATTAAAAGTCCGATGCTCTACCAGCTGAGCTAACGACCCAGAACATCGTATTCCCTCGCAATGGTCCGAAGCGCAAGCGGGCCAACCGCTCGGGGTCGAGAAGCTTCTGGCCAGACAGCCCTCATGTCGCGAACGCCACTGCGGCGGGTGCTCGACGGGCCGCCACCGCGCCTCCGCGCTGCAGATGGCTCCACGCCTGCCTCGGGTGTTCCGGCCAGTTCCGGTGTCATCGTGGGGTGGGCGAGTCGTTGGGTCACGTTGCTCGAGATTGGCAGGATAGGGTGGGCATATGGATCAGATCACCCCATGTTTGTGGTTCGACGGCAACGGTTTGGAAGCCGCCGAGTTCTATGTCGGGCTCTTCCCGGATTCAGCCATCGTCGCCACCAGCCCAGGACCGGATGGCGGTCCGCTGGTCATCAACTTCACGTTGATGGGGCGCCCATTCCAAGCACTGAACGGCGGGCCAAACTTCGTGTTCAACGAAGCGGTATCGATGTCGGTTCCGTGTGACGACCAAGCCGAGGTCGACCGTCTTTGGGATGCGTTGCTGGACGGTGGGGAAGAGGCGATGTGTGGTTGGGTCAAAGACCGCTTTGGCCTTTGGTGGCAGGTCGTTCCTAAGGACCTGGGCACGTACCTGGGTGATCCGGACCCAGCGCGGGCGGCTCGTGCGACCGAAGCGCTGATGAGCATGCAAAAGATTGACATCAACCGGATCAAAGCGGCCGCCGATTCCGCCGCCTAACGTCTTTTGTCGCGCGGGAGCGGCGTCGGGCGGATTTAGCACGACGGCCACAGGACGGGCCCGTAGCGGCATTTGGAACGGCCGATCCGTCGCAGATTCTGCAGATGACCCGTCGTTCCTCGCTGTGGTGGGCCGGCCTGCATCCAGACGGGTCGCCGATGCGCCGGTCGGGAGACACAGCGCACGACGGGGTTTAAGGGCTTCCGGTTCCAACGAAGCCGATCATGCGGCAGATCCTGCCGTCATCGGCAAACTCCACGAAGTATTGGCCGTACTGGATGTGGCCGTCGGCCATTTTGAACTCGATGGTCGCGCGGGTGCATCCGCTCTGGGTCTGCTGGTCCACCGCCGTCGCTGTCGCGCCTGGTGCGCTGGTAACGAAGCCGCTCACGTACTCGACGATGGCCTCCGTTCCGACGAGGGGGACCGGCGTCCGCGGGTCGGCGTACGACACGTTTGAGGCCATTGCGCCCTCGATCAACCCGATCCGTGCGTCCAAATCCGGCGCGCTCCACGCGGCAAAAAACTGGTCGATGACTGAGTCCATTGTTCTTCCGATCGGTTCGACGCGGAGGTTATTCGCTTGCGATGGCGTCCAGGACGTTCATCTTGGCGGCGCGGCGGGCGGGCAGTACGCCGGCGACGATCCCGCACAACACGCCGAGAAGGCCGATGATCAGTAGCGATCCCCAAGGCATTGCGAACTGGGGTAGTGCGTCTCCTGTCGCCTGAACCCCGAGCCACGCGAAGAACGAGCCGACCACCAGACCCAGGACCGTTCCCATGATGGCGACGATCGATGCCTCGTAACGGATGCTGGATCGGATTTGGCGGCGCGTCATTCCGACGGCTCGGAGGAGCCCGATCTCACGGGTGCGTTCCAAGATCGACAGCGACATGGTGTTGACGATGCCCACGACGGCCACCAGGACCGATACGCCCAAGAGGCCGTACAGCAGGTTCAGCAAGATGGCGACATCTCCGGTGACATAGTCGACGTATTCCTGCCGGGTTTCGACCGTGGCGATGGGGTTGTCGGCGACGGCAGCCTTGATTGCATTGATCGTCGTGGTCGAACCGTCGGTGGCGATGAGCAGCAACGAGTCGAGCGATTGTGAGACGTTGGCGTCTAACACCTCAGTGCTGACAACCCACGGTCCGAGGAGCTGGTCGGCGTTGTCGTCATAAATCGCCTTGACGGTAAGCGTTGTCGTTCCTTGGAGAAACTTGACGGGAATCTGGTCGCCGATCTTGTACTTGCCGTTGCTGGTAGCGATGCTCGATGCATCGAGGTCGGCGAGCGATCCTTCGATTATTTGTGCGTCGATCGTCGCGGCGGCTTCAGCCGGGTAGATCCCGTTGATGTTCGCAAAGGATCCGTTGATCTCGGCCATTGAGTTCCGCAACGGAGACAAGGCCTTAACGCCAGGAATCGCTGCAATGTCCGTGCCTACCGAGGTCGGCAAACCGCCGCCGACCTGGACCGCACTGGAGTCGACCCGCACGACTTCGTCGGCCACGATCTGCTCACCGAGTTGTGAGTCGATCGACTTCCTCAACGAGGCGGCGAAGACCGACGCCGCGCTCACCAGGAGAACCCCGATCATCAGGGCGGCAGTCGTGTTGGCGGTTCGCTTGGGGCTGCGGGCGGCGTTCTGCTGGGCGAGTCCGCCGATCATGCCCCGAAGCGCTGCAAACGGTGCGCCGATGGCTGTGGAGAGCGGCTTGACCAGGATCGGGCCGAGAACCAGCAGGCCAACGATGATCGAGATGGCGGCGATGACAAGCCAAGATGCGGCGCCGCCGGCCAGGCTAAGAGCGACCGCAACAACCGCTAGCACCGCCAACCCGATACCGAAGATGCCTCGGAAGCGACCGACAGGTGCTTCGCCGCTCGACACCACACGAAGGGCGGCAATCGGCGGAACCTTCGATGCCGAACGAGCGGGCAGGTAGGCGGCGCCCAGGGTGATCAGGGTGCCGATGATCATGCCGGCGATGATCGTTCCCGGTGGCACGACGAGGGCGCCCGAAATTTCGAGTCCAATACCCCCAAGCACCTGGAGTACGGCCCAACCCAGTCCGATGCCGACGACGGATCCAATCGCCGAAGCGATAAGACCGACGATGATCGACTCGACGATGACGGCCCGTCGTACTTGGCGTCCGGTCGAACCAATCGCCCGCAACAGCGCCATCTCTCGGGTGCGCTGTGCGACCAAGATCGTAAAGGTGTTGTAGATGATGAAGATTCCAACGGCGAGCGAGATGAACGCAAAGACCTGCAGGGCGGTGGAGATGATCGACGTAAACATGCCGATCAGGTCCTGAAATTCTTCGCCCATCGCCTTTCCAGTGATGGCTTCGACCTTTGTGGCGCCGTCTTTGATGCCCGCCGCGTTGATGTTCTTTGCCAGCTGTTCCGGCGATACACCGTCCTTGGCTTCCGCGACGATCATCTCGACGTCGGTGGAGCCGAAGACGTCTGCGGCGGTATCGAAGTCGAATGCGACCAAGTTTTCGCCGCTCGCAAAGTCGTTCTCGGTCTTGTACGAGGCGGTCCCGACGATGGTGAAGGGCTGATCCGCGGGGAGCGGCAGGACTCGGACTTTGTCGCCGATCTTGTAACCCGAGTCCTCGAGTGAGTTGGTGTCGATGATGATCTCGTCCGGGCCGGCCGGAGCCCTACCTGCATCGAGTCGGTACGGGTTTCCACCGCCGTCGATCCAGTTCGTACCGTAGGCCTGTCCGCCGAGCACTTTGCCGTCTTTGCCGACGATCTGCGCGTACCCGCGCATCGACGGTGCGACGCTCGCAACCCCGTCGACTTTTGCGACCTGATCCGCTAACTCGGCGGGAATCTTGGAACGAATCTCGAATCCGCTGAACTCGATCGAGTCGGCGGATCGGACGACTGCGTCGACGTCGGTGAACGCTTCCCCGATCGCGTTGTTCAAGGAACGTTCGACCGTGGCCGTCAGCACGCCGGTGCCGATGAAGAACGACACCCCCAACACGATGGCGATCATGGTGGACAGGTAGCGGCCGGGGTGCGAGGCGATGTTCCTCAGCGAGATCTTCAGCATTATCTGGCTCCGGATAGGTCGTTGGCTCGTGGATCGCGAGCTGGTTCGGTCAGGGCACCCCGTGATCGCCCGCTGTCGGCGACCGCACCGGCAGCGAGGCAATCCACGACTGCTTCCGCCACCCCTGACGGCTTCACAGACGGGCTATGTCATACCAGCCCGGGCCCGGTTTGGCGTCCTGTTAGAGCAGGGGCGCAAACAGGCCCGAGGGCGACGCTTTGAACTGCGTTGGGGCGACATCCTAGCGAGGCCGCACACCGTGGCAGCGGCTCCGCTGGGGAATCTCGCCGCAATCGTCAGGGCTGGGCTTCCCAAGGGAGGGTGGGCGCTGGCAACGGACTTCGATCTGAACGAGCGGGTGCCATTTTCCGCTTCACATCGCTGCTATCCCCACCGCCGGGCGATGATGCGTTTCCGTTCGGCTTCGTCAGCGATGGCGTCGGTGCTCACGGGGGTGCGCCACCAGAAGACCTGGCCGTCGGCCTTCGTCTCGTAGACGGGGTGGTCGGAGGGGTCGACGGAGATGCGGGCGATGTCGCCGCCGTCAACGGTGTGGAACTCCCAGTCGACGAGGGTGGCGGCGGCTTTGCCGAGGCGGTCGAGCAGGTTCTTGAGGTGCTGGCCCCACAGGTCGCGGTCGCCTCGCTCGCCACGTTTGGAAAAGGCGGCGTAGTCGTCTTCGAGGCCGTGGATCTCGCCGTCGTCGGTGACGCCAACGAGGAGGGTGCCGCCGTAGGGGGAGTTGGCGAACCCGGCGATGGTCTTGACGACAGCGTCTTCGAGGTACTTGGCCTTCTGCGCCTTCTTTACATCCCACCGCATTGTCGACTTGTACTCGAGATAGCGGTCCTCGCGGTCGGGACTGATCAACTCGCCAACCGGGCAGGTGCGCTGGCGGGCGACCCGGGCCCGGCGGTAGATGTCGGGCCGGTACTCCTCCAACAGCGCCGCGCGGAGTTCGTCGTTGTCGAGGAGCTGGAACCCGAAGTCCTCGTTGGCGCCGAGGCGGCGGGTGAGGGCACCGGTCCAGGTCTTGTCGAACCCGACCCCGAACGAAGCTTCGTCGTTGGCAGCGGCTTCGACCTGGATCTTGGGGTCGGCCACCAGATCGTTGGCGACCTGGTCGGTGAAGAGGCGGTCGGTGTCGGTGATGTTGGTCCCGAACCGTTCGTTGATCTTGGCGATGATCTCCGACAGCGGGACCTCGTCGGGGTCCTGCCGACGCCCAGTGCCGCCGTTAATGGTGACCACTTCGCCGCCGTCGACGTCGAGGGACCCGTCGCCTTCGTAGGTCTTCTCCATGGCCAGGTGGGTCAGCTCCACCACGCCGCCGAGGTCGACGCCCGATCCGGGGTCACGCTTGATCAACCGGGAGAGCGCTCGGCAGAACAGGTAGTCGCGTTCGAGCTTGACGTCGGTGAACGACACCACCTGCGACAAGAAGCTGTAGATCCGCACGAACCGGGTGATGACGTCGCGGAACTCGTCCTGGCGATCCTCGTCGAGCGCGGCGAACCGGTCGACCGCCGGTTGGAGGCCGGCGTTGATGCGTTGGTGGTTTTTGTCCGGGTCGGTCAGCAGCAGGGCGACGACCGATTCGACCTCCTCGTAGGCGAGCACGCCGAAGGGGCCGAGCTCCGCGTGGGTGTCATACAGCAGGTGCGGGTCGGTGGGTGGGGCGACGGTATGGGCGTACCAGGGCTCGAACGAGGTCTGGATGTCCTCGACCGTGTTGCGAAAGTCGAGCACGAACGTACCGGTCTTGCCGTCTCGGGTCCGGTTGAGTCGTGACAGGGTCTGTACGGCAGCGAGCCCGGTGAGGGTCTTGTCGACGTACATGGCGTAGAGCTTCGGCTGATCGAAGCCGGTCTGGTACTTCTCGGCCACGACGAGGATCTGCCAGGCGTCGGTGTCGAACTCGGCGGGGGTCTGGGAGTCGGGGAACCCGTTGACCTTCGCCTCGGTCAGTTCCTCGCCGTTGACCTGCAACGTCCCGGAGAAGGCGGCGAGGGTGTTGACGTCGCCGATGCCGTGGTCGTTGCAGTACCGATCGAGTGCCTGCTTGTAGCGCAGCGCATGCAGCCGCGACGCGGTGACGACCATGGCCTTGCCCTTGCCGTCGATGCGGTGGGCGACGTGGTGGCGGAAGTGTTCGACGATCACTTCGGCCCGCTGGGCCAGGTTCGATTCGTGCAGTGACACGAACCGGGCGATCGCCGAGCGGGCCCGTGCCGAGTCGAGCTTGGGGTCGTCGTCGATGGCCTTGTCGATCTTGAAGTAGGTGTCGTAGGTGACGTAGTTGGCCAACACGTCCAGGATGAACCCCTCCTGGATGGCCTGACGCATCGAGTACAGGTGGAACGGCTCGAACTTGCCGGTGGCCGGGTTCTTCCGACCGAACAGCTCCAACGTCCGACCCTTCGGCGTGGCCGTGAACGCGAAGAACGACAGGTTCGGCTGACGGCCACGGGCGGCGACCTCAGCAGCCAGCGCGTCCTCGACCGGGTCGGGCACCTCGGCTTCAAAGACGCTCTCTGCCGCCTCGGCGGCTCGCAGCTCGGCTGCGGGATCGGCACCGGCGGCGCCAAGGACCTTCTTCATCTCCTTGGCGGCGTCACCGGTCTGGGACGAGTGGGCCTCGTCGATGATCACCGCGTAGCTGCGCTGCTTGAGTTCCTCGACGTGGCGCATCACGAAGGGGAACTTCTGCAACGTGGTGATGATGATCCGGGCTCGTTCACCGGTCAGCGCTGCGGCCAGCTGGGCGGAGTCCTGATCGATTTTCTCGACCACGCCGTGGGCGTGCTCGAATTGGTAGATCGTGTCCTGGAGCTGGCGGTCGAGCACCAGCCGGTCGGTGATCACCACCACCTTGTCGAACACTTTGTCGTCGCCGGCGTGCAGCGACGACAACCGGTGGGCGAGCCAGGCGATTGTGTTCGACTTCCCGGACCCCGCCGAATGCTGCACCAGGTAGGACGATCCGGGGCCGTGCTCGCGGGCGTCGGCAACGAGGCGCAGCACTGCGTCCCACTGGTGGAACCGGGGGAAGATCGTCACGCCCGACTCGGTGTCGGTGTGGACGAACCGGGCCAGCAAGTCGAGCCAGGCGTCGCGCTGCCACACCTGCTCCCACAGGTAGCTCGTGCGGTAGCCGTCAGCGGCCGGGTTGCCAGCGCCCTGGTTGTCGCCCCGGTTGAACGGCAAGAACGCGGTCTTGTCACCGGCGAGTTTCGTCGTCATGAAGGCTTGCTCGGTGTCCACTGCGAAGTGCACGACCGCCCGCCGCAGCAGCGGCGCCTTCGGGTTCCTATCGGTGCGGTACTGCTGGATCGCGTCACGGAATGTCTGATTGGTCAGCGGCGTCTTCAACTCGGCAGTCGCCACTGGGATCCCGTTGACGAACAACGCCAGATCGAGTGTCTTCGTCGAGCCTGGCTCGTAGAGGACCTGCCGCATCACCGTCAATCGGTTGGCCCGATAGCGGCGCTCCAGTTCCGGGTTCAGACCCGACGCCGGCCGAAAGTACGCCAACCGGATCTCAGCCTTCTCGTGCCCGGCGTAGGTGAGCCCGTGACGCAACACATCGACCGTGCCCCGCTTATCGAGCTCCTTGGCCAGCCGATTGACGAACGCCCGCTGTGCCTCATCCGGCGAGGCGTGCGACTTGCGGACCTTCTCCCACTCCTCGCCCTGTGTCGCCCCGATGAACGCGAACAACTCGGCAGTGTCGATCCCGACCAATGGGTCGAGGTCACGAGGCTCGCCCTGAGCGATCCCTACCTTGACCGGCGCTAGGAATCCGCCGTCGATCAGCGAGCTACAGATCGCATCCTCGAACCCTGCCTCGCTAGGACCAGCCATCACGCCTCCCTCGAGACGTCGAGCTCACCTGTGATGGCTGCCGTGATCAGGGCTTGGCGGTGCTCTGCGAGCCGTTCAAGCTGGATCTCGATCTGATCGACTGCTCGGTCGATCAGGTGCCAGGCCGCCCAGACCTCGTCAACCACGCGGTCTTGCTCCTCTATGGGAGGAAGGGGAACGCGGATGGATTCGATGTCCGGCATGTAGATCGTTCGATGAGTTGACCCCATGGCCAAGCGCTCGAGGAGGTCTGCCCTCATCGCTCGGAGGCACAGGAGCAGGAAGCGTGGCCGAAGCCGGGGCCTGCATTGCCAGGCGGCGATGTCCTGGCTGACAGCCATGTCCCCGGCGATGATTGCGGAATACCCCGCGGAGGCGGCTGTCCGGCACAACACGACCGTTCCGTCGGGGTGAAGTACAGCTGATGAGTTGGCCATGCCGACTTCGGAGATGCATTCACGCGTCGTCTCGAGGTACTCAAGACGGTCGCTCCGCATCTGGCTGACCTCACCCGTCGTCACCCACGGGATGACGCACTCCTCGGGGATCCACCACTCCGGGTGGTTCCGACTCGGGGTGTGACCACTTCCGAGCTTCGCCACGAGCTTCAGCATCACCTGATCCCACGACCTGGGGACGTCTGGGAGCCAGGGGATCGAGCTCGGTCCACGTGTTGGGTGGCTTACTCCTCGCATAGCGCTGGCCAGAATCGAGACCCGGCGTTCCGAGAGCATCTCGATCATGCGGCGCTTCTTGGCGATGAGGGCGTCGATGCGGGCGGTCTCGGTGTCGAGGTAGTCGGCGATCGCCCGCTGCTCACTCGGGCGCGGGTGGCTGATCCACATCTTCGTCAGCACTTCGGGCCGTACTCGCTGGTGGCTCCGTGTCACCGATTGCACCGCCCCGTCGAGGTACTGGCGCGTCGATTCCGAGAGCAGCAAGTACTCCAGAAAGCGCCCTTCGATCACTCGTGGCATGAGCACGATGAACTCTCCGCTGCAGAGCATGAAGCGTTCGCTTACCCGAGGAACGCGTAGGACGCGGGCCTTTCTTGGATTGAGCCGCGAGAGGAGCACCTCCCCGCCCACAACGCGCTGCTTTCCGCTCTCAATCGACGATGCTTCCACGATGTCGGGGCCACCGTGCGTTTCAAGGGCCGGGATCGAGAAGTGGTCCACGACCATGTCACCCAGTGTCGAGGGGTCCAGCGTGTCGCGGAGTGCATCGGCCACCCAATCGAGCCGTGCCTGCGACCAGCTCACTCGGTGACCTCGGCGAGAAGCGCCTGGATCTCTGCCTCGAGAGCTTTGATTTCGGCGTCGATCTCTTCGAGCGGTCGGGGTGGGGTGTAGGTGTAGAAGTGGCGGGTGAGGGGGATCTCGTAGCCGATCTTGGTTTTCGAGAGGTCGGGCCAGGCGTCGGGGACGTAGGGGAGGACCTCTTCGGCGAGGTAGCGGTTGATCAGTTCACGATACGGCCGAGTGCCAAGGCGTTCGGAGGCGTCGGGCTCGTAGCGGGTACGGCCGACAGCCTCGACGGAGAGGGGTACGTTCTCGGCGTCGCGTAGGTCAGCGTCTGGTTGGGGGCTGCCCTTAGGGTCGCTGACGATCGGGGCGTCGGGATCGGTGACGGCGAAAGCGCCGACGATCGCGTTCTCGATCGGCTTACCCTTGAGTCCGGCCCGCTGCATCGCGTTCCTGGCAAGGCGGCGGATTTCGCCGTCATCCTCGCTCGATCCGAGGTGGTGGCCAATCTCCGAAAGCAGCGCCTCTCGGGCGTCGTCCTCGAGTTTGGCGAGCTTGTTGTCCTCGCGCAGGGCTTCGATGCCGGCGTCGGTGATCTCCCAGCGCTGCCGGAGTGGCCGTTCGACGGTGACACGTAGGAACCCGAAGTCCTCGTTGTCGAAGATCTTGCAGCGGTCGTTCTCCTCGAAATCGTCATAGAGGTGGACGATGTCGGTGATCTGGGTGTCGCTGATCTGCTTGCGCTTCTCGCCCAGGCTCTTGCGCATCTTCGTGAACAGCTCGCGGGCGTCGATGAGCTGCACCTTGCCCTTGCGTTCGGGGCGCTTTCGGTTGGTGACGATCCAGAAGTAGGTGGAGATGCCGGTGTTGTAGAAGAGCTGGTCCGGAAGAGCGACGACGGCTTCAAGCCAGTCGTTCTCGATGATCCATCGGCGGATCTCGGACTCGCCGGAACCGGCGGCACCGGTGAACAGGGGCGAGCCATTGAAGACGATCGCCAGGCGTGAGCCGCCCTGCTCGGGCGTCTTCATCTTGGAGATCATGTGTTGGAGGAATAGGAAGCTGCCGTCGTTGATCCGCGGCGTCCCGGCACCGAAGCGTCCAGCGAAGCCGAGGGTCTTGTGCTCGTCCTCGACGACGTCGCGTACCTTCTTCCACTCCACGCCGAAGGGTGGGTTGGCGAGCAGGTAGTCGAAGCGGCGGCCGGGGTGGCCGTCGTCAGAGAACGAGTTGCCCGACGCAATGTTCGAGGCGTCTTGGCCCTTGAGCATCATGTCCGAGCGGCAAATGGCGTAGGTCTCGCCGTTGAGCTCCTGACCGAACACCTCCAGGCGAGCGTTCGGGTTCAGCTCACGGAGCCGGTCTTCGGCCACCGACAACATGCCACCCGTCCCGCACGCGGGGTCGAACAGCGTCTTGACGATGCCGGGCTTGCGGAGCAGGTCGTCGTCTTCGGCGAATAACAGCTCGACCATGAGCCGGATCACTTCACGAGGGGTGAAGTGCTCGCCGGCGGTCTCGTTCGACAGTTCGGAAAACCGCCGGACGAGTTCTTCGTACAGGTAGCCCATTTCGAGGTTCGAGACTTGGTCAGGGTGCAGGTCGATCTCGGCGAAACGGGATACGACGAGGTACAGGATCTTGGCCTTATCGAGGCGGGTGATCTGGGTGGGGAAGTCGAACTTGTCGAGGATCTCCTGGGCTTGCGGCGAGAAGCCGTGGATGTAGGCGCGCAGGTTGTCGGCCAGGTTGTCGGGGTCGTTCAATAGCTTCGGCAGATCGAAGCGCGACGTGTTCCAGAGCCCGTCGATGTCGGTGAGTGCGTCCAGCACCGGCCCAAAGTTCTCGACCCGGCCCTTCACCGACTCGTACTTGGCCAGCATCTCGGCCTTCACCGGGTCCAGCACGCAGTCGAGTCGCCGCAGCACCGTGAACGGCAGGATCACGCGCCCATACTCAGATTGCTTGTAATCGCCCCGCAGCAGATCGGCCACCGACCAGATGAAGGCCGCATGGTTGTTGATCTGGCTGCCACTCGTGCTGTCACCGCCTGCCGGCACGTCGACCCCCTCGTCCGATTTCGAGTCCCGCCCCCCTGTTGGTTCGGGGCGCCATCGGCAACTGTAGAGCGGCACCTTGGGATGGTCGGAGATGGCGGGGATTCCGCCATTAACGCCGGTCGGTCGCGTAGCGGCGAAACTCGGGTTCGATGGCCTTGGAGAAGTGGAGGATGGCGTCGCGCACCTCTGGACGGCCGATGTCGTCAGGGTTCAGCGATGCAGGCAACCTCGGACTATTCCGCTCTTCTCGCAGTGGGGAGATCCGTCGAAACCCAGACCAGAGCTTGCACACCGTTGCCTTCGCGGACGCAGAGCATGGATCTGGTGTGAGAGGGTGGGACCACGGGGCCGTTGCCGCCAAACGAAAAAACCCCAGGCCGCCAAAGCGGTGACCTGGGGTTTTGTGGTACGCCCCCTGGGACTTGAACCCAGAACCTGCGGATTAAGAGTCCGTTGCTCTGCCAATTGAGCTAGAGGCGCAGGCACCCGGCGGACAAAAACTCCGGCTCGCCGTGGTCGTCAAATGATAGTGAGCAATCGCACGCTGCGTCGGATCGTCGGCCCGCCGGTGGAGCCAATGACCCGGTTCGTTGGACTCCGATATCGGGAGTGATCGGCGGCCGCGGGCGGCAGCACGAAATCGGATGCGCGCCGACCAGCCGATCGGCAGCGACACGGGTCGGGCGAGGGCTCAGCTGCGGAAATAGTTGGACCCCCGGGATCGTCCGAGGGTCCAACAACAAAACAATGGGGTGACTGAGGGGACTTGAACCCCCGACCTCCAGGGCCACAACCTGGCGCTCTAACCAAACTGAGCTACAGCCACCATGTGGGCTGACACACTAGACGCGCGCCTCGGACGATTCGCCATCCGCGCATGGCGCGGCAATGGCGATTGGGCCATCCCAGTGCCACCGTTCGCCTCGCCAACCGGGGATGAGCGGGCAATCACGCCGGATTGCTTGACGACCATCCGAACTGGGGACGGCATTCCGATCGGGTACGGGCCCTGCCCTTGCGGGCGGGCGGTCCGCTGTTCGTCAAACCGGTGCCGTATTCCTAGCGGGGGTAGGTCCAAACGGTCGGACGGGCGGGGGAGACGTTCGGCCTCACGTCGACATGTTCGACCAGATTTCCTCGGGAGGGGCTGTATCCAATTCCTGAGAACACCTGGAGCGACCGGACCGTTGGCATGTCCAAGCGGGCGGCCGTGAACATCACGTCCGCGGCCCGCCCATAAAGGTGCTGAGAGTTCTTGGCGCCTCCGATGCTCACGTTGTGCGCGGCATCGCGATATCCCGACAGGATGAGAATTGAGCCGCCCGACACGTCGCGGAGCCGCTCGAGGCCCATGATCAGGTCCCGCTCTACGCGGATCTCGCCGTTGCCTTTGCTTGCGAACTCCCGGTACGCAAAGCCGGGCGAAGCGCGACCGCCGAACGCAACGCTTTGCCGGAGCGCTTCAAGCGTCAGCGGGCCTGCGAC
>CXWK01000294.1_pt5 | contig 18658 bp, 16 predicted proteins | sample 590851 | NCBI WGS metagenome assembly CXWK01 (sample SAMEA3498364, study PRJEB10139) | wastewater metagenome | biome: wastewater treatment plant; material: activated sludge | place: Denmark | collected 2014-08-01 | reverse complement strand
TTCTGGATGGTGCCGCACTTCGAGAAGATGCTCTACGACCAGGCTCTCCTGGCCCGGGTCTACCTGCACGCCTGGCAGGTGACCCGCGAGGCACGCTTCCGCCAGGTGCTCGAGGAGACCGTCGAGTACGTGCGACGCGACCTCCGCGACACCGCCGGCGGCTTCTACTCGGCCGAGGACGCCGACTCGGAAGGCGAGGAGGGCAAGTTCTACGTGTGGCGCGCCGAGGAGATCGAGGCCGTGCTCGACGCCGAGACCGCCGCTGCGGTCATCGAGTGGTACGGCGTGACCCGGACCGGCAACTTCGAGGGATCGAACATCCTGCACCGGCCGGTGCGCGGCGATCTCGCCCGCCCGGAGGTCGTCGAGCGCGGGCGCGTCGCACTGCTGGCGGCGCGGGCGGCGCGCGTTCGACCCGGGCTCGACGACAAGGTGCTCACCGAGTGGAATGCCCTGATGCTGGCGACCCTGGCCGAAGCGGCGGCCGCGACCGGCAACGACGAGTGGCTCGCGGACGCGGTGGGCACCGCCGAATTCTTGGTGGACCACCTGCGGAGAGACGACGGCCGCTGGCTGCGCGCCTGGCAGTCCGGCGCCGCCGACCACCCCGCGCGCGCACAGCACCTGGCCTACGCCGCCGACCATGCCGCCCTCGTCGACGCGTTCACCCGACTGGCCGAGGCCACCGGCACAGCTCGCTGGATCGCCGAGGCCCGGGCCGCGGCCGACGCCCTGCTCGACCTGTTCTGGGACGACGAGACCGGCGGCCTGTTCACCACCGGGAGCGATGCCGAGGCCCTCATCGCCCGCCAGAAGGACTTTCAGGACAACGCCACGCCGTCGGCCAACAGCCTGGCTGCCCAGGCACTCCTGCGGCTCGCCGCCCTCACCGGCGAGGGCCGGTACCTGGATGCCGCCATGGCCATCCTGCGCCTCTTCGGACCGCTGGCCGGTCGCTACGCCAACGCGTTCGCTCATCTGCTCGGCGCCCTCGATCTTCTGACGACGGGTCCTGCCGAGATCGTGGTCGTCGGCGACCGCCCCGACCTGGTGGCGATCGCAGCCGGGCGCTACCTGCCCAATGCCGTCCTCGCGTGGGGCGAACCCTACGAGTCCCCGCTCTGGGAGGGCCGTGCCGACGGCGCCGCCTACCTGTGCCGGGACTTCGCCTGCCAACTCCCCGCCACCACCACCGAGGCATTCTCTGCCCAACTCGACGCGCTCACCACCCCACGCGGCTGATCCCCAACATCCTCGTTCTGGGACCAGAAACACGACGGTGAGCCCGGGAGATCTGTACCCAGAACGAGTGGTCGCCTCGACCCGGGTCCGTCAGCTGGGGAAGCCGCCGTCGCTGTGGATCACCTGGCCGGTGACCCAGTCGGACTCGGGGCCCGCCAGCCAGGCAACGAGGTTGGCGGCGTCGTCGGGGGTGCCCCAGCGACCTCGGGGCATCATCGCCGCGACGGCCGCCCGGGTCGCGGCATCGGGCCAGCCGGTGTCGGTGGGGCCGGGGTCGACGGCGTTGACGGTGATCCCGCGGCTCATGAGCTCCGCGGCCAGGGTCGGTGTCACCTGCTCGATCGCTCCCTTGGACGCGACGTAGGGCACCTCGCCCGGCATGGGGCCCTTGCCCTGGCCAGAGGTGAAGAGCACGATCCGCCCACCCGGGCGGCCGTCGTGTTGGGCGGCGAACGCCTGCACCAGCAGCAGCGTGGCCCGGACGTTCACCGCCAAGGTCCGATCGACCTCGACCGAGGTCAGTTGGTCGATCCCCTGGCTCGAGCTGCGGGCGTGGTTCGCCACGACCGCGTCGATGTGGCCGAACGTCGCGACGCCGGCGCTGATGACCGAGGCCGCCGCATCGGGGTGCTCGAAGTCCGCGACGACGTGCTCGACCCGGCCTCCGATGGAGCGCAGGTCCGTGACCAGCGCCTCGGGGCCCTCGGCGTCCTCGCCCCATGGCATCTCGGCATCGTGCGGCGCCCAGGAGTGGACGAGCAGGTCCACGCCATCCGAGGCCAGCCGATGCGCTACGGCGTAGCCGATGCCGGCTCGACGACTGACGCCGGTGACGACGGCGACGCGTGCGGCCCGGGCGGTCATCGGTGAGCGGGCCGTGTGCAGCGGAAGACACCCGTGTCGGTCGTGATGCCGAACGACCCCGCCCGCTCGATCTCGGCGTCCACGGCAGACCGGAAGCCGGCCATCATCTCGTCCCAGGGCACCTGCATGGCCGGCTCGTCGAGCGCACGACAGCTGGCCGCGTAGCGGACGACGGGTTCGGCGTCGGGCACCTCGATGCGGCCGACGTGACGGATCACCTCCACCTCGTCGAAGGCCGTGGCCAGGACGGCGCCGCCGGCGGCGTCGAGGAGGAAGTTCTCGGAGACCGGTGTGCCGATCCCGCCGGCGCGGCCCATCGCTTCACGGAGCTCTCGCAGGTGTCCGCCGCCGTTGGTCACGACCAGGGCGACGCCATCCGGTGCCAGCGCCCGGGCCAGTTCGGCCGCACCCGCCGACCGGTCCGGCACGTGGTACAGCATGTGCGCGGCGACGACCCGGTCGAACGTCGAGTCGGGGAACGGCAGCCGCCGCGCGTCGGCGACACCCGCGGACCGCACGCCGTCGGCGACGGCCGTGCGGACCATCCCCTCCGACAGGTCCACCGCCGTGACCGCGACCCCGCGGTCGATCAGGGATCGCGTGTACTGCCCGGTGCCGCACCCCACGTCCAGCGCAGCCCCCACGTGTGCCCAGCCCGCCTGCCCGAGCACCCACGCCACGAAGTCCAGCGGTTCGGTGCGGTAGGCGTACAGGGAGGCACGGTCCAGCAGGAGCGTCGGTGTGGCGTAGGCGGCGCCCCGGAGTACCGACGCGTCGGTGGCCGCGTCGCGGCTCCTCACGACGCGTCCCGCCGCCGCAGGTACGCCTCACCCCTGGGCGACAGGCGGTAGCCGATCTCGAGGCTCTGGGTGAGGCCGAGGTTCTTCAGCTTGCGCACGTCGGCCTTGAAGGGCTGGCGCTCCCGTCCCACCATGTCGGCCAGGTCACCGGCCCGCCGCGTCGGGTGCGCCTCGATCAGGCGCAGGGTCTCGATCGACCAGTCCCCCAGACGATCGAGGCGGCGGGTCAGGTCGTCGACCTCCTCGGCCGGCAGGCCGTCGGACAGGGGGAGCAGATCGACGGGCACCTCCCCTACCCGGTGCAGCTCGAGGCGGTACAGGAGGTCGCCCTCCGTCTCGACGCCGATGGCGGCGAACAGCGCGGCCCGGTCGGGCGAGCCGCAGCGCCGGGCGTCGGCCTCGGTGATCGCCGACGCCGGCACCAGGTCGATCGCGTCGACTTCCAGCAGGCCCCCACCGCTGCGGTACCGGCCACCGACCTTGGCCTGCGGCCGGGTCCAGCGGCGCACGGTCAGCGTGATGGCGCCCGTGCGGAGGCCCGCGTGCAGCGAGTTCGGGAAGAGCACCGCTACCACCCGCCCCGGTGCACGACGTCGTCGAGCGCGGGCCGGCGACGGGACGCCGATCGGCCCGGCTGGTCGTCCTCGGCCGCGTGGCCGAGCGCGATCGTGCCGATCGGCGCCATCCCGTCGGGCACCCCCAACTCGGCCAGCAGGTCGGCCGACCGGCCGAAGATGCCGAAGAACAGCGCGCCCAGGCCCTCGTCGCGGGCGGCCAGGAGGATGCTCATGGCCGCGAACGCCGTGTCCACGGTCCAGTAGGGCGTGGGCCATCGGTCCTCGCCCGCACCGAGGCCGGTGTGGGCCTTGTCGGACTCGGCGTACCGGCTGAGGTACGCCGACGAGTCGGCGATGGGCAGCACCAGCACCGGCGCCGCGAGCAGACGGGGCCAGCGAAAGGAGGGGCGCCGCACGGCCGGCAGGGTGACGTCCCAGTACCGGGCGGTCTCGGCGGGGCCCGCCAGCACCACGAAGTGCGTGCCGGCGGTGTTGCCGGCCGAGGGTGCCCGCCGCCCCGCGTCGAGCACGCGACCCAACGCGCTCGGGTCGATCGGCGCGTCGAGGAACGAACGGCACATCCGCCGCCCCCGCACCACCTCGGCGAACTCCACGAGGTGGGGTGCTACCTCAGGAGAACTTGGCCAGGTCCTCGGCCATCGCCCAGCCGAAGGCCACGAGCGAGTCGCCCCGGTGGGGCTGGTGGTCGTCGAAGAACGCGGCCACGTCGGCGGGGATCTTCTCGGGCCGGAGCGTGTCGTGGTCGAGCACGCAGGGGAACGAGCCGTCACCGATCGCGAGGAAGGTGCGGTCCTGGTAGCTGTCGGTCTCGATGCCGAACCGCTTGGCCAGGCGGCGACCCCAGGCCCGTTCCTCACCCGAGGCCTTGTGCTCGGGCCTCGGCACGATGTCGTCGAGTGCCTTGAACGCCTCGAAGCCGGCAGGGTTGAAGAACCGCGTGCCGACGAGCACGTCCTCGTCCGGGAAGGCCAGGACGGCCCGGCGGAACTGGTCGGCCATGATGGCCCGGAGCACCGAGTCGCGCTTGGACGTGCGCCGGACCGACGCCAGCCCGATGAGCACGCTCGGGGTGCCGCCGATGCGCTCGAGGGTGCTGTAGGAGAAGCCCTTGAGGCGGCTGCCTTCGCGGGTCATGGTGATGAGGACCCACTCTTCGGCCTGCTTGGAGAGGAGCCCGGCCTCGAACCGGCTCGGGCTGTCGGCGCAGATGTCGGCCATCTCGGCCAGCTCGGCATCGCTCAGTGCGGTGCAGTCCTTGGTCTCAACCTCTATGGCCATGTGCTGCGGAGCCCCCGACGTGGCGTGATACGGAACCCCTCTAGTCCAGCGTGATCGCCGGGCGAGCGCAACTCGCGTGCCGAGGGACGGCTCAGATGATGACGGCGTCCGGGCCGAGCATCACCCGGAGCTCGGCCAGGAGGGTGTTGGACGCGTCGACGCAGAACTCGGGCGGCAGTCGCACCGTCTGGCGCTCGCTGAGCCGGATGAAGACCTCGGACTCGCCCGGGTGGTCACGAAGAAGGGCCTTGAGTCGATTGATCAGGTCGGGATGAAGGCCTGGGGTGGTGAGGGCGATGCGGACCGCCGGGGCCGTGGTGGTCGGCTCGAACACGTCGATGTCCATGGCGATGATCTTCGGCGCGTCGTCGCGCTTGTCGACCCGGCCCCGCACGCACACGACCACGTCGTCAGCCAGCTTGTGGCCGTGCTCCTGCATCGACTTGGGGAACACCATGACCTCGGCGGACGAACGCAGGTCTTCGAGGGTGAAGACCGCCATCAGGTCGCCTTTCTTGGTCCATTTCTTCGCAAGCGCGGTCACGACACCCCCGAACACGCGCATGGTGCCGTCATCGAGGTCGGCGAGCTCGTCGAGGGTGCCGTCGGTGCGCCGACGCAGCGAGGCCTCGGCCCCCATGAGGGGGTGGTCGCTGACGTAGAGGCCCAGCATCTCCTTTTCGAAGGCGAGCTGCTGGCGCTTGTCGAACTCGAGATCGGGGATGCGGGGGCGCTCCTCGAAGGTGGGCCCGCCCTCGTCGGCGGCCTCGCCGAAGAGGGTCATGACGCCCATGTCACGCTCGCGGCGCCTGGCGACCGTCACATCCACGATGCGCTCGAACACGCTGAGCAGCCCACGGCGTGGGTGGCCGAGCGAGTCGAAGGCGCCGGCCTTGACGAGCGACTCGATGGTGCGCTTGTTGAGCACCGCGGTGTCGACCCGCTCGCAGAAGTCGTAGAAGTCGGCGAAGGGCCCGGCGGCCTCGCGCTCCTCGATGATCAGCGCGACCAGGCCCTCGCCCACGTTGCGGATGGCCGACAAGCCGAAGGGAATGGCATCGGGCATCGGTGTCGGGGGTCCGCCGTCCTCGGTTGCGGGCCCGACGCGATCGACCAGCGCGGTGAAGTCCGATGCCGAGACGTTGACGTCCGGCACGAGGACCGGGATGCCGCGCTGGCGGCACTCGTTGAGGTAGACGGCCGCCTTCTCGAGTGAGCTCTTGACGCTCGTGAGCAGCGCCGCCAGGTACTCGACGCCGTAGTGGGCCTTGAGGTAGGCGGTCTGGTAGGCGACGAGGCCGTAGCCGTAGGCGTGGCTCTTGTTGAAGGCGTAGTCGGCGAACGGCTCGATGATGTTGAACAGCGTGGTGCCGAGCTCGCTGCCGTAGCCGTGGGCGTCGCAGCCCTCGACGAACTTCACGCGCTCCTTGGCGATGAGCTCGCGGTCCTTCTTGCCACAGGCCTTCCGCAGGTTGTCGGCCTCGGCCAAGGTGTAGCCCGCCACCTTCTGGGCGACCCGCATCACCGACTCCTGGTAGATCATCAGGCCGTAGGTCTCACCCAGGATCTCGGTGAGGTCGGGATGCTCGTAGACGATGGGCTTGCGGCCGTTCTTGCGGTCGGCGTAGTCGTTGTGCATGTTGGCCGCCATCGGCCCCGGCCGGTACAGGGCGACGAGCGCGGCGATGTCGTCGAACTCGGTGGGGGCCAACGACCGCATGAGGGCGCGCATGGGCCCGCCCTCGAGCTGGAAGACCCCGATCGAGTCGCCCTGCTGCAGCATCTCGAAGGTCGTCGCGTCGTCGAGGGGGACGTTGTCGATGTCGAGCTCGATCCCGCGGCTCTCGCGCACGAGCTCGACGGTGTCGGTGAGCACGTCGAGGTTGCGGAGCCCCAGGAAGTCCATCTTGAGCAGGCCGAGGGCCTCCACCCCGTGCATCTCGTACTGGGTGACCACCGGCGCCAGGTCGGGGTCCTGGCCCGACTCGGGCTTGCGCTGGATCGGCAGGTAGTCGGTGAGCTCGTCCTTGGTGATCACCACCGCGGCGGCGTGGATGCCGTCCTGGCGCCGCAGGTTCTCCAGGCCCTTGGCCACGTCGATGACCGCCTTGGCGTCGGCGTCGGCCTCGTACATCGAGCGGAGATCACCGGCCATCTTGAAGCCGTCGGCGTACTTCTCGTTCTGGTCGAGGCAGGCCCACAGCGGCGTGTCACGACCCATGATGAGCGGTGGCATGAGCTTGGCGATCTTGTCGCCGACCACGTACGGGTACCCGAGCACCCGCGCGGCGTCACGCACGGCGGCCCGCGCCTTGATCGTGGAGAACGTGACGATCTGGGCCACGTGCTTGCGGCCGTAGCGCTCGGCGGCGTAGCGGATCATCTCGTCGCGGAAGCGGGAGTCGAAGTCCATGTCGATGTCGGGCATCGAGACCCTCGACGGGTTGAGGAACCGCTCGAAGAGCAGGTCGTACCTGATGGGGTCGAGGTCGGTGATGCGCAGGCAGTACGCCACGCAGCAGCCCGCCGCACTACCGCGACCGGGACCCACGCGGATGCCCGCCTCACGAGCGTGGCGGATGAGGTCCCAGGTGATCAGGAAGTACTGCGAGAACCCCATGTCGCCGATGGTCTTGAGCTCGTAGGCGATGCGCTCGACCACCGTGTCGGGGAGCGGGTCGCCCCACCGCTCGCGTGCGCCCTTGAAGGTCAGGTGCTCGAGGTAGGCCGCCGCGGCACGCTCACGCGCCGCGTCGTCGGCGCCCTCGTCGAGCCCCGGAGCGTCGGGCTCGGGCGCGAACTCGGGCGGCAGGGGGAAGACCGGCAGCTGCGGTTTGCCGAACTCGATCTCGAGGTCGCAGCGCTCGGCGATCCAGAGGCTGTTGTCACAGGCGCTGGGCACCTCGGCGAACAGGGCACGCATCTCGACCGCGCTCTTGAGGTAGTGGCCGTCGCCGTGGAACTTGAAGCGGTCGGGGTCGCTCACGAGCGCGCCCGTCTGCACGCACAGGAGCGCGTCGTGGGCCATGGCGTCGTCGCGATGGGTGTAGTGGCTGTCGTTGGTGGCGAGGAGGGGGGCGCCGAGCTGCGCCGCGATCTCGATCAACTGCGGGTTGGTGCGGGCCTGCTCGGGGATCCCGTGGTCCTGCAACTCGACGAAGACGTTGTCGCGCCCGAAGATGTCCTGGAGGCGGCCCGCCTTCTTCAGCGCCCCGTCGAAGTCGTCGTACAGGAGCGACTGGAGCACGTGGCCGCCGAGGCAGCCGGTGGTGACGATGACGCCCTCGCTGTGGCTCTCGAGCAGCTCCCAGTCGACGCGTGGCTTGTAGTAGTAGCCCTCGAGGAACGCCCGGCTCGCGAGTTGGATCAGGTTCTTGTAGCCCGTCGCGTTCTCGGCCAGGGCGGTGAGGTGGTAGTAGAGCTTGGCCCCGCCGTCCGTGTCGCCGCCGCCGTCGTCCTGGCGACCGCGCCGGGCCGGGCGCTCGTGGCGGCTGTCGTGGGCCTGGTAGAGCTCGCTGCCGATGATCGCCTTGATGCCCTGGGCGCCGCACTCGCGGTAGAAGTCCAGGACCCCGTACATGTTGCCGTGATCGGTGATGCCGAGCGCCGGCTGGCCGTCGGCGGCGGCCGCTGCGACCACCTCGGCGACCCGCGAGGCCCCGTCGAGCATGGAGAACTCGGTGTGGGTGTGGAGATGGGTGAACGAATCAGGCACCCTTCGGATGCCCCCTTCCTCGTTGCTGTTGCGAGCGGTCATGCTGTCCACACACGGTCCACAGGCGTCATCCACACCTGGGGATGAGTTACAACCGTGTGATTCGCCACGGTAGCCGAAACCCGAGGAGCCCTGCCGATGTCCTCATACCTCCTGCAGTCCCGGCCGGCGGACGGAGTCGCCCTGCTCACCCTTGACCGGCCCGACCGGCGAAACGCGCTCTCCATCGACCTTCGCGATGCCATCAGCGACGCCCTGGACGACCTCGCCGGCGACCCGACCGTCCGCTGCGTCGTGGTCACGGGCGCAGGGTCGACCTTTTCGTCCGGCTTCGACCTCCGCGAGTTCGAGTCCGCGGCATCGGACCCCGTGCTCGAGAAACGGCTCTGGGCGTCGAGCGACCGCTACCACCGCACGGTGCTGCGGTTCCCCCTGCCCATCATCGCCGCCGTCAACGGCCCGGCGGTCGCCGGGGGCTTCGACCTCGCGGTGCTCTGCGACATCCGTCTCGGGGCGGACACCGCCCGCTTCTCCCATCCCGAGCGGACGTTCGGCCCCGTGGTCTACGGCCCGCTCCGCGAGTTGGTGGGTGGTGGGGTTGCACGCGACCTCTGCCTGACCGGGCGCGAGATCGGTGCCGCCGAGGCCCACCGGGTGGGACTGCTCAGCTCGGTGGCACCGCCGGGGCGCCTGGCCGATGACGCGTTGGCCGTCGCAGCCCGAACCGCGCTGGCGCCCCGGGAGCTGCTGCTGGGCACCAAGGCGAAGATTCTTCGCCACGCGGGAGCCGACGCCTCGGCGACGCTCGACCTGTGACCCGCCCGACGGTGGGCCTCGGCCCGGCCTGCTACCGAGCCGGGCCCTACAGGTACTGGCCGGCGGGACCGGTGTGCTCGACCTCCGCGCCGGGAGGGAGCTGGCCCCGCATGCCGTCGAGTTGCTGTCGGGCGGCCATCTGCTGTGCGAACAGCGTGGCCTGGATGCCGTGGAAGAGCCCTTCGAGCCAGCCAACCAGTTGGGCCTTGGCCACCCGGAGCTCGGCTTCGCTCGGCACCTCGTCGTCGTCGAAGGGAAGCGCCAGCCGGCCGAGCTCTGCCTGCAGGTCGGGCGACAGGGCCGTGGCGAGCTCGCGGACCGAGGTCTCGTAGATCTCCTTGACCCGCTCGCGGCTCGGCTCGTCCAGTTCGGTGGAACGGACCTCCTCGAGGAGTTGCTTGATCATGGAGCCGACGCGCATGACCTTCGCCGGCTCGGAGACCGATTCGCGGGGCGGGGGCTCGGCCGACCCGTCCTGATCGGATGCGTCGCCGTCGGCGGACGCCGTGACGATCTCGGCACGCTCGACCGGCGGTCCTTCGGCTTCGACCGCGGATGGGACCTTCTCGACCGCGGTCTTCTCGACCGCGGTCTTCTCGATCGTGGGCTTCTCGGTCGGCGTCGTCTCGGACATGTTGAGTGTCTACCCGGCGCGAGCGGCCAGCAGTGGCACGCGCATCTCGGCCGAGGTCAGCGAGCCGTGGCGGCCGATCAGTTGGAAGATGCCCGAATCGGACGGATCAGAGAACGAGATGTCGTCTCGGGCGACCAGGGCGACGTCGCCGAGACGCGACCGGGCCGCCTCGCTCAATTCCGGCCCGAACCAACCCTCCATCTCGACCTCGGCGAGGGTTCGGACCCATGCGTGGTCACCGTGGCAGGACGCCGCCGCCTCCGCGAGCGCGACCTCGTGCCCGGGCACGGCGTGCAGCCACCGGAACCGGCCCTCGCCGGACTGCAGGCGGACGTGGCTGAGGACCTCGGGGTCGGGGGCCATGATCCGATCCCCGACGTGCACCTGGCCGTGGTCGGCGGTCACGACGAGCACGGCGCCGGCCGGCAGACTGTCGAGCACGTCGGCGACCAACCGGTCGGCGAAGGCCAACTCGGCGTCGTAGTGGTCGCGGAGGCCGTACTCGTGGGCCACCTTGTCGATGCCCTCGTAGTACGCGTAGACGAAGGGCTCACCGCCCCGCACGAGCCGTCGCACCTCGGCCACGAGGGTCGACGGCATGCGGTAGCCGGTGAACCGGACCTGGTCGAGGTGCGCCTGGGTGAAGCCGGTGTTCATGAACTCGGCCCGGGTGACCACCGGCGGTCGCTGTCCGCCGAAGGGCACCGACGCCTGCACGGAAAGCGGGGCGATGCGCTGGCGCGCGTCGCCCGCGCTGGTGGTCCAGCGCAGGACGTTGAGCACGTCGCCCCCCTCGACCAGGCGGTAGCCGACGACGCCGTGCCGGCCCGGGCACGTGCCCGTGGTGAGGGAGGTGAGCGCGGTCGCCGTGGTGCTCGGGGCCACGGTCGTGATGTCGGCCCCCGCCATGGCGGACAGTGTCGGCGCCAGGTCGCGGCGCTCCTGGAGCTGTTCCCATCCGAGCCCATCGAGCACGAGCAGTACGACCTGATCGGCGTCGACCGCCGGGGAGGGAAGCCACGGCGGCACTGACTCGCCGGGCTCGAGGAGCGCGGGCACGACGTTGTTCAGGCACGCACCCCGGTAGTCCGGGACAACGGGGTGATCACCCACGATGGTCCTTTCGGGCGCCGGCCCGGATCGGTCGGTCCTCGCCACGCTCCAGCGCCTCCCACCATCGTACCGTCAGTCCGGCCGCGCTCGGAGGTCGTACGATGAGCGGCGTGAAGGTGTCGACGAGAGGCGACTACGCCAGCCGGGCGCTCTTGTCGCTGGCGCTGCACACCGACCACCAGGCACCGACCTCGGTTCGCGACATCGCCGAGCGCACGGGTCTGCCCCAGCCCTACCTCGAGCAGATCCTCCTGGCGCTCAAGGGTGCGGGCCTCGTCCGTTCGAAGCGCGGTGTCGGCGGCGGTTACGTGCTGGCGCGCCACCCCGACGAGATCAGCCTGTCCGACATCGTGAGCGCCGTCGACGGACCGATCGCCGCCGGCGACTTCGGCGAGCCCCACAAGAACGGCGCCTGCGACCACGAGGGCCAGTGTGTCCTGCTGGAGATCTGGGGTGACGCCGGCGAGCACATGCGTCGCTTCCTCGACTCGTACCACCTAGGCGACCTGGCCCGGATGACCCGCGGCGAGCTGCCCTGGCCCTCGTGACGCCTCATCGCAGCAGTTCGAGGATGGCGAGGAAGTCGGCGGGCAGGGCCGACTCGAAGGCCAGGTGCTCGCCGGTGGTCGGGTGCGTGAAGCCGAGCGTGGCGGCATGGAGCATCGGCCGCCCGGCCGCGAGCGCGCCGCGCACGCCGCCGTACTGCTCGTCACCCACCACCGGGTGGCCGATCGCCGAGAGGTGCACCCTGATCTGATGGGTCCGGCCCGTCTCCAGGCCGCACGCCAGGAGCGCCAGGTCGGCGGGCTCGCGAAAGCGCCGCTGCACCTCGAAACGGGTGCGGGCGTCGCGGCCCGAGGCTGACACGGTCATGCGGGTTGGACGTCGCGTCGAGCGACCGATGGGGGCGTCGATGAGCCCCATGGTGTCGGCCGGTTGCCCCCAGACGAGGGCCAGGTAGCGACGCTCGACACTGCGCGCCCCGAACTGGCCCACCAGCGACCCGTACGCGTCCGGCGTCCGGGCCACGACGAGCAGCCCCGACGTGCCCTGATCGAGACGATGCACGATGCCGGGCCGCGCCGGGTCGCCGACGTCCGCGATCTCGGGGAAGCGCGCCAACAGTCCCTGGGCGAGGGTGCCGCTGTCGTGGCCGGCACCGGGATGGACCACCAGGCCCGCGGGCTTGTCGACGACCACGACGTCGTCATCGAGGTGGACGACCTCGACCTGAACCGAAGGGTCAGGGGCCGCGTCGGTCGGCACGGCCACGACCAGCGGGATGACGAGCGCCTGACCCTCGACCACCCGCTGGGATCGTGACCCGACGGGCGCACCATCGAGGAGCACCTCCCCGTTGGCGACCAGGGTGGCGGCCACCGAGCGGCTGCAGCCGGTGAAGAACGACACGACCCGGTCGACCCGCTCGCCGGCGAGCGCCGCGGGCACCGCCGTGCGCACGCCGCCGCCGCCGCCCGGCCCCTTCTCCCCCGGCCCGGTCGCTTCGCTCACGCCCTGGGCTCGTTCTCGCTGTCGTTCTCGCTGTCGTTCGCGTTCTCGTTCGCGCTGTCGTTCGCGTTCTCCTCGACGTCAACGGTGCCGACGCCGTCCGGCTCGGGGCGGTGCCCGCTCGAGACGCCCGCGGTCAGGATCAACAGCAGCCCGCCGACCACGATGGCACTGTCGGCCACGTTGAAGACCGGCCACCACTGGAGGTCGATGAAGTCGACCACGGCGCCGCCCAGCAGGCCGCCGGGCCCCGCACGGAACGCCCGGTCCAGCAGGTTCCCGAGTGCGCCGCCGACCACGAGGCCCACGGCAACGGCCCCCGCACGAGAGGTGGCCGACCGGCCGGTCCAGACGAGAGCGACGACCACGACCACCGCAGCGATGCCGATGACCGGGCCCAGACCCGCTCCCCGACTGAACGCCGCGCCGGTGTTGAAGGTGAGGTTGAGGCGGAGGCTTCCCACCAGATCGATGGTGCGACCGTCGGACAGCCGGTGGACCGCCCAGCTCTTGGTGAGCTGGTCGGCCAGGACGACGGCAAGGGCGACGGCGCCGATCACCGACGGGTGGCGGGCCTGAAGCCCCCGAGCGCCCATCGTGGGGTCGCCTACAGGCGACCCAGTCCGCCCGTCTTGCAGGTCACGCACAAGGCGGCGTGCGGCAGCGCCCGGAGGCGTTCCTTCGGGATGTTCTGGCCGCACCGCTCGCAGACGCCGTAGGTGCCCGCGGCGAGTCGCGCGAGCGCGGCGTCGATCTCGTCGACCGCGGAGCGCGCCTGGGCACTGAGGGCGAGGTCGCGTTCACGCTCGACCGCGAGCGTGTCGCCCTCGCCGGATTCCTCGTCGAACTGGACATCGCCAGGCTCGCGCTCGGCGGCGAGTTGGTCAGCCTCGGCCTGCAACGAGTCGGCCTGTCGCTCGTAGGTGGCGCGCTCGGCCAGCAGGGCGCTCTGCTGCGCCTTCTGGAAGGCATCGAGCGTCGCCGGCTCGACGAGCGCCGGCTTGGTCACCCGCTTCCGCACCGCCGCCGTCTTCTTGGCCACTGTCTTGGCGGTCGACTTGACCGGTGCCTTCGCCGCCTTCTTCGCTGCCGGGGCCTTCTTGGACGGTGCCTTCGCGGCCTTCGGCGCTGTCTTGGCCGGGGTCTTGGCGGTCGTGTCGGCTGGCTCCTCCGTGGCCTTGGCCGGCTTCGCAGACCCCTTCGGGGCGCGCTTCGAAGCCGCTACGGACTTTGTCGCTCTCGGCATGGAACTCCGATCATCTCCGGGCACGCCGGCTCAGCCCGATTGCCTGGGCGTCACTGGCAAAAGGGTTCCGGATGGTACGTCATCGACCCCAGTGGGTCAAGGGTTGCGCCGGTTGCGAACGCCTCGCCCGGTTCCGGTATTCCCGCCGGCGAGCGCTGAATCGACCAGCCGCTCGACCTCGTCGACGTCAACCCCCGTCACGCGGAAGCGCTTCTGGCGGTTCTTCGCCCCCGAGACCAGCGCCACCGCGGTGGGCTTCACACCGAAGATCTCGGCGACCAAATCGGTGATGGCCACGTTGGCGCGGTCGTTGACCGGGGGCGCGGCCACACGAACCTTCAAGGCATCGCCGTGGCGACCCACGACCTGCGATCGCCCGGCACCGGGCTGGGCATGGACCGACAGCAGCACGGCGCCCTTGTCATCGACTTCATAGACGTCGTTCACGGTGCTCCTCGAGTCGGGGCGGCATTTGCGCGGCCCTTGGGCTGCGCCCCCTTACTCTAAGGGCGCATGCCGTTCGGTCCTGTGGATCCTCAACTCGACCTGCCCGCGCTCGAGGCGCGGACCTTGACGCGCTGGCGCGACCGTGACGTGGTCGCCGCAGTGGCGCGACTGCGCAGCGACGGCGACCCGTGGATCTTCTACGAGGGGCCCCCGACGGCCAACGGTCGGCCTGGCCTGCACCACGTGTGGGCCCGTGTGTACAAGGACATCTTCCCCCGCTTCCAGACGATGCGCGGCCACAAGGTCCCCCGCAAGGGGGGCTGGGACTGCCACGGCCTCCCGGTGGAGTTGGAGGTGGAGAAGGAGCTGGGACTCGCCACCAAGCACGACATCGAGGCGTTCGGCATCGCCGAGTTCAACGAGCGTTGCCGCGCATCGGTGCGGCGCTACGTCGAGGACTGGACCTCACTCACCGAGCGCAGCGGGACCTGGATCGACACCGCGGACGCCTACTGGACGCTCGACAACAGCTACGTGGAGTCGGTCTGGTGGCTCGTGAAGTCCATGTGGGACAAGGGACTGCTCTACGAGGGCCATCGCGTGTCGCCCTACTGCGCCCGCTGTGGCACGGCGCTGTCCTCCCACGAGGTGGCCCAGGGCTACCAGGACGTCGTCGATCCCTCGATCTACGTCCGCTTCCCCGTCCAGGCCGACGACGACACGATCGACCTGCTCGTGTGGACCACGACGCCGTGGACGCTGCTGTCGAACGTGGCCGTCGCCGCCGGCCCCGACATCGCCTACGTCCGGGTGCGGTCGAGCGACGACCGACCCGACCTGGTCATGGCCGAGGCCGCCGCGGCCCGCCGCTACCCGGAGGCCGAGCTCGTCGGGCGCTACACCGGGGCCGAGCTCGCCGGCTGGCGGTACCGGCGCCCGTTCGACCTGCTCGACCTCGACGAGCGCGGCGAGCGGGTGGTTCTCGCCGACTACGTGTCCGTCGACGACGGGTCGGGCCTCGTGCACCTGGCACCGGCCTTCGGCGAGGACGACGCCGCGGTGGGCCGCGCCGAGGACCTCCCGGTGCTCAATCCGGTCGGCCCCGACGGCACGTTCACGGCGCAGGTGGCGCCGTGGGCCGGCCTGTTCGTGAAGGACGCCGACCGCGGCGTCATCGACGACCTCACCGGTCGGGGCCTGCTCGAGGCCGAGGAGGCCTACGAGCACGCCTACCCGCACTGCTGGCGGTGTGGCACCCCCTTGATCTACTGGGCGAAGACCTCGTGGTTCGCCCGCACCTCGGAGCGTCGAGCCGACCTCCTCCGCGAGAACGAGAAGATCGGTTGGCATCCCGGGCACCTCAAGCACGGTCGGTTCGGGAAGTGGCTGGAGGGCAACGTCGACTGGGCGCTGTCGCGCGACCGGTATTGGGGCACCCCCCTGCCGGTGTGGCGCTGCGACGCAGGGCACGACACGTGCATCGGCTCGGTGGGCGAGCTGTCCGCGCTGGCAGGGCGAGACCTCGCCGAGCTCGACCTGCACCGGCCCTACGTGGACGAGATCGTGTTCGACTGCCCCACCGGCAGCTGCGACGCGACCGCCAGGCGCCTCGAACCGGTGCTCGACGCCTGGTTCGACTCGGGTGCAATGCCCTCGGCCCAGCACCACCACCCGTTCGCCGACGATGACCGGTTCGCCACCGCGTTCCCCGCCGACTTCATCTGCGAGGCCATCGATCAGACCAGAGGCTGGTTCTATTCGCTCCTCGCCGTGAACACCCTGGTGTTCGACCAGACGCCGTATCGCAACGTGGTGTGCCTGGGGCACATCGTCGATGAGTCGGGCGCCAAGATGTCGAAGTCGAAAGGCAACGTGATCGATGCCTCAGAGCTGTTCGACCGCGTGGGCGCCGACTCCGTCCGTTGGTACTTCTTCGCCGCCGGCCAGCCGTGGACCCCGCGACGGGTGTTCGAGGAGGGCATCCGTGAGAGCACCCGCCAGACGCTGGTCACGCTCTGGAACGTGTACTCGTTCTTCGCGACCTACGCCGATCTCGACGGCTGGGCGCCGGGTGATCCGTCGGCGCCGGACCACGTGCTCGACCGTTGGGTGCTCTCGGAGCTCGACGACACCATCGCCGAAGTCACCGCCGCCCTCGACGGGTTCGACGCCCTCGGGGGCGCCACCCGGCTCGCCGGCTTCGTCGACGACCTCTCCAACTGGTACGTCCGTCGCTCACGGTCTCGCTTCTGGAAGAGCTCCGACCCCGCGGCGCATGCCGCCCTGCACCGGTGCCTCACCGTGGTGGCCCAGCTCCTTGCTCCGTACTGCCCGTTCCTGGCCGACGAGATCTATACGGGCCTCACGGGCGAGGAATCGGTCCACCTCTCGAACTGGCCCGAGGCCACCGGCGCGCACGACGCTGACCTCGCCGCGCAGATGGAGGCCGCTCGCCGACTGGTGGTACTCGGTCGTTCGGCTCGCACCGATGCCAAGATGCGGGTTCGCCAGCCGCTCCGGCGGGCCATGCTGCTCGCCCCCGGCGCCGAGCTCGCTGACGACATCCTCACCGAGATCGCCACCGAGCTCAACGTGAAGTCGCTCGAGGCGATCGACACGCTGTCGGGCCTGATGACCTGGGACGCCGTTCCCAACTTCAAGACGCTCGGCCCCCGCCTCGGCCCGCGGGTCAACGACGTGAAGGCCGCACTCGCGGCCGCCGACGGCGCCGCGATCAAGGCCGCCCTCGACGACAACGGTTCGGTCGAGGTCGCGGGACAGGTGCTCAGCGCCTACGACGTGGAGGTCCGTGCCTCGCGACACGAGGATCTCGCTCTTGCAGAGGACGGGGGTTGGGCCGTCGCCCTCGACCTCGACCTCGACGATGACCTGAGACTCGAGGGCACGGCACGCGAAGTGGTGCGCGCGCTCAACGACCTCCGCAAGGAGGCGGGATTCGCCATTGCCGACCGGGTCACCATCGCCCTCGACCCCGGCCCCGCAGTCACTGCCGCCGTCGAGGCACACCGCGACTGGATTGCCGCCGAGACGCTCGCCACCGAGCTGGGTCTCGCCCCTGGTGGCGACCATGCCATCACCATCGACGGCGAGCCTGTCGCCGTTGCCATCGCGCGTTCCTGAGGCCGAAGACCGCGCTCGCCCCGAGCCGAGGGGAGCTGGGGCCGCCGGGTGGCCCTCCCGCCCGGCCCGGGAGCGTCGCTACTTCTTGCGGCCGAACCGCTTCTTCTCGGGCTTCGCGGTCGCCTGTTCCTGCTGGCGGTACCACTCGGCCATGGCGTCGGGGTCGTCGTCGGATGGCGGAGGCTGGTTGGCGATCTCGTCTCGTGCCAGATCGGCCATCCACGGGTTGTCGCCTCCCGCATCGGCAGCGATGGCTTCCATCGACTGGGTGGTCGGACCGCCGTCAGGCAGGTCGGCCCAGGGATCGCCGGTGGGAACGGGCGCGGGAGCACCGAGCCCCCCGAACCCCGAGGGGTCCACCGTTGTTGCTGCTGCTGGTGGCGGCGGCGGCGGGGGTGGCGGCTGGTGGAAGAGCTCGGCCTCGGGCGGCGGCGGACTCGGTGCGGCGACGGGCTGGACCGGCTCGACGGGCGGCAGCCACTCGAGTGGCGTCTCGGGCCCGGCGGCGGGGGCCGCCATGGCTTCTCCGAAGACCGGCGCAGGCGGGTAGTCGTCGAGTGGGGGCGGCTCGATGACGGGGATCTCGGGAATCATCGGCTCGGCGACCATCGGCTCGGGGGTCATCTCGGGTTCCATGGAGGGCGCCGGGTCGACGGGAACGGGCGCCGAGAAGTCCGGCTCGGGCTCGATCGGCGGGATGACCTCGCTCACGATCGGCTGCGGGAGCGGCGCCATGGAACCGGCCGCGTCGAGAAGACCTTCGAGGCTGGCGACGGTGCTGGCCATCCGTGCCCGTTGGTCGTCCACGTGGCGCTCGAGGGTTTCGACGTCGGCCATCAACTGGTCGCGGATGCCTTCCAGCTCGCCGATCTCGCGGAGCAGGCGCTCCCGTGTCTCGTCGACCGAGCGACGGACCTCGTCCTCCGACTCACGCAATCGCCGGTCGTGGTGCTCCTGGGCCTCGGCCACGAGGCGGTCGGCCTCTTCTTGGGCTTCCTGCACCGCAGCATCCGCGGTGCGCTGGGCCAGGAGGAGCGTGCGGCGCAGCGTGTCGTCGCTGTCGGTGGGCGCGACCGGCGGTGGGACCTGCGCCAACCTCGCCTCTGCGGCCTCGGCGCGCTGTGTGGCCTCCCGGAGCCGCATCTGCAATTGGCCGACGGCCACCCCCACCCGCTCGAGGAAATCGTCCACCTCGTCGGGGTCGTAACCGCCGAACTTCTTCTCGCGGAAGTCGACATCCTTCAAGAGCTGTGGCGTGACGTCCATGGGAGCAGG
>CXWK01000294.1_pt3 | contig 18673 bp, 20 predicted proteins | sample 590851 | NCBI WGS metagenome assembly CXWK01 (sample SAMEA3498364, study PRJEB10139) | wastewater metagenome | biome: wastewater treatment plant; material: activated sludge | place: Denmark | collected 2014-08-01 | reverse complement strand
GATCCTGGCACTGGCCGCGGCCTACGTCATGGCGGTCACGGTCGCCTTCTGGGCGCACCGCGGACTGCGGATCCTCACGGCGCGGCGCGGTCCGACCGAACGGACCCGGGCGGCGTGGCTCGATGCCGGCGACGCGCTCGCCACCGTGGGACTGATCGCCGACCCGAGCGAGACGCCGCTCGAGTTCTCGACGCGGGTGGACCGGCGCCTGGAGACAGCGGGCGCCGAGCATCGCTCACTGGCGATGGCGGCGACGGCGGCCCGCTACGCCGACGGCGGGGTGACCGATGCGGTGGCCCGGCAGGCCACCGCAGATGCCGGGGCCGTCATCGCCGGGGTCAGGCGTCGCGTCCCGGTGCGTCGGCGTGTGGCGGGATGGCTGGGTTGGCGCTGGTCGGCGCGCCGTCAGTCCTCGCGACGGAAGCGCTCGCGCATCCGCTGACTGGTCGAGCCGAAGTAGTCCCGGAGGCCGGCCGAACGGTCGGACTGGGTCATCTGCTCCAGGCCCACCCGGCCGAGCCTGCGGGCGTTGCGCTCGAACCAGAGCGCGCAGGCGAGCATGACCAGGAAACCGCCGAATGCAAGCAGGAAGGACTTCGAGAGCGTGGCGATCATCACGATCACGCCCAGCGCGAAGCCGGCGGTGGCCCACTTGAGGTTGCGGAACGCGTGGCTGTAGACGGTGGTCGAACCGACCTCCCGAGCCAGGGCAGGATCGCTCTCGGTGAGCTTCTGCTCGATCTCGAAGAGGATCCTCTGTTCATCCTCGGAAAGCGGCACGGCCACCATGATCGCACACCACCCAGGCGCCAACAACGCGCAGCCACCAGATTCGTCGGTCGCGAGCGGGATTCCCGTCAGCCGGGTGGCACGTCGGGGCCCCATTGCTGGTCACCGCGTTGCTTGACGACGAGGCCGGAGGGCCCGGCCAGGCTCGCCGGGCCGATGGCCGAGGCACCGAACCTCCGGCGGATCCGATCGACCGCCCGGCTGGCGTCGGACCAGGCGGCGTGGTCGTCACCGTCGACGTCGAAGAGCGCCAATTGGTGGGTCGCGCTCGTGGTGAGGCCGGTGGCGCCGACGCCGAGGAGGCGAACCCCGGGCGTCGGATCCACCTGGTCCAGCAGCGACTTCGCCGCCCGGGCCAGGGCGGCGCCGGTGTCGACGGCCTCGTCGAGGGTGATGGAGCGCGTGATCGTTCGGAAGTCACCGAAACGGACCTTGAGCACCACCGTGCGGGCCGCCTGGTGGTTGGCCCGAAGACGGGTGGCGACGGCATCGGCCATCTTCACGGTCTCGTGGCGCAGCGCGTCACGGCTGCGGTGGTCACGGGTGAACGTCTCTTCGTGGCTGACCGACTTGGCCGCCCGGTCGGGGACGACCGGGCGATCGTCGACCCCGTGGGCCAGCGCATGGAGGTGGGCGCCCGAGGCCCGACCCAGGGCGGCCACGAGCACGTCGGGCGCGAGCGCGGCGAGGTCGCCGATCGTGGCCACACCCAGGTGGTCGAGCCGGGCGCGCGTCACGGGCCCCACGCCCCACAGGCGCCCCACCGGCAGCGGGTGGAGGAACGCCAACTCACGACCCGGGCGCACGACGAGCACCTCCGCGCCGGGCACGGTCCCCTGGGTCGAGGCCGAGGGCTTGGCCTCCTGCGACGCCAGCTTCGCCAGGAACTTGTTGGGGGCGACCCCCACCGAGCAGGTGAGCGACTCCCGGTCGAGTACCCGACGGCGGATGTCGCGGCCGACCGCCTCGCCGGTCCCCCACCGGCGCATCGCCCCCGACAGGTCGAGGAAGGCCTCGTCCAGCGAGAGCGGCTCGACGAGGGGCGTGTACGACCGGAACAAGGTCATCAGCCGGGCGCTGACCGCGCGGTAGGCCCGGTGGTCGCCGCTGACGAAGACCGCCTGCGGGCAGAGGCGCCGGGCGCGGGAACTGGGCATGGCCGAGAAGACCCCGTGGGCCCTGGCCTCGTAGGAGGCGGCCGCCACCACTCCCCGATCGCCGGCGCCGCCGACCACCACCGCCTTCCCGACGAGGCTCGGGTCACGGTTCCGCTCGACCGCCACGAAGAAGGCGTCCATGTCGACGTGGAGGATCGTGCGCTCGGGAGCGACCCTCGTCACTGCCGGCTCACCGACAGGACCGACGGGTCGTCGCCTTCCACGCGGTACCCGTAGCCCCGGCTGCCCGTCCACCGCTCCTCGAGCCACTCGATCAGGGGCTCCCGTACCCAGGGTTGCCCGCCGCGCAGGTGCTCGGCACACGCGTCCGGGGCCACGAAGCGGGCGTCGACCACGATGCCGTCGGGATCGTCCACGACCAGGTCGCCCTCGTAGCCCGTGGCGAGGTGCACCTCGACCCGGAGCCGCCAGCCGAGGCCGGGCGCGTCTGCATCGATCAGGTAGACCGGCCCGTGCCACCCGGTGACAACCAGCCCCGTCTCCTCGAGCACCTCGCGCGCCAGGCCCTCGAGGACCGCCTCACCTTCGTCGATCACCCCGCCCGGCGGCGACCAGTCGGACATCCCGTTCCTCCGACGGTTCTGGACGAGGAGCAGCCCCCGAGGGCCTTCGATCAACGCTCCCGCCACCAGCCACCGGCGCACCCGGCCAGTCTGACAGCATTGCCGCCCTCCCCGGAGTTGGTGCCTCGTGGCCACTCCGCGGCGGGCGCCGCACGCGGATCAGAAACGCGGCACGAGCGTTCGGCTCAGTAGGCACCTCGCCCGTACAGCACCGCAGTCGCCGTCTTCAGGAGGATCAGGAAGTCCATCGAGAGCGACCAGTTGTCGACGTAGTAGAGGTCGAGGCGCACCGACTCGAGCCACGGGAGGTCCGCCCGCCCGCTCACCTGCCACAGCCCCGTGATCCCGGGCTTCACCAGCAGGCGTCGGCGGACGTCCTCGGGGTACCGGTCGACCTCGGACGGGAGGGGCGGTCGCGGCCCGACCAACGACATACGACCGGAGAGGACATGGGCGATCTGCGGTAGCTCGTCGAGTGAGAACCGGCGCAGCCAGCGCCCGACCCGGGTCCGACGGGGATCGTCTCGGATCTTGAACAGCAGGCCGTCGTGCTCGTTGCGGGTGACCAGCTGGTCGAGGTCCTGCTCGGCCTGCTGGGTCATGGTGCGGAACTTCCACATGACGAACGGCTTCCCGTTGCGACCGATGCGGGTCTGGCGGAAGATGGCGGGGCCCCGGCTCGTGAACCGGACGAGCAGGCCGATGACGAGCAGCAGCGGCGACAGGACGAGGAGCAGCAGGAACGCGGCGACCAGGTCGATGACCCGCTTCACGATGCGGGCACCGCCGGTGAGACGGGGGGGCTCCACGAGCAGCAGCGGCAGGCCGGCCACCGGTTGGACGGTGACCCTCGGCCCGGCCACGTCCGTGATGGTCGGCACCACCATGAGGTCGACGCCGGTGCCCTCGAGGTCCCACGCGAGCGTCCGGAGGGTTCCGGCCGGCAGGGCCTCGGTGCCGGCGACCGCCAGCACGGAGGCACGCTGCTCCTGGACCGCGCCGAGCGGGTCTGCCGAGGACAGGACGGGCATGTTGAGCTCGTCCAGCAGCTCGGGGGATGCCTCACCGACGATGCATGCCGTCACCACGGCGAACCCCTCTCCGGTGGAGCCCGCGAAGTGCTGGACGACCTCCCGCACCGCTCCGGGGTGACCGAGCACGACGACCCGCCGCATGTGGCGCCCCTGGGCGCGTTGACGGTGGAGCCAGCTGCGCGCCAGGTAGCGCCCGACGAGCGTCCAGCCCGCGACCAACGGTGCGAGGCTGCCGACGAAGCCCCGGGCCACCTCGGCCCTGGTCGCGAACACCATCGTCACCGCGACGGCGAAGGACCAGGCCGCCGCTCGCAGGACCCGGCGGTACTCCTCGGTGCCCGTTCCCAGGATCTTTCGCTCGTAGGCGCCACCGATGAGGAGGATGGGCAGCCACGTGACCACCGTCACCACGGCGACGAGCAGATACGGGACGTGGGTGTCGCCCTGGGCGAGTGAGGCGCCGAAGAGCACCTCGCGCAACACCTGGGCGAGCATCGCCCCGGCCAGCGCGGCCACGGCGTCGATGAGCACGACCGCCCGGAGATAGCCGCGCTCGGCGTCACGGTCAGGGTCAGGCGCGAGGGATCTCGATCGGGCGAGGCCCTGTCCGGGGGTCACCCCCATCTCGTCCGCTCTGTCAGCCATCGCGTCGCTCCTGGCTCCCGCGCCCTTCCCCACCGACCCGCTGCCGACGGCCTCGTCGTGGCCGTACGCTCGACACCGCCGATCATAGACGCCGCGCCACGGGCGGGCAGAGCGGTCAGCCTCCGCACTCAGTCGGGGCGACGCCGAAGGAAGATCATCAACATCGACGCCAGGCTGTTGGGCAGCAGGCTGGTGACGCCGCGCTGTGCCCGCTGGGCCAGCGCGGACGACCCGGCGTACAGGGGCTCGCTCTCGTGACGGTACGAGTAGTTCTCGAAGCGGTCGGCAGGGAAGAGCCGGCCGAGCTCGGACAGGGTGTTGATGCCGTAGCGGGTCGGGAAGACGTCGATCGCCTGGCGCGTCGGCTGCAGCCGACGCAGGAACCGTGTGTGCAGGCCGTTCGGCACGAGCCTCGCCCCGACGCCGATGTAGCCCCACTTGTTCGGCGTGCGGGCGCAGACCCACCCGCCCGGCCGGAGCACCCGGGCCAACTCGGCCGTGGTCGCAGCCGGGTCGTCGATGTGCTCGAAGCAGAAGTCCGAGACGATCAGGTCGACCGATCGGTCGTCGAGGGGGAGACTCGTACCGGTCAGCACGATCGCCTCGTCGAGCACGGGGTTCTCACGAACCACCGGGTCGACGTCCGCGCCGATCACCCGTGCCACGCGTCCCTTGAGCACCATGAGATCGCGCCGGTAGGGCACGGGGTCCTCGCGTGGCCCCACCCCTCGCCCGGCACCGAAGTCGAGCACGGTCATCTCGGGCCGGAGCAGCGAGCGCACGCGGCCGTAGAACTCGACGGTGCCGTCGACCCGGCTGAACCCTCCCGCACCGACCTCGGGGTACAGGCCGCCGAATGGTGTGTCTCGTGCGTGTGACATCGGGCGCGAGACTACGCTGCGCGCCAAGCGATGCGAATCCTCCTCCACGACTACTCGGGCCATCCGTTCCAGGTGCAGCTCAGCAGGGAACTCGCTGCCCGGGGCCATGTCGTCGACCACGTGCACTGCCCGTCGTACAACACCGGCAAGGGTTCGCTCGAGCGACGACCCGACGACCCAGCGGGCTTCTCGGTCCTCGAGGTGGACCTCGGCGAGCCGTTCGACAAGTACCACTTCCGGCGCCGTTGGCGTCAGGAGGTGCGGTACGGCCGCCTGTTCTCCGCGCTTGCCGAGCAGCGGGCCCCCGATGTGCTGGTCTCGTGCAACGTCCCCCTGTTCGCGCAACGGGAGATCCAGGCCTGGGCACGGCGCACCGCGACGCCGTTCCTGTTCTGGCAGCAGGACGTCTACAGCTTCGCCATGCGCGACGCGGTCCGACGGTCGCTCCCCGGCCCCGGTCACCTGCTCGGCGAGGTGTTCGTGCGCATGGAGCGCCGCCTCCTGTCACGGAGCGATGCCGTCGTCACGATCAGCCCCGACTTCGAGCCGATCCTCGAGGCGTGGGGCATCCCACGGGAGCGTGTGTGGGTCATCGAGAACTGGGCCCCGGTCGACGACCTGCCCGAGCGACCGCGACACAACGAGTGGTCCGCGGGCCACGACCTCGACGACCGACGGGTCCTCCTCTACTCCGGGACCCTCGGCCTCAAGCACAACCCCGATCTCCTCCGGCGCCTGGCCCTGGGGGTCGCCGACCTCGCCGACGTGGCGGTCGTGGTCGCCTCCGAGGGGCGCGGGGCCGAGTGGCTCGCCGAACGAGCGGACGACGAGGCGATCGACAACCTGGTGCTGCTGCCCTTTCAGCCGATGGCCGTGTTCCCCGAGGTGTTGGCCAGCGCCGACGTCCTCCTCGCCGTGCTCGAGCCCGAGGCGGGGGTCTTCTCGGTGCCGTCCAAGGTGCTCAGCTACCACTGCGCCGGCCGTCCGATACTCGCGTCGGTGCCGGCGGCCAACCTCTCGGCCCGAACCATCGCGACGGCGGGAAGCGGCCTCACCGTCGAGCCGGACGACACCGACGGCTTCGTGGCGGCTGCCCGGCGGTTGCTCGACGACCCCGATCTCCGTCACGATCTCGGGGCGGGTGCCCGCTCGTACGCGGAGCGGGCCTTCGACATCGCGGCCATCGGCGACCGTTTCGAGGCCATATTCACCGACATCACCGGCAGCGCCCGGACGAGGAGGACGGCATGACCGTGGACAAGCTGGTGGTCGTTGCAGGTGGGGGCGGGTTCATCGGGGGCCACCTGATCCGCGACCTCGTCGAGCAGGGCCACACCAACGTGCGGGCGGTGGACGTCAAGCCACTCGACCAGTGGTTCCAGCACATCGACGGCGTCGACGAGCGCCGGCTCGACCTCATGGAGCTGGGCGCCTGCCGCGCGGCGGTCGAAGGTGCCTCGGTGGTCTTCGATCTCGCCGCGGACATGGGTGGCATGGGGTTCATCGAGAACAACAAGGCCCTCTGCATGCTCTCGTCGCTCATCGGCACCCACCTCCTCCTCGCGGCCCGCGACCAAGCGGTCGAGCGCTTCTTCTTCGCGTCCTCGGCCTGCGTCTACGCGGCCGAGAAGCAGCAGTCGGCGGCCGTCACCGCGCTTCGGGAGGAGGACGCCTACCCGGCCATGCCGGAGGACGGGTACGGCTGGGAGAAGCTCTTCACCGAGCGGATGTGCGCCCACTTCAACGAGGACTTCGGCCTCGAGACACGGGTGGCACGGTTCCACAACATCTACGGCCCCCAGGGGTCCTACGACGGCGGCCGCGAGAAGGCACCGGCTGCCATCTGCCGCAAGGTCGTCGCGGCGCAGCTGAGCGGCACGCACGAGATCGAGATCTGGGGTGACGGTGAGCAGACCCGCAGCTTCACCTACATCGACGACTGCCTGCACGGGATCCACCTCGTCACCGAGGGCGACCATCGCGAGCCGGTCAACGTCGGGAGCAGCGAGTTGGTCACGATCAACCAACTGGTGGACATCGTCGAGGCCATCGCCGGCGTATCGCTCGAACGGCACTACCGGCTCGACGCGCCCCAGGGCGTTCGCGGGCGCAACAGCGACAACACCATGATCCTCGATCGGTACGGGTGGGAGCCCGCCACGTCGCTCGGTACGGGACTCGAGCGCACCTACCGCTGGATCCACGACCAGATGAGCAACGCCGCCAGCGGGTGAAGCTCCCCGCCGGGCTCCGCGGGGCCAGCTGGTCGATCGCCGACCAGGCCGTCTACAGCCTGAGCAACGTCCTCCTCGCCATCCTGGTCGCGCGCCAGGTGAGCCCCGAGGAGTTCGGCGCCTTCTCGACCGTCTACATCATCTACGTCTGCAGCCAGGGCGTGAACGAGGGCATCCACGGCGAGGCGTTCGCCGTGGCCTACAGCGCCGCCGACACGGGGCATCGCCGCACGATCCTGGCGGACGCCGCCGCGTCGGCGCTGGTGTTCGGCGCCGTCCTCGGCGCGATCTGTGCCCTTGCCGGCCTCGTCACCCCCGGGCCGATCGGCGACCTGCTCCCGGTGCTCGCCCTGATCCTGCCCGGGCTCTTCCTCCAGGACCTCTGGCGGTTCGCCCTCTTCGCCGAGCGCCTGCCGCATGCCGCGGCGATCAACGACCTGGTGTGGGGGGTGGGATCGACGGCCGCGGTGATCGCCCTGGCCCACAGCTCCTACGACACCGTGGGCTGGTTCCTCGCCGGGTGGGGAGCCGCCGGCGCGATCGCGGCCGTGGTGGGGGCGGCGCAGCTCAAGGTGGTGCCCCACTTCAGGGGCGCCCGCACGTGGATCCCGGACCATGCGAGCCTCGGCGTTCGGTTCGCCGCGGAATTCATGCTCCTCTACGGCACCACACAGGTCGTCGTGCTCTTCCTCGGGGCCTTCGCCGGCCTCGAGGAGGTTGCCAAGGTCCGCGGTGCCCAGATCCTGTTCGGGCCCATCTACTCGTTGTACGCGGGCGTCCGGGTGGCCGCCACCCCGTGGGTGGTGCGGGGGCATGCCTCGGACCCCTCGGCCACCGCCACGCTCGTGCGACGACTGGCCGCCGGCCTGGGGCTCCTGACCTTCGGCTGGGGTGTGATCGTGGTCAATCTCCCTGACGCGGTGGGCGAGGCACTCCTCGGCGAGTCCTGGGCGGGAACGTCCTCGGTGCTCGTCGTGATGACCTGGTCCGCGGTCGCCGGTGGCATCGGGTTCGCCCCCGTCGTGGGCCTGCGGGCACTCGCCGCGTCCCGGCACAGCCTGCGAGCCCGCGGCTCGGTGGCCGTCGGGACGCTCGTGCTCGGCTGCCTCGGCGCCGCGCTGGGGGCGGCCAAGGGCGCACTGACCGGTGTGGCCAGCGCGGAGACCGTGGGCGTCGGGGTCTACTGGCGGGCGTTCGCCGAGGCCGAGAGCGACGCCATGTCCGGTTCCTGAGCCTCGACCGACGTCTCGAGTTGGCTCTCGGCGGCCGGCTTGCCCGAACGACGCACGAAGAGCAGCCGCGTGCACACCAACATCAGCACCACCACGGGGGCGAGCTCGCCGACCACGGGGAGCAGCGAGCCGCGGAGCACGAAGAACTGGAACGCGGCGAAGGTCGGTACGGCCACGCCCAAGAGCGACGGCCGCCCGCGTGCACGCCGCTCGTACGCCTCGTCGGCGAGCATCGCAGCCATTCCGTAGAGAAGGAAGAGGACCCCGATCGCCAGCCAGCCGCCCTCGACGTTGGCCTCGGTCCACAGGGTGGCCGACGCGTTGATGTCGGGGTTGCGCGCGATGATGTCGCCGGTTGCGTCGGGCTGGCCGGCCCACACCGACTTGGGGACGAACGGCAGCATCGCCGCCAGGGTCTGGCGACCGAACGTGTACCCGTGGGTGCGGACGTACACGATGCCGTTCATCTCCTGCTGGAACATGGCGTAGTCCGGGCTGTCCACCAACTGGCCCCGCAACGGCGTGATCTGGATGGTCTGTTGCACGTCGTAGCGGAACACGTCGGCGTAGGGGAACACCACGAGGATCGCCACCAGGAGACCGACGAGGAACACGCGGAGCCGCCGGGGCCGTTCGACGTGGAGCAGGATCAAGGTGATGCTGAACAGGACGCCACCGAACCGGATCCGGGGGTTGGCGATGGGGTTGTTGGCGACGATGTTCACGATCACCAGCCCGACGAGCAGGAGGCTGGTGACCGGGCCGCGCACCCATTTGACCCGGGTCGTCTTGGGGAAGCGGGCGGCCGCGCACTTCCGGAGGTAGAGGAGCAGGAGGATGGCGACGAAGGCCGGGATCCAGAGGAGCATGGTCTTCACCAGCCCGACCGTCTTGTTGTCGAGTTGATAGATCTGCACGTTCCAGGGGGTCTTGCCGAAGATGGCCTCGTCCGCTCGCTGGCGGGACTGGAAGCGGGTGCCCAGCCCCCCCGTGGTCATGACGATGCCCATCGTGCACACCCCCGCCACCACGCCGAGGATCCACACGCGGCGGGGCGAGATGACCGGGCGCTCCACTCGCTGGCGCAGCCGGCTCCGCTGCCTGGTGAGGGCGAGTGCCCGGCCGAGGTCGAAGGCGAGCAGCCCGAACAGCACGCCGGCGAGGGCCTGCACGCGGATCTCCTCCGCGAACAGCTGATTGGGGATGGGAAACCGGTCGGCCGTGGCCTGGGCGAGCGACGACAGGCCCATGAACAGGTAGACGAAGGCCCAGAAGGTGACCTGGACCAGTTGTGGTCGACCCGCCTTGTAGAGCTCGGCCAGTCGGAGGGCCGCGTAGACCGTGATCACCAGCGCGAGCAGGCTGGAGGCTCGGAAGAGCGGGTCCCAGGTGGGGCCGATGGCCATCAGCGGCACGACGAGGGACAGGACGACGAGGAGGATCGTGGCGCCCATCCAGCTGCCGAGCGGCTGCGGGTGCTGCAGCGTCGGCCGCAGGGGCTGTCGCCGACGAGCGGTACCAATGCGTGGCGGCCCGGCGCTCTTCACGATCATCCGGCGGAGCGTAGTGCCATCGCCGTGCGTGGTCCGGTCTCCGGTCGTCAGTCCCAGTCGACGCCGCGGGCCGAGAGCTCGTCGGGCTTCTCGCGGATCGCGTACATCACGCGGTGCAGGAGGCTCGAGGCCTTCGAGAAGTAGACGAGGTGGTTCAGGCGGGGGGAGTACCAGGTGAGCTTGGCCACCCGGTTCCACAGGTTCCGCTTGAGGTAGAAGCGATCATCGACGAACGCGTCGAGGTCGGCGGGCAGGTCGACCTGATCGAGCGCCGGCACCCGGCCGCGATCGTCGGCGTGGCGGAGGTGGGCCACCGACCGGAGGGGGACCCCCATGATCCGGCACAGCACGGCGTCGACCATCCAGAGGTCGTCACCTCCGCCCACCCAACCGAGGTCGAGGGTGATGCCCTCGATCATCGGCCCGTTCCGCGTGAGGCCGTGGGTGCCGTCGACGATGGCGAAGGGCGTCGGCAGGCGGTCGACGATCTCGCCGATGATCTCGTCGAACGCGCAGTGGAAGGCCAGGCGCATCTGGTCCTGCACGATCCCCCACTCGTTCTTCACCGCGCCGCTGATGCCCGTCATGCAGTGCACCTTGGGCACGGGAAGCGTGATGAACGAGTCGAACTCCTCGAAGAGCGGTCGGGGCAGGTGCACCTCGTAGCGACCACGTCTCCCGTCGACCGCCACGGTGAGGCTCGGCCACTTGCTCACGTTCACCACCTCGACCCCGTAGCGGGCGGTGAGGTCGTCCAACGCGAACGCCGCGAAGGTCTCGTCCATGGCGAAGGCGTTGTAGCCGCCTTCGCCCTCGCCGATGCAGATCCGCCGGCAGCCCAGGTCGGCGAGCACCTGGACGACGGCCTCGAGGACGGGCCTGGTCGTGGTGACCCCCGCCTTGGGGAACGGATAGGTGAAGTTCGGCTTCAGGAAGACCGAGTCGCCGACGCGCGCACCGAGGCCGAGATCCTCGGCCACCCGGCGCACCGCACCGACGACGTCGTCGCCCTGGCGCTCGATGACGAAGCGTGGCCTCGCGCTCATGTCCGCACCGCCGTCGGCAGGCGCCGGTAGACCTCGGCCATCGCGGCGGTGGCCGCGTCCGGAGCGAAGCGCTCGGTGGCGAGCCGCCGCGCTCGGGCGGCGGCGTCGGCGCGACGGGCCGCATCGGCGACGAGGGGTCGGAGCGCCTCTCGGCACGAAGCGGGCTGGGGCCGACACACGGCCCCCGCCCCCGCGTCGGACACGTCGCCGTGGACGTAGGTCTCGTCGCTCACCACCACCGGGAGCCCGGCCGCCATGGCCTCGACGACCACGATCCCGAAGTTCTCGTTCCGCGAAGGCAGCGCGAACAGGTCGGAGGCCGCGAACGCCGCGTCCTTCTCCTCGCCGCTGAGGAAGCCGCAGCGAACGGTGCGCGCGCCCAGGGGACCCTCGAGCGAGCGGGTGAGCGCCGCCTCGACGAGTGGATCCCCCGAGCCCGCCACGACGAGCCAGGGCGACGGATCGGCCCCGCCCAGTCCCGCCATGGCCTCCACCAGCACGTCGAGGCCCTTCTTGACGTCGAGGCGGGAGAGGAAGAGGACCACCACCGCGTCGTGGGGTATGCCGTGACGACTCCGGAACGCCTGGCCGTCGGCGGGTCGGGGCGGCCGCACGGGCAGGGGCACCACCACGGTCTCGGCGTCGGCACCGTAGGTGACCAGTCGGTGCTCCTCGAGGGCGGTGGTCAGGACCACCGTGGCCGCTCCGGCCACGAGCGGGCGCACCGCGACCGGCCCGTACACCTGCTTCTGGAGCCGGTGCTTGGCCAGGTCGAACGGGTCGAGCTGACCATGGGGCTGCAGGACATAGGGCACACCCGATGCACGGCAGGCCCTGGCCACCTGGAGTGCAGGCGAGTGGAAGACGCCGTGGAGGTGGACCAGGTCGAACGAGGCGACCTCGTGCCGCAGCCAACGGCCGAGGTCCCGCGAGTGAAACCGGCCTTTCGGCCAGTCGCGGGGGAAGAGGTGGCGTGGCACCGAGGGAGCGACACGGTCGAGGTAGGCGAGGTCGTCGTCGGGCAACCGCGTGGCCGCGAGCTCGGTCTCCATGTCGTCGCGCTCGCCCAGGTGGGTCGCCAGGGCCACCGCGGCGTGGACGGAGCCGCCCATGCGGTCGTCGAGCGACGGAACCACGTGCAGCGAACGCAGCGGCACGGCCATCAACGGGAGACCCTCAGGAGCATTCGGGGATGATACGGCGCGACCGGGGACGGGAGCTCGGACATGATCAGACCGGGAGGAAGAGCCCGTCCATCTCGACCAGCGCCCCCGACCCGTCGCGGCGGACATCCAGCGGCAGCTCGAGGGCCCAGCCGCGGGTGGTGAGCTCGGCCTGGACCGCGCCGAAGAGCGGCTGGCCCTCGTAGTGGCGCTCGAAGGCCAGCTCGACGACGAGCGCGTCGACTTGCCCCAATGTCCGCCCGCCTCCCCGGAGCACCTCGAGCTCGTACCCCTGCACGTCGAGCTTCAGGAGGACCGGCCCGGCGAGCGCCTCGCCGGCCAGTGCCTCGTCGAGGGTGCGTGCCGGCACCTCTATGGGCGCAAGCTCCTCGGCTGCCATCGACGACCCCGCGACCGGCAGCACCGACGACGAGAGCGAGTATTCGTGAGGATGGAACGTGACCGTGCCCGGCTCGGCGCCGAGGGCGCACGCGTGGACCTCGGCGTCGGGCACGTCGGCCAGGTTCCGACGCCACACGGCGGCCACCTCGGCCTGGGGCTCGAAGGCGATGATCCGCGCCCCGGGGAACGCCATCGCCGCTGCTCGGCTGAACTGGCCCTTGTTGGCACCGACGTCGATCACCGTGCCCGGCGCGCCGCATCGCTCCCCCACCTGCGAGACCAACCGGAAGGCGCTCAACGAGCGGGGCTTGGCCCGCGTCAGGGAGCGGAGCCCACCGGGGGTGAGGACGACATCGGCCAGCTTCGTCGCCTGATCGATTCTCGTTCGCAGCTGCATGGGGTGGTCAGCGCTCCTTGATCCGCTCGACGATCCGCTCGACCCGAGCCTGCCTCACGGGGGCTCCCCGGACGAAGTCGGGCCGTCAGTGCTGGACAACTCGTCCCCGACAGGCTAAAACCTCCTCTGACAGAAGTTCGCACCCGCGACAAGCCGTTCGGCGGTGGAGGAAAATTGATGATTCGACGTATGTTCATTCTCGGAGCACTGGCACTTGTGGCTCTTGCTCCTGCTGCGCACGCGCAGTACGGCGGTGCTTCCGTGAGCGACAGCACCGTCACACGAGGTGACACCGTCACCGTGACTGCCATCGACTGCCCTGCCGGCAGCACCGTCGACTTCTTCCTGGACGGCTCGCCGCTGGGTTCAGCGGTCGCCGATGCCGGGGGTACGGCCAGCGCCGATGTCGTGATCGACACCACCGACGGCACGCACCAGATCACCAACTCCTGCAACGACGCGGTGCTCTCGATCACGGTCAGCAGGCCCGGTGGCCCCGGTGCCGCCGGCGTCGTCCGCGGCCCTGGTGCACTTCCCCGCACCGGTACCGACAGCAGCCTTCCGCTCACCAAGATCGCGGTGGTGCTGATCGCCGCCGGCGGCCTTCTCATCGTGGTCGCCCGTGACCGCTCCAAGAAGACCGCCACCACCGCCTGATCCAGGTTTCACCGGGCTCGCCGCCCGGGTGCACAACACAGACCTACGAGGAGGCCCCGGCTTCGGCCGGGGCCTCCTCGCGTCCGGTCAGCGGCGGCGACCACCCTTGAGCCGGTCACGCAGGCCCCACCAGGTGACGAGCGCCAGTGCCTCGAAGACGATGCGGCTCGACATCTTCGAGGTGCCGCGGACGCGATCGGTGAACGAGATCGGCACCTCGACCACGCGCCCCTGGCGGAGCACGACCTCGTAGGTCATCTCGATCTGGAAGCTGTAGCCGTCCGCCTTGACCGAGTCGAGGTCGATCTGCGAGAGCATGGTCGCCCGGTACGCCCGATAGCCCGCGGTCGCGTCGTTCACGGCCAGCCCGAGCATCCCTGCGGCGTAACGATTGCCCCACCGCGAAAGGAATCGCCGGTGCCATGACCAGTCGGGGATCGTCCCGCCCGGCACGTAACGCGAGCCGATGACGAGGTCGGCCCCGTGTTCGAGCGCACCGAGTAGCGAGGGCAGGGCGGCAGGGTCGTGGGAGAAGTCGGCGTCCATCTCGACCAGGGCGTCGAACCCCTCGGCCAGACCCTGGCGGAACCCGGCACGATAGGCGGCACCGAGCCCACCCTTCCCGGACCGCCGGAGGACCATGATCTGGCCGAGCTCGTCGCCCGTGGAAGCGGCCAGATCGGCTGTTCCGTCCGGGCTCCCGTCGTCGACCACGAGGACGTGGGCGTCCGGCACCGACCCGCGGACGGCCCGCAGGAGGTCGACGATGTTCTCCGCCTCGTCGTAGGTCGGCAGGACGATCAGTGAGCGCACGGCCGACGATGCTAGGCGGTGGGGGTGTCCGGGCAACCACCTGCGTCCATGGACGAGGGAGGCGATGGCCGGTCCCATGGGCGGGCAGGGCGCCACGTCGGCTGCAACACGATCTGGCCCGTATGATCGCCAGATCCCCGATCCAGAGGCTCCACTCCCCTCCCCCCTCGCCCGCGCCGTCGCCGTCGCCATGATCGTCCTCGCCGGCGCGTGCGGCGGGCTGATCGGTTATGCCGTCGCCGACCTCCAATGTGAAGGCGACTGCGGTGTGCTGGTCGGCCTGGGCGCCCTGGTCGGTGCAGTGGCGGCGGCCGGGGGCGTCGCCATCGTCTCGGTGCTCGCACTTCGTGCGATGGCCGAATGGGATTCGGTGCAGGACCGCGAGCGCGACGAGCGTTGACCGCACTCCCCCAGCTCCTCGATCTGGCGCGCTCGGCCGGCGAAGAAGCCGCCGCCGTGCTGCTCGAGGGGCTCACCCGCCAGCGTGTCCAGGTGTCCACCAAGTCCTCGAGCACCGACATGGTCACCGAGATGGACCGCCGGTCGGAGGCCATGATCGTCGAGCGGCTCCTGGCGGCTCGCCCCGACGATGGCCTGCTCGGCGAGGAGGGTGCCGAGCGCGCCGGTACCAGCGGCATCACCTGGGTGATCGACCCGCTCGACGGCACCACCAACTACCTGTACGGCTATCCCGGCTTCGCCGTGTCGATCGCGGCGGTGAAGGACGGGGTCGCCCTGGTGGGCGTGGTGGTCGACCCGGTCCACGGCGAGACCTTCACGGCCACCGCCGGCGGGGGGAGCCACCGCAACGGCGAGCGACTCACCGGCCCGGGCGCATGTGACCTGGGCGACGTCCTCCTGTCGACCGGCTTCGCCTACGACGCGGCACGCCGCGCCGCACAGGGCCTCGCGATGGCCGCGGTGCTCCCCCGGGTACGCGACCTCCGTCGCAGCGGTGCCGCCGCGGTCGATCTCTGCTGGGTCGCGTGTGGACGGGTCGACGCCTTCTTCGAGCGCGGCCTGGCCCCCTGGGACCTGGCCGCCGGTTCGCTCATCGCCCGCGAGGCCGGCGCCACGGTGGGCAACCTCACCGGAGGCAACCCAGGGCCCGACGCCGTCCTCGCCGCCCATCCGACCCTGTTCCCCCCGCTGGCGGAGCTGCTGCTGGGCGCCGGCGCCGACCGGGCCTGACGGCATCCACCCAAGAAATCCCCGGGGATGGCCCCGAACCGGCCTCCGATGAGGCACCATTCCCTTGTGGGAACTCGAATCTTGACGGTCGAGGACGACGAACGCATCCGCGCCGCGGTGAAGCTGGCCCTCGAGGACGAGGGTTGGGAGGTCGAAGAGGCCGACGACGGTGAGCAGGCGCTCGACGCCTTCACCCGCCGTCCCGCCGACGTCGTGCTCATCGACATCATGCTTCCCGGCATCGACGGCTTCGACGTCTGCCGATCGATCCGTCGGATCAGCGACGTTCCGATCGTGATGGTGACCGCCCGGGTCGACACCCACGATGTGGTGGCGGGCCTCGAGGCCGGGGCCGACGACTACCTCACCAAGCCCTTCGCCCCGAAGGAGCTGTCGGCCCGCATCCGGGCCCTGCTCCGTCGGGCGCGAAGCGCCAACCCGGCATCCACCCACCTCCAATTCGAAGACCTGGAGATCGTGCCCGACGAGGGCACGGTCACCCGCGCCGGTGCACCCGTCCACCTCACCAAGACCGAATTCCGCCTGCTGGTCGAGTTGGCCGCGAGCCCGGGGCGGGTCTTCAGTCGTGAGGTGCTGCTCGAACGAGTGTGGGGGTACGGCTACTTCGGCGACGGTCGCCTGGTCGACGTCCACATCCGGCGGCTTCGCACCAAGGTCGAAGCCGATCCTGCGAACCCCCGTCATGTGGTCACGGTCCGGGGCCTGGGCTACAAGCTCCAGCCCTGAGCGCTCCGTGCGGTTCCCCCTCCATCGCCCNNGCGGTCCTGGCCGCCACCACCTGGGGCCTCACCCGGAGCCAGTTGCTCGACCAGCGCGAGGAGAGCACGCTTCGCCAGGTCTACGCCAACGCCCGCCTCGTCCGCGACAGCCTGCGATCGGTCGTCGACTCGGGCGACTTCAACGGCCTGGACCTGCTCGGATCCCTCCAGAGCCCGGTCGGCGCACAGCCGATGCTCGTCTTCGACGGCGACTTCTACTCGCAGACACCGCTCGACTTCGGCGAGGACGCGCTCCCGCAGTCCCTCCGCGACTCCATCGCCGACGGCAATGCGGCCACGATGCGCTTCGAGCACAACGGCGAGCCGGAGCTTGCGGTGGGGATCCCCATCCCGGCCGCGAACGCCGACTACTTCGAGGTGGTCTCACTCAAGGAACTGGACAACACCCTGCGCTCACTGGGCATCGTGCTCATCGGGGCCGCCGCGCTCACCACCATGGCCGGCGCGGTCCTGGGTTGGGCAGTGGCCGGCCGGGCACTGCTCCCCCTTGCCGAAGTGAGCCGCGCCGCCGAGGCCATCGCCGGCGGCCGTCTCGACACCCGCCTCGAGAGCGCCAACGACCCCGACCTCGAGCTGCTCACGGGATCGTTCAACGAGATGGCCCAGGCGCTCGAGGACCGGATCGACCGTGACGCCCGGTTCGCCTCCGACGTGAGCCACGAGCTGCGTTCGCCGCTCATGACGCTCGCCGCGTCGATCGAGGTCCTGAAGAAGCGCCAGGACGAGATGCCCGAGCGCGCGCAGGCGGCCCTCGACCTGCTCGTGGCCGACGTGGCCCGCTTCGAGCGCCTGGTCAACGACCTCCTCGAGATCTCGCGCTTCGATGCCGGCGCGGCGCACCTGTCCCTCGACGACGTCAACCTCGCCGAGCTGGTCATCCACGCGGTCGGCAGCTCCTCGACGGTCGGGGTCCCCGTCCAGTACGACGAGGACATCGCCGAGGTGGTGATCGCCGCGGACAAGCGCCGCGTCGAGCGCGTGATCGCGAACCTGCTCGACAATGCCCGCAAGTACGCTGACGGGGCGACGGGCATCCGGCTTCGGCGAGTCGGCGAGTCGGTGCAGATCGTCGTCGAGGACTCCGGGCCGGGAGTCAGCGCCGAGCAGCGGGAGATGATCTTCGAGCGGTTCTCGCGCGGCGAGGAGGGCGGGCGGCGCGGCGGCGATCGCGGGGTCGGCCTCGGCCTCGCACTCGTCGCCGAACACGTGAACCTCCACGGCGGTCGGGTGTGGGTGGAAGGGCGCGCCGACGGCGGGCCGGGCGCCGCTTTCGTCGTCGAGCTTCCGATCGGTGGGGCGGCACAGCGATGACACGCGTCCGATTGGTCCCGCTGGTGGCCATGGCCTGCCTCCTTGCCCTCGCCGCCTGCAGCCTCCCGGCCGATGACCAGGCGAGCGACGTGGCACCCGAGGATGTTCCCTTCGAGCTGCTGGCTCCGGCCTCGACCACGCTCCCCGACAACCCAGAGGGAACCGACACGCAGAACGTCAGTCTCTACTTCCAGAACGACGAGCGCCTCATCGCCGTGCCGCGTGAGATCGAGAGCCAGAACGGCCCCGTCTCCCCGCAGGTCGCCATCACCGAGCTCCTGAAGGGCCCGGACGGGCTCGGCGCGCCCGCCGGAGTCCGCTCCGCGATCCCGAGCGGGACCCGGTTGCTCGGCGCCCAGAGTCGCGGCGACGTCGTCGTGCTGAACCTCAGCGAGACCCTGTCCGACGTCGAGAGCAGCGGGCTCGTCTTCGCCATCGCCCAGCTGGTGTTCACCGCGGCGGGCATCGATGACCAGCACCCTGACGGCACCAACCGCCTGCTCATCCAGATCGACGGCAAGACCATCAGTGTGCCAAACGACGAGGGCGTCGAACTGGACCGACCGGTGGGCCCGAGCGACTACGACGGCGTGAGACCGGTCGCCAGCCCCGCGACACTTCCGTAGGCCCCACGGCTCAGCCGAGGATCGTGCCGCCACGTGGCAGGGTGCCCCCCATGGTGGCGACGTCGAGGGGATCGTGGGTCCTTCGATGACGCCGCGCCAGCCGTCCCTGAAGCCGATCAGCTCGTCCCCGTCGTGCTGTTCGCCCTTGCGGACGATCG
>CXWK01003509.1_pt1 | contig 18684 bp, 18 predicted proteins | sample 590851 | NCBI WGS metagenome assembly CXWK01 (sample SAMEA3498364, study PRJEB10139) | wastewater metagenome | biome: wastewater treatment plant; material: activated sludge | place: Denmark | collected 2014-08-01 | reverse complement strand
GATCGCGCCATGATGAAACTCCCAGCCGTTCTCGCCTGCCTGGCCGGCCTCTGGGCCCTCGCCGGGGCACCACCTGCGCTCGCCGCCTCCCGCCTCGTGCCCGAGCAGCCCTACGCTTTCGACCCCGTGCACCTGCGCATGACGGTGGACTCCTGCGTCTTTGCCGAGGACACGGTCGCGGTGGCGTTTTCCCAGGGCGCGATCGAGGTGCGGACGCGCCAGAACAACTGTCTCGTGCCTGGTCCGCCGCGCATTGTCGACATCCGCCTGGGTTCTCTCGCCCCGGGAGCCTGGCGCGTGATCGTGCGCGCGTTGAACGGCGACATCGTGCTGCCGCCATTGGAGACGATCGACTTCCAGGTGCTCGACCGGCCCGCGATCGCGGTCTTCCCGCCGCCGCCCCGCCCGCTCGTAGATCACTCGGGCCAGTGGTACCGGCCCGCGGAATCGGGCTGGGGGCTGTCGTTCCACCAAAGCGCCACCGACGTGGCCATCGCCGCGTGGTACGTGTACGACGCGGCCGGCGCGCCGACCTGGTACACGATCCAGGAAGGGCGCTGGGAGAACGCCACGCGCTGGACCGGGACGGTCTACCGCACCGCCGGGCCGCCCTTCTTCGCGCCGGCCTTCGACCCGGCCCTGGTCTCGATCGCGCCCGTGGGCCAGGCAACACTCGTCTTCGAGCAGCAGGCGGGCGAGGAAGGCTACGCGACCCTCACCTACGGGGTGACGGGGCTCGGGACAGGCGCGAAGCGCATCACCCGGCTCGCGTTCTAGAACACCCGTGAAGCTCATCACCTGGAACATCCAGTGGGGCCGCGGCCTCGACGGCCGCGTGGACCTCGCGCGCATCGTCTCGCATGCCCGCGCGATGGCCGACTTCGACGTGCTGAACCTGCAGGAGGTCGCCGACCATTTCCCCGCGCTCGAGGGCAACGACCAGGCCGACCAGTTCGCGCAGCTCGCGGCACTCCTGCCCGGCTACACCGCGATTCCCGGCTACGGCGTGGACGTCGACGGGCCCGGCCGGCGCAGGCGCTTCGGCAACCTGATCCTCACGCGCCTTCCGGTGCTCTCGGCGCGCACGCACGTGCTGCCTTGGTCCGCGGACCCGGGCAAGGAATCCATGCCGNNGGGTGGCGATCGAGGCGATGCTGCGCTGCCCGATGGGGCCGGTGCGCATGACCACCACGCACCTCGAGTACTACTCGCCGGTGCAGCGCGCGGCGCAGGCGGCGCGGCTGCGCGAACTGCACGACGAAGCCTGCGGGCGGGCGGCGTGGCCCGGTTTTCCGACGGCCGGACGCGGGCCGTTCGATCTCGCCGCGCAGACGCCTTCGGCCATTCTCACGGCGGATTTCAACTTCCCGCCGGAAAACCCCGCCTACGACGACATCCAGGCGCCGCTCGCGAGCGCGGGGCCCGCGTACCGCGATGCGTGGACGCTCGTGAACGGCCGGCGCGCGCACGAGCCGACCTTCTGCGTGCACGACGACCGCTACGCGAAGACGCCCTACTGCTGCGACTTCATCTTCGTGAGCGCCGATCTCGCGCCGCGCGTGCGCGGCATCCGCGTCGACGGGGACACGCGGCTCTCCGACCACCAGCCGGTGCTGCTCGACTTCGACGACCGCTAGGCGGGCCGCGACGAAGCGGCGACCCCGGGCGAGCCTGGTCGCCGGGGCCGCGCAGGGCTCGGCGCTCGCTACTTGCCTTTGCCCTTGCCCTTGCCGTCGTCCTTGTCGTCGTCCTTGCCGCCGTTCTTGCCCTTGTCGTCGTCCCGGTCGTCGTCGTCTTCGTCATCGTCGTCATGGCGGTCGCTCGCCATGCATTTGCCCTTGTCGCCACGCTCGGAATCCCGCGTGAGCGGCTTCTGCGTGCCGGTGAACCAGCCCGCGTCCATGAAGCTCAACTCCGTCGGAAAGGCCTGGGGATTGGCCGGGTCCAGCATGGCGTCGACCTCGATGCAGTCGACGCGGAACTTCTCCACGCCCTTGGGAAAGCCGTTGGTGCGGAAGTCGAACAGGTCGCCTCCGGCGAGGAAGAACTTGCGCCCCCCGACCTTCAGCTTGTACCAGCTGTCGCCGATGCCGATGGGAAGCCTCACGGTCGCGATGCGCGGATTCTTCTTGCCGATCCTGTAGTCGTAGCCGACGGCGACCACGGGGTCGATGAAGATCGGCACGCCCGGAATCACCGCCACGGAGAAGACATAGGCGCCGCCCGAGGTCGTGCCCGTGGGCAGCGACACCGGCGTGGCGATGAAGCCGCGCGTGGCACCCGCCGCATCGTAGTAGAGCCCGCTCACCTGGCCCGCGTTGTTGATGGCCTCGCCGACCGTGAAGGTCGATCCCGGCACGTCGAGGAGCTGGTAGCCGAGGGAGTTGCCGACGAAGCCGCTCGTGACGGCGCCCATCGTCACGAAGCCCGTCATGAGGCCGGTGTCGGTGATGCCGCGCGCCCGCGTCGGGTTGCCGGCGATCTGGAAGAGCACGATCGTCCCGTCGGGCTGGCGCAGGAAGGCCTGCGTGCCGCCGGGCAGCACCGCGCTGCCGACGACCTGGCCGGCGTTGTTGATGCCCTGGGCAATGGTGAAGAAGGAACCGGGCACGGTGATGTCCGTGAACGTCGCCGTCACCGGGTTGTAGAGGTAGCCCGAGCTGGCGCCCGCGCCGTCTTCCGAGTACCCCGTCACGAGCCCGGAGTTGCTGATGGCCCGCGCGTACGTGGTGGCCCAGCCCGGCCGGGTGAAGAAGGTGTAGGCGCCGCCGGAAAGGACGAACCCGCGCGAGGGCGATGGGTCCTCGAAAGTCGTGCCCACGATCACGCCCGCATCGTTGATGCCGTGCGCCGTCGCCGTCACCCCAGCCGAAGGCAGCAGCGAGAAGACGCCGCCGGCGTAGGAGAAGCTGAAGTTGTTGACGCCGTCGACGCTCGCGTAGCCGACGATGCGACCCGTGCCGTTCAGCCCGCGCACGTCGGTCATGACCGAGCCGGGGTAGCTCACGGTGTTGAAGACGTAGACCGCGGAAGCGGAAGTGGACAGGAACAGGGCGGCACATGCCGCCGCCGCCCGGACTATGCCCCGGAATGTGGAAACCATGGTGTTCTCCTCGGAATGGTCGAACGGCGAGAGGGGGGAGTCTGCCCCGCGCCTTTCGCGGGCGTCAACGTGGAATTTTCCGCACGGCGAGCGTCCGATCTGCGCTGGACGGCGGTGCTAGGATGGGCGGCGCTTCCTTCCCCGCTCCCTCCGGAGACCGTCCCATGTACCTCCCCGTCGCCTTCGCGCTCGCCGCGCTCGCCCTGGCGCCAGGCGCCGTCGCGGGCGAAGTGCGCGCGCAGGACACCCCGGCGGCAGGCTGCGCGGAGGGCGACAAGGCGTGCGTCCGGAAGGCGCTCAAGGCGCACCCCGCGCGGAAGGCGGCCTTCTGGCGGGAGACGCTCGCGCGCCCCGTGGGCGAGCGCATCGGCCCCGCGCCGCCGGAGCTCATCGATTTCCTGCGCCTGGACAACCTCGCCAACGGCTACCCGGAGAAACCGGCCGCGAGCCGGCTCACGAACGATTTCCTCGCCGACGTGCAGGGCGCGATCGCGGACCTGCCTCCCGCGGTGCGCCGCTTGCTGGACGAGACTTTCGCCGGCGTCTGGTTCGTCGACGACCTCGGCGGAACGGGATACACGGACCTGTTCGTGGACGAGGCCGACCGCCCCCTCGGCGGCTTCGTGGTCCTCGATGCCGCGGTGCTGCGCAAGTTCACCGCGAACGCGTGGGCCTCGTGGAAGGAGAGCACGCCGTTCAGGCCGCAGCAGGGATGGAAGCTCGAGGCGCGCATCGAACGCGCGGGAGAGGACGACCGGCGCGGCGCGATCCGCTACATCCTGCTGCACGAGCTCGGCCACGTGCTGTCGATCGCCCGCGACCTGCATCCGCGCTGGGACCGGGAGCCCAAGGACGTGCCGCAGGGCGCGCGCTTTCCCTTCTTCGCGCTTTCCTGGACCGTCGACCGGAAGGCGAACCGCTACGCCTCGCCCTTCGACGGCCAGTTCTCCATGCGCCGCTCGGTCGTCTATTACCTCGGCGCGAAGCTCGACGCCGCGGTCATGCCGCGCGTCTACGCGCGCCTCGAGAAGACGAACTTCCCCACGCTCTACGCGGCCACCTCGCCCGGGGACGATTTCGCCGAGTCCTTCGCGAGCTACGTGCACGTCGTGCTCCTGGAACGGCCGTGGGAGATCACCATCCGCCGCGACGGGCGTGTCGTCCACACCACCCGCACGTGCTGGAAGGAAGCCCGGTGCGCGGCGAAGCGCAGGCTCCTGGAGCGCCTGCTCGAGTAGACCGCCGGGTTCGGGGAGGCTCGCGCGACCCCGCGCAGGATTCGCGAACCCGGCGCCTGCCTACGGCCGGAAGAGGAGAAAGCCGGCGACCATCGCGCCGAGGACGATCGCGATGGCGGCGAGGATCCGCGTCTGCCGGCGCTGCGTGGCCTCGAGACGCAGGATTGCGCGCTCGATGCGCCCGGGCGCGTCGTCGGAGAGGATCTTGTGCACGAGACGCGGAACCTGCGGCAGCGTCTTCGACCACATCGGCGCCTCGCGTCGCAACTGGTTCCAGAGCCCGCGTGGCCCCACCTGCTCGTTCATCCAGCGCTCGAGGATGGGTTGCGCGGCGCGGCGCAGGTCGAGGTTGGGGTCCAGGTGGCGGCCCAGCCCCTCCACCTGCAGGAGCGTCTTCTGCAGCAGCACCAGCTGCGGCTGGATGTCCATGCGGAAGCGCCGGCCCACCTCGAAGAGGCGGATGAGGAGCTTGCCGAAGTAGATGTCCTTCAGGGGCTTGTCGAAGATCGGCTCGCACACCGAGCGGATCGCGCCCTCGAACTCCTCGACCCCCGTGTCCGGCGGCACCCATCCCGCGTCGATGTGCGCCACCGCCACCGCCTTGTAGTCGCGCTTGAAGAAGGCGATGAAGATGAGCGCGAGGCAGTTCTTGTCCACCTCCGGCAGCGACCCCATGATCCCGTAGTCGACGCCGCAGTAGCGCCCGTCGCGCGCGACGAAGATGTTGCCGGGGTGCATGTCCGCGTGGAAGAAGCCGTCGCGGAAGACCTGGGTGAAGAAGATCTCGACGCCGTTGCGCCCGAGCTGCGCGATGTCGATGCCGTGCGCGCGGATCTGCTCGAGGTCGTTCACGGGGATCGCGTCGATCCTCTCCATCACCATCGCCTCGCGCGTGCACCAGTCGAAGTGCACCTCGGGCACGTAGAGGATGGCACTCGCCTCGAAATTGCGGCGCACGGTGCTCATGCTGGAGGCTTCCCGCAGGAGATCGAGCTCGTCGTGGATGATCTTGTCGAATTCGCTCACCACCTCGCGGGCGCGCAGCAGGTCCGAGAGCGGGTGCAGCCGCTCGATGAGGCCCGCCACCGCGTACAGGAGCGAGGTGTCCTTGTCGATCGTGGTGACGATCCCGGGCCGCAGGATCTTCACCGCCACCTCGCGCCCGTCGGGAAGCACCGCGAAGTGGACCTGCGCGACCGAGGCGCTCGCCACCGGCACGAGGTCGAGCGTGCGGAAGACCTCGGTGCAGGACTTCCCGTAGGCGCGGTCGAGCGTGGCCACGACCTGGTCGGCGGGAAAGGGCGGCACCTCGTCCTGGAGCTTCGAGAGCTCGTCGGTGATGTCGGTGGGCACGAGGTCCGGCCGGATCGACAGGAGCTGGCCGAACTTCACGAACACCGGGCCCAGCTCCTGGAAGGCCACGCGCAGCCGCTTGCCGCGCGGCCCCGACCGGTCGGCCCAGAAGAAGGCGACGCGGAAGGCGAGGCGGACCGGCGCGGTCCCCCGCCCGACGATGAACTCGTCGAGACCGTGGCGACCGACCGTGGAGAGGATGCGCAGGAGCCGGAAAAACCGCATGGAAGCGCGATTCTACCGCCAAGGCCTCGCCTCCCCTTTAACTCACCTCTCCTTTAATAGGGGAGCGCCCCATCCATCAATGGGGACGCTTCCCTACTTCTTGAGGCGGTCGAGGAAGCGCTTGCGGAATTTCTGCACCTTGGGTTCCACGACCATGGTGCAGTAGGGATTGCGGTGGCCCACGCGCTCGAAATATTCCTGGTGCTCGTCCTCCGCGGGCCAGAAGGCCGACGCGGGCGTGACTTGCGTCACGATCGGCCTGGGCCAGAGCTTGTCGGCGGTGCGCTTCGCGATGGCTTCGCGCGCCGCATGCTCCTGCTCCGGCGTGTGGAAGAAGATCGCCGAGCGGTACTGGCTGCCCACGTCGTTGCCCTGCCGGTCGAGGGTCGTGGGATCGTGGATGGTGAAGAAGACGTCGAGAAGATCCGGGTAGCCGACGACCGCCGGGTCGAAGACGATCCGGACCACTTCCGCGTGCCCGGTGTTGCCGCGGCATATCGCTTCATACTTCGGGTTGGGGGTTTCGCCCCCCATGTAGCCCGATTCGACGCTTTCGACGCCGGAAAGCTGGTCGAACACCGCCTCCAGGCACCAGAAACAGCCGCCGGCCAGGGTCGCCGATTCCATCGCCATCAGGCTTCTCCCGAAAAAAATCGCCGCGAATGCGGCCACAACAGGTTGTAAGTACTGGACAGAAAAGCCCCGGCGACCACAAAATGTGGGGGTTCCCCCAAGGGCCGGCCACTTGATCTGGGTCATGCCAATCCGGGGGCTCGAGGGGACAATCGGCACTCCGCCCGCCCAAGAAGCTGGCGAGTTCACTATAACGAAGTGCAGCAGAAGGGGGATTACCTCATGAGCGTGGCCAAGTCCCGCCGTACCGCCGCCGACATCGCTCGGCTCCCGGCCCAGGAGATCAGCACCGAAGTCCTCGTCGAGAAGTACGCCAAGGACGGCGAGACCTCGATCCGGGAAGTGCGCGCGCGCGTGGCGAAGGCCCTGGCGGCCAACGAAAGCGACGATCGCCGCGCGCATTGGGAGGCCAAGTTTCTCGAGGCCCAGGAAAACGGCTTCATCCCCGCCGGTCGCATCAATTCCGCCGCCGGCACCTCGCTCACCGCCACGCTCATCAACTGCTTCGTGCAGCCCGTGGGCGACTCCATCACGGAGCTGGTCGACGGCCGCCCCGGCATCTACCTCGCGCTCGCCGAGAGCGCCGAGACCATGCGGCGCGGCGGCGGCGTGGGCTACGACTTCTCCACCATCCGCCCCGAGGGCGCCTGGGTGAAGGGCACCAACTCGCGCGCGAGCGGGCCCGTCTCCTACATGCGCGTCTTCGACCAGTCCTGCGAGACGGTGGAATCCGCCGGCGCCCGCCGCGGCGCGCAGATGGGCGTGCTGCGCTGCGACCACCCGGACATCGAGCGCTTCATCCACGCCAAGGACGAGGGCGAGCTCACCAACTTCAACGTCTCCGTGGGCGTGACCGACGCATTCATGAAGGCGGTGGAGGACGACGGGGAAGTGGAGCTGGTGCACCGCGCCGAGCCCTCGAAGGAAGTGAAGGACAACGGCGGCTACCAGCGCGGCGACGGGCTATGGGTGTATCGCAAGGTGCGCGCCCACGACCTGTGGGACCAGGTCATGCGCTCGACCTACGACCATGCCGAGCCGGGCATCCTCTTCCTCGACCGCATCAACCGCGACAACAACCTCTACTACTGCGAGACGATCGAGGCCACGAACCCGTGCGGAGAGCAACCGCTCCCCGCCTACGGCTGCTGCTGCCTGGGTTCCATCGACGTGGCGCGCTTCGTGAAGAAGCCTTTCGAGGACGATTGCGCCTTCGACTTCGAGGCGTTCGGGAAAGTGATCGACGTCTCCACGCGCATGCTCGACAACGTGCTCGACGTGACGCCCTGGCCGCTTCCGGCGCAGAAGAAGGAAGCCTCCAACAAGCGCCGCGTGGGTCTCGGCTTCACGGGGCTGGGAGACGCCCTCCTCATGCTGCGCCTGGCCTACGACACGGACGAGGCGCGCGACATGGGCTCGAAGATCAGCGAGTACCTGCGCGACCGCGCCTACGAGGCGAGCGTGGAACTGGCCCGCGAGCGCGGCGCCTTCCCGCTCTTCAACGCCGACCTCTATCTTTCCGGCGGCAACTTCGCCTCGCGCCTACCGCAGGAGGTGAAGGACAGGATCCGCAAGCACGGCATCCGCAACTCGCACCTGCTTTCCATCGCGCCCACGGGCACGATCTCGCTCGCCTTCGCCGACAACGCCTCCAACGGCATCGAGCCGCCCTTCTCGTGGACCTACACGAGGAAGAAGCGCATGGCCGACGGCACCCACAAGGAGTTCCGCGTCGAGGACCACGCGTTCCGCCTCTACAAGTTCATGAACGGCGACGACGCGAAGTTGCCCGACTGGTTCGTGACCGCGCTCGAGATTTCCGCGGAAGCGCACAAGGCGATGGTGGCCGCGGTCGCGCCCTACATCGACACCAGCATCTCGAAGACCGTGAACGTGCCCGAGGACTACCCGTACTCGGAATTCGAGGGGCTCTATCTCTCGGCGTGGAAGGCGGGGCTGAAGGGCCTGGCCACCTACCGGCCCAACAGCGTGCTGGGCTCCGTGCTCTCGACGGAACCGGCGAAAGTGAACGCGAAAGCCGCGGAGCTTCCGGCCGACGCCATGAACCGGCGCCTCGCCATCAAGACGCTGCCCGAGCCGGTGCTCGCGAGCCTGCGCTGGCCCGGCCGCCCGGAGCTGCCCGACGGCAACCCGGCCTGGACCTACATGGTCGATTCCCCCGAGGGCAAGTTCGCGCTCTTCATCGGCCACGTGGAAAACGAGACGCACCACGCGTTCCCGTTCGAGGTGTGGGTGAACGGCGCCGAGCAACCGCGCGGCCTGGGCGCGGTGGCGAAGACGCTTTCCATGGACATGCGCGCCAACGACCGCGCCTGGCTCAAGATGAAGCTCGATTCGCTCGCCCTCACCGTGGGCGACGACGGCTTCGACATGCGCATGCCGCCGCATGGCGAGAAGAAGCGCGTGCCGAGCATGGTCTCCGCCCTCGGGCAGGTGGTGCGCTGGCGTTGCGAAGCGCTCCGGGCCTTCCAGGATGCCGGCGCCTCGCCGCTGCTCGATGCGATGTTCAGCCTCGAGGAGCCGCGCACCGGCACCGACGGCACGCTCGCCTGGACCGTGGACATCGCCAACCCCGCCTCCGGCGAGGAGTTCGTGATGGGGCTGAAGGAAATGCACATGCCCGACGGCGGCACGCGCCCCTACTCGATGTGGCTCTCGGGGCACTACCCGCGCGCGCTCGACGGGCTGGCGAAGCTCTTGTCCCTCGACATGCGCGTGATGGACCCGGCGTGGATCGGCATGAAGCTGAGGAAGCTCCTGGACTACAGCGAGCCGCTCGGCGACTTCATGGCCTTCGTCCCCGGCCAGCGCCGGCAGCAGAACTGGTCCTCCACCGTCGCCTACCTCGCGCGCCTCGTGATCCACCGCTACTCGATGCTGGGCGTCCTCGACGAGAACGGTTTTCCGCGGCAGGAGATGGGCATTCTCGAGACGCCGCGCCGCGGTGACGAGCCCGCGCTCATGAAGGGTGCGAAGTGCGGCGAGTGCGGCAACCTCACCGTCATCCGCAAGGACGGCTGCGACTTCTGCAGCGCCTGCGGGTGGGTGGGGGCCTGCGGGTAGGCGACCGGGCTACTTCACGACCCGGAATCTCGCCTCACCCGCCGGCTTGTCGTCGATGAAGAGCGCGACCCGGTAGTCGCCCTCGGGCCAGCCCGCATGGGGCCTGCTGAGGAAGAAGTCCACGAAATCCCCGAGCTGCCCCACCTTCAGCGTCACGCTGTCGATCTTGTAGTTCGGCGGCGATACCCGGGTCTTTACCGCGATCCAGTCGCTCCTCACGGTGGACCCGGAGTTCACGCCGGAGAATACCGCGCGCACGAAGATCTTCCCGGTCTGGGTCTTGAACGTGCTCGCCGCCTTGCCGCCCTTCGCATCCGACACGACGATGTCGGAGTAGCCGGGCGTCGCTGCCGCGCTTTCGAGCGGGTGCAGGCCGCCCAGAGCGAGCGCTGCGACGCAGGCGATGAGGGCGCGCGCGCTGACTACGATCGTATGCGCGGCCATGTCGCCGAGGCGTTGCCGCTTTTTCGACACCCACACGGCAATCGCCGCGACCAGGTAGAAGAAGAACCCGTCGACGATGCGCAGGATGTTCCGCACGATGGAGGCTTGCCAGTCGAGCGGCTCGCCGCTCTCCTTCACCACCTTGAGGCCCATGGCGCGCTTGCCGAGGGTGGCGCCGGAAGTCGCCTCGAGGACGATGTAGTACGCGAAGACCACGCCGAACCAGAGAAAGGCCGGCCCGCCCTGGAGATTGAATCCGGCGCTGGTCGTCGCGCCCGTGGCGAGCGCGATCAGGTAGCCGACGATGAACAGCACCACCATGTCGATCAGGATCGCGACGGCCCTTCGTCCCACTCCGACGGCTTCCATGGTCATCTCCCCCCAAGGCTGGACAATCGGATGATGCGTCCGTGCCGGCTTTCGCCAACGCCCCTTTATACGCCGCTCCGGGCGCCGGGGCGCGGGGCCCTTTTCAGTCCGCGGCCGGCGCCGGCGCCACTGCCTGCGCCGCGGCCATGCTCGCGCAGGCCTTCTCGATCCACCCCGACACCGCCGCGCGGATGCCAGGGCTCGTGCACGGAATGCCGTCGCGGCTGCGCCTCGCCTCGAGAAGGATTTCGCGGAGCTGCCACTGCGTCTCGCGGGCGAGCACGGCCATTTCGTACCGCGCTTCGGGCCCGCTGCCGAGGCTGGACATGAACTGCTCCGGAACCCGCCAGTCGAAACCGGTCTGCACGAGGGCGTGCGACAGGGCGGCCACGCGGCCGTCCACGAGCTCGGCGAAGGCGTCGGATGGCGCGCCGGTTGCCGCGCGATCGCCATGGATCTCCTTCCAGTCCCCGAGAATCGCCGAAATGCGGGCGAACGCGCCTTCCAGCGCGGCGACGTCCTGCGGCTCTGCGCTGCCCACGGTATCCGGGCCGATCTCCCCGCCCAGCCACCGGGTGGCGATCGCCAGCAGTTCGGCGGAGAACTTCCGGCGGTTGAGCCCGAGCACCATCCGGATGTGCGCACGCGGATCGCCCTCGCCGCGGCGCAGCAGCGTGGCCGCCACCTCGCTCACCATCAGCACGTGGCCCAGGGGGCTTATCCGGTCGCCACGCAGGCCTTTCGGATAGCCGCTGCCGTCGAGCCTTTCGTGGTGCTGCAGGACTGCCGTGCCGACCGCGGCACGGTAGCGGGGAAACTCCCGCAGGACCAGGTGGGCGATCACGGGGTGCGAACAGATGTGGCGCCGCTCGGCTTCCGTGAGGCTCCTCGTCAAGCCCAGGACGGCCGGGTCCAGGTGCAGCTCCCCGATGTCGTGGAAGTAGCCCGCCTCGAGCGCGGCCACCACGTCGTCGTCGGGCATGCCCGAAGCGCGCGCAAGCGCGGCGGCGACCAGCGCGGTTTCGATGGGGTGTTCGAAGTGCGCCGGGTTCAATTCGCGCGCGAGGGTCAGCTTGAACGCGAGCGGCGTTTCGAGCGCGGCGCGGGCCGCGAGGCCGCCGAGGGCATGCGAAGAGCCGAACGCGTTCTTCACGGCCGCGAGGGCGGCATTCGCCTCGAGGCACTGCTCGAGCAAGCCGGCGAGGTCCGAGGTCGTGACGGCACCCTCCACCGAGACGCACTCGTCTATCGGTCGCAGCAGCTTGTGCCGCAGGAGCTTCTCCAGGAGCGTGCTGTCGATGCGCGTGCCCTTCTCCACCAGCTTGATGTCGTTCTCGCCGTGGATGGCGCACGTCGACACGACTTCGCGCCGGTCACCGAGTTCGGCGACGCGCGTGAGGTAGTGGCTGTCGGTTTCGGTTGCCATCGTGATCGGGGACGACCGTTTGCGGGCCCGGAACGCAAGCCCGAGGAGTTGGAGCCGCAGGCGCCCGACCCGCGGGCGCTGACCTGCAAGGACTTATCGGAAGCGGGGCCGGGAAGTTGAGCACCGCGCGACGGCAAGGCGGCGCTCGCGTGCGACGGCGCCCGGCCGGCGCGCTCAGCCCTCGATCGCGCGCAGGCGCCGGTAGTGGTCGATGACCTTCGGGACGTAGGCCTGGGTTTCGGCGAGCGGCGGTATGCGGTTGCCCGCCCGGACCACGGCCGTGCTGCCCGCGTTGTAGGCGGCCAGCGCAAGTTCCACATTGCCGTTGAACTGCCGCAGGAGGTCGCGCAGGAACGTGACGCCGCCCTGGATGTTCTGCGTGGGGTCGAAGAGGTCCTTCACGCCGTAGTGCTTCGCCGTGACCGGCATGAGTTGCATGAGCCCTGCCGCACCCGCGGGCGAGCGCGCGTCGGGGNNTCGACGATGGCCGCGTAGCGGCGATACTCGTCGGCGGGCAGCAATACTTTCGCCGCCACCGGCGTCGCAATGGCAGCTTTCAGTGCGTGCGATTCGGCGGCCCGCGAGGCAACCGCTGCCGCGAACGATTCGCCCGACGAGGCGAAGAAGGGACCTTCCGCGGCTTCGCGGATGAGGGGCGGTGCGGCGAACGCGAACCCGAGGGCGATCGCGAGCAGTACGGGGCCCTTTCCGGGCCAATGGGCGCTGGAGTGCATGGCTTGCCTCGAGGTGTCGGCGTGCAGCCCGCGGAACGGCGCCCGGCCTTGCCGGGGCGGAATTGCTGCACTGCACAAAACGGGCATTATTCCCGAAAAACCGTGCTGCGTCCACCCTCCGGCCAAGGCAGGTATTGTGCGGCGCACCATACCGGTGCACGGGACGCGAGGCCCTCCGCGAGGCAGCCGCAGGCAAAAAAAAGCCGGGGCCGGCGGCCGGCCCCGGTCACTTCACCAAATTGCTTACTTTCCGAACACCGTCTTCAGCAGGTCCGTGGTCCGTGCCAGCGGGTTGGTCCGGATCTTCTTCTCCTCCTCCCCGACCATGTGGAACAGGCCGTCCAGGCCCTTGTTCGTCACGTAGTCGTCGAGATCGACCGATTGCTTGCCCATGAAGGGAATGCTCTCGTAGCGCCCCATCAGGTCCGCGTAGCTCTTTGTCGCGCCCACCTCGCCGACGCTTTTCGCGACCACCGGCTTGAAAGCGGCGTAGAGCTTGTCGCGCGTCTTGCGGCTGAAGAACTCGGTCGCGGCCGTATCGCCGCCGGTGAGGATGCCGCGCACGTCCTCCATCGACATGTCGCGTATCGCGTCGGCGAAGAACTTCGCCGCCATCGGCGCGGCTTTCTCGGCGGCGCGGTTCATGCTGACGATGAACTCGTCGACCTGCCGCTGGAAGCCCACCTTGCTTGCGACGTCGGCCACTTTCTGGATGCTCGGGGGCATGAGGATCTTCACCGCCTGGTTGGCGAGGAAGCCGTCGGGCTGCGACAGGCTCTTCACCGCGTTCTCCGTGCCCACGGCGAGCGCTTCCTTGATGCCCTCCGCGTTCGTCTTGTCGTCGCCAGCGCCCACGCGCGTACCGGCCTGCGTGCCCGCCGTGCTCCCGACTCCCTTCAGGATGTCCCCGAGTCCCGGCATCTGCGCCGAGGCGCCCAGTGCGAACGCGAGCCCGAGGGCCGCTGCGAATAGTCTCTTCATGGGTCTCTCCTGTCGGTCAAAGGGAATCGCCCGCCTCACGACTTCTTCGACACGACGATCTCGACGCGCCGGTTGAGCTGGCGACCGGCCGCTGAATCGTTGCCGGCCACGGGATTGGTCTCGCCGAATCCGCGCGACGATAGGCGGGCTGCCGTGATGCCGCGGTCGGTGAGCGCGTTCTTCACCGCATCGGCGCGGCGCTCCGAGAGCGACTGGTTCAGGGCCGGGGTGCCCATCGAGTCCGTGTAGCCCTCGATCTGGATCGTGCGCTCCGGGTTCTCCTTCAGGAACGCGACGAGCTGGTCGATCGTGCGCGACGCACCCGCATGCAGTTGCGCCTTGCCGGTGTCGAACAGGACGTCGCCCAGGGTGAGCACCATGCCGCGCGAGGTCTCCTTCGCCTTCAGCGCCACGAGCTGCTTCTCCAGCGCCTGGGTGCGGGCCTGCTCTGCCCTCGCAAGTTCCGCCGATTGCGTCGCCTGCGCGAGCCGCTCTTCGGCGAGCTTGCGCGCGGCGATCGCCTCGGTGCGCGCGGCCTCCGCCTGGGCACCTTGCGCTTCGGCCCGGGCGCGCTGCGACTCGGCTTCGATGCGCGCCTTCTCCGCGAGCGCCTGCTGGGCCTGTGCGTCGCGCGTGCGCGCGCCGATGAGGATGCGGTCGCGCTGCGACGACGCATCGGCGATCGCTTCTTCGGCCTGGGTGATGCGGTCGGTCTGCAGGGCGATTTCCGTCCGCTGCTTCGCGAGATAGGAGAAGTGGGCGACCGCGTCCTTGTCCTCGTCGGCGCGAAGCGCCGCCTGGGCTTCCTGCAGCGCCTGGTGCGCCTGGCGCAGTTCCACCGGCGCGCTTCTCGCGACCCGCGCATCGCCTGCCGCGCGCTCGTAGGCGGTGGTGGCTTCGTCGAGGGCCGCGTGGTTCTTCGGTGCCGAGGCGCAAGCGCCCAGCAGGGCCGCGACGCCCACGGCAAGCGAGCGTCGCAGGGTGATCGAAAATGCGTTCGTCATCGAATGGCCTTGTCCTGTCGTTGAGGGGTTCACGGGCGCGCCTTGCGTTCGACTTCCTGGCGCAGCGCTTCGTTGCCGCGCGCCAGCTCGCGGGCGGCGGCCTGGGTCTTGATCGCGCGGGCCTTGCGCTCGGAGAGCTCCGCATCGGCCTCCGCCTGCTCGGCGAGCCGGCGGGCGCGGACGAATTGCTCGTCCCGGGCCGCGGCCTCGGCCATCGCGAGCTTGTCGCGGGCGGCGCGCAGTTCGAGGGGCGCCGACTCCAGGGCGCTCGCGCTCTCGGCCTTTGCGATCGAGTTGCGCGCCGTGGCCAGCTCGGCCGTGGGCGGCAGGCCGGGGCTCGCGCAGGACGCGAGCAGCGCGGCGGAAACGGCCGCGGCGGCGAGCGTGGCGCCGCGAAGGTGTTTCGGTTGCGGTGAAAATGTCATCGGTGGGTTTCTCCTGGCGTGAGGGTGAGCGTCGGCCCGGGTTCGGACCGGCGTGAAACTTGTTCGGGGATTGGCGCCCGGGTCCGCGACTACTTGCGCTGGCTCGCGTGCTGGCGCAGCTGCTCGAGGATGGCGGCGAAGGCCTGCTCGTTGTCGGAGGCGTTGCGCATCGGCTTGTCGAGCCCTCGGGTGAGCGAGGTGACCTTGTTCTCGTCGGCGCACATGTAGAGCTGCCCCATTTTCTCCGCGACCGAGCGGTAGCTGTTGTCGATGTCCTGCACGCGCCGCGTGAGTTCCGCGAGCGCCTCGTCGCTGACACCGTCAAGTTCCAGGGCGATAGCTGCGTTTTCCTTGGTCATGTCGTGCTCCTTAGCGTTCGTGGGTTGCGTCGAGGCTGCCGATCGCCGGGGCGGCTGCGGGCCGCGCCGAATCCAGCCGCTCGTGGAGCGAGCGGAACTCGTCGGCGATGAGGCGGTGCAGGCTCTCGATGCGGGATACCTCCGCCTTGTCGGCGAGCTCCTGCACGCGCTGGATCTCCTTCAGCAGCCGGCGCGTTTCGAGGAGCGAGCCGATCTGGTTGCCCAGGGAGGCGATGAGGAAGAGGCCCGCCAGCATCGCGGCCAGCCCCAGCAGGACGACGCCGAGCGGGGCCTGCACCTGCGCGATCACGAGATTCAGGGGCGCCGGCGCCGTGAGCGTCGACCAGTTCAGCACGGCGAGCGCGCCGATGATGGCCACCACGCCCCAGGCCAGCAGGTTGGTTACGCGTTTCATGTGGCTCTCCTAGAAGTGGGGGTCGCCGGGCCGGCGCCCGGAGGCGCTGGAGTCCCGACCTGATCCACCATTTTAAGTTTTCAAAAATGCCAAGTAAAATACAGTTTTAAAAATCTGAATTCGCATAAATGAAAACCAAGACCCCTCCCGCCAGCCCCGACCCCGCCGGCCCGTCGCTTTCGCGGCCGCAGCTCGCCTGGACCGACTTCCACACGGTGCTCGCCGTCGCCCGCCACGGCAGCGTCGCCCGGGCCTGCGTCGCGCTGGACATGACGCACTCGACGCTGCTCCGGAAGCTGGACGGAATCGAGTCGCGCCTGAAGACCCGCCTCTTCGATCGCCTGCGCGGGCGCTACACGCTGACCCAGGCCGGGCACGAGATCGCGCAGGCGGCGAACGCCATCGAGCCGCTCGCCACGACGGCCGAGACCCGCGTGCGGGGCCAGGACCTGCGGCCCAGCGGCGACGTGCGCGTGGCGGTGGCCTCGATCCTGGTCGAGCACCTCCTGCCCGGGGTGCTGGCGCAGTTCGCCTCGGCGTTCCCGGAGGTGCGGATCGAGCTGGTGTCCTCGCGCGACCACGTGAGCCTCACGCGGCGCGAGGCGGATGTGGCGATCCGCGTGGCCGACCAGGTCCCCGATTGGCTGGTCGGGCGCGAACTCGCCCGCCTCGCCTTCAAGGTCTACGGGCTGCGCCAGGGCCGGTCGCGCACGCGGCCCTCCGGGATCGAGGAGCTGGCGGAGCGAAGGTCGTGGATCGGTTTCGAACGCGACGCGCGAGAGCTCAAGTTCGACCGCTGGCTCGCCGCGAACGTGCCGGATGCGAGCGTGGTGCTGCGCGTGGACAACTTCAGCATCGCGCTCACCATGGTGCAGGCGGGCCTCGGCATCGCCTTGCTGCCCGCCTTCGTGGAGTCGCTCTTTCCGGAACTCCTTCCGCTGACGGAGCCCATCGGGGAGCTCGAGACGCCGCTGTGGCTGATCACGCACCCGGAGCTGAAGAACACGATGCGCATCAAGGTGCTGATGAGAGCCTTCGGCCCCGCGCTCGCCCACGCCGTGCAGGCCGCTCAGGAGCGCTGAGGCACTACTCGCGCGGCGCGGCGAAGCGCCCGCGAAGCGCGGCCCCTAGCCCCCGCCCGGGGGGGATGCGATCGACTTCATGCGGAAGGGCGGCGCCGATCCGTCCTTCGCCTCGCCCGCGTAGACGGTGAGGTGCGGGTACGGAATCTCGATCCCGCGCGCGTCGAAGGCGTGCTTCAGGCGCCGCAGGTACTCGCGGCGCACGCTCCACTGCTCGAGGGGTGCCACCTTGAAGCGGCAGCGCAGCACCACCGCGGAATCGTCCCAGCGCTCGACGCCCGCGATCTCGAGATCGGCGAGGAGCTTCGGGCCGTACACCTCGTCCGCGCGCATGCCCGAGGCCACCTCGCGCATCACGGCGAAGGCGTCGTCCACGTTCTCGCGGTAGGCGATGCCCACGTCGATCACGCTCTGCGCGTAGTCGCGGCTGAAGTTCTTGACCGTCGTGATGAGCCCGTTGGGGATGAAGTGCACGTTGCCGTCGTAGTCGCGCAGCCGCACGTAGCGCAGCGTCACCTCCTCGACCAGGCCGCCCTTGTCGGCGACGTTGACCACGTCGCCCTGGCGGATCTGGTTCTCGAGCAGGATGAAGAAGCCGTTGAAGTAGTCCTTCACCAGGCTCTGGGCTCCGAAGCCCACGGCGATGCCGGCCACGCCCGCCGCGCCCAGGATCGGCGCGACCGAGATGCCGAACTCGCCCAGGATCAGCAGGCCGGCGACGAGGCTCACGACGACGGCGACGAGATAGCGGAACACGCGGCCCAGGGTCTCGGCGCGCTTGATCGCCTCGCGATCGTCCATGCGCGCGGCGATGCGGGACCGGAGCGTGCGGATCGCGCGCTGCATGACGGCGATCGCCACCCACGCGAGCACGATGATCACCAGCACGCGCAATGCCGGGCCGGCGGCGACGATGGCCTGCCAGAAATCGGCGAAATCGGAATTCGACAATAGATCCTTCACGGGGCCTCCTGGGGTGAAGTGGGCGGCGGCGCGCGCGGTTGAACGGCGGCCGGCCTGCAATGGCTTCGCCGAAGGCGATCGAAATCGCGGTCGGACGGAAGGGAGGGGGTGGTGCCGGGCGGCGCTGCATGCCCGGAAACCTGGCGAACAGCACTGCAAGGATACCGGCGGCAGGTGCATCCCGCAACCGCGCGGGCCGTTGCACGATGCCTGCGCGGCTTCAACGTGGCCGCGCGTTCAGCCTGCGGCGACGCGCTCCGCCGCCAACGATCCCGGATAGAGCCGCTCCAGGACATCGGTCGCCGAATCCTCCAGGAGCGAGCGCAAATCCGCCGCGGCTTGCGCCTCGTCCGGTGCTGCGCGCGCGTTTTCCCACAGCGCGTCGAAAGTCGCGCGGCGCGGCTCGAAGGCGCTTGCCACCTCGTCCTTCCAGAACGCGGGCGCCTCGCCCTGCGCGTACGCTCCCCGCCCGCGCCCGAAGTGCGCCACCGCGAGATAGCGAAGAAGTCCCGCGCGCACGAGGCCGTCGAGAAACGCCGGGCTCCACGCGACAGTGCTGCGGTCCACGCCGCGGATGAGGTTGGTGCCGCGCGCGATGCCCGCGCCCCCCAGCGCACCGACGATCGCGCCCGTCACGAGCCCCGCGCCGAGGGTGAGCCCGCCGTGGGCGAGATCCGCCGCGAGGCCCGTCATCGCGCCCGAGACGATCCCGCCGACCGCCGCGGCCTTGCCTTCGCTCACGGGCTCCGTGGTCGCGTAGTTTTCGCGCAGGCGGTCGAGCACCGTCGCGGCCGCCGCGCCGTCGAGGCCGTGCAGCGCGATCAGCTTGTCCGTGGTCGCGCGGAT
>CXWK01001998.1_pt1 | contig 18692 bp, 18 predicted proteins | sample 590851 | NCBI WGS metagenome assembly CXWK01 (sample SAMEA3498364, study PRJEB10139) | wastewater metagenome | biome: wastewater treatment plant; material: activated sludge | place: Denmark | collected 2014-08-01 | reverse complement strand
ATGCCGGTCGAGGCGCCTGTGACGACGACGGATTTTTTCATGGAAAGACCCCGCTTGCGGCGTGATCCTGCGGCGAAACGCCGGCTCGTTCAAGCCGCCGCGCTTGACGCGCCGCGCGCGCCTGCGATGCTGTCCGACAAGCGCGGCAGGGCTTGCCCGGACACGCGCGGGCGGAGGAAAACATGAGCGCGGAATTCTGGCCCGTGACGGAGAATTTTGTCGCCGAAGTCGGCGATGTCGATCTGTCGCAGCCGCTGTCGGCCGACGATCTCGCCGCGATCCGCGCCGCCTTCGACAGGTATGCGGTGCTCGTCTTTCCCGGGCAGAAGTTGTCGACCGGGCAGCATCTCGATTTCGCGCGTCACTTCGGTCCGCTGGAGACGACGATCGCGACGCATCGCACCGACGCCAGGCTGCGCGTCGTGGCCGAGATCGCCGACGTTTCCAATCTGAACGAGAACAACGAGGTCTGGGACAAGGACAGCCGGATGCGGATGTTCCAGCTCGGCAACAGGCTGTGGCATTCGGATTCGACGTTCAAGTACGTTCCGGCCTACGCATCGCTGCTGTACGGCCGGTCGGTTCCGCCGGTCGGCGGCCATACGGAATTCGCGGACATGCGGGCGGCCTACGATGCGCTGCCGGAAGAGACGAAGCGCAGGATCGACGGCCTCGTCTGCGAACATTCGATCTTCACGTCCCGCGCCAAGCTCGGCTTCACCGATTTCAGCGCCGAGGAGCGGGCGAAAATGCCGCCCGTGCCGCAGGTGATGGTGCGGACGATCGCGCAGACCGGGCGCAAGTGCCTCTATCTCGCTTCGCACGCGGGGCGCGTGATCGGCCTGCCGGACGAAGAAGGCCGCGCGCTGATCGACGAACTGATGGCGCACGCGACGCAGCGCCAGTTCGTCTACACGCACCGCTGGCGCGAGAACGACCTGGTGATCTGGGACAACCGGCAGACCCTGCATCGCGGCACGGCCTTCGACGATCTGCGCTGGAAGCGCGACGTGCAGCGCGCGACGGTGGAAGACGTCGCCAATTCCTGCGTGCAGGCGGGCATCGAGATTCCGCTGCGGGCGGCGGGGTAGGCTGCGCGTTCAGCCGGTCAGCGCGTCGAGCGTCGCGACGGTCGCGACATCCGCCGTGCCGTCGATGCGCTCCGGCCGCCAGCGGCGCTGGAATGCGGACACGACGGTTTCGGTCGCCGCGTCGTAAGACCCGTTCGGCTCCAGGGCGAAGCCGAACGCCCGCAGCCGCTGCTGAAGGTCCTGCACCGCCGCGCCGGTCGCGCCGCGCGCCATGAACAGCCCGTCGGCTGGCGGCGCCGCCGGCCGCCACAGGCAGAGCCCCGCCGCCGCCAGCCGCTCCCACGGAAAGCGCTCGCCCGGATCGACCTTGCGGCCGGGCGCGATATCGGAATGGGCGAGCACGCGCTGCGGCGGGACGCCGAGCCGCTGCACGATGTCGGCGCAGAGGCGGATCACGGCCTCGATCTGTGCGTCGGGAAAGGGCGGCGCGCCGCCATCGTGGCCGGGATTGGCGATCTCGATGCCGACGGAAGCGGAGTTCATGTCGGTTTCGCCCGCCCAGAACGAACGCCCCGCGTGCCAGGCGCGGTCGGCTTCGGGTACGAGCTGGGCGATGCGGCCGTCCTCGAACACGAAATAATGCGCCGACACCTCGGCCGCCGGATCGCAGAGGCGGGCGAGCGCGCCCTCGGCCGTGGGCATCCCCGTGTAGTGCAGGACGATCGCGTCGGCGACGCGCCCGCGGCGGTCGCCGCGATTGGGCGAGGCTCGCACGAAATCCACCGCCGGACTGTCCGGCGCGAAGGCGGGCGACGATTCGGCGACTGCGGACATGCGGGGATGGTAGCGGTTTTGGATGCGGCAGGGGAGTTCGCGGTTGCAACCGGCAAAAAGGTAAATAAAAGGTTAATGTGCTTATTATTTGAGGATACTGTAATCATGTCAGGCTATATGGAATAGAGTGTCAGCGTCTTCTTAAATTGTTGCATCGCACCATACTGCCCGATTTTGGTCTCATTTGTCCCGAATAAGCTGCGCATCCCCCATAGAAATACAGGACAAATCCCCCGGATGAAGAAACTGATCATCGGTCTGACTGCGGCCGGCCTCGCCACATCTTCCCTGACAATGGCGCGCGCCGACGACGACACGCTCGGCCGGTTTCCTTTCCAGGTGCAGGCGACCGGTTCCTCGGCCAGCGCCGCAGCTCCTGCTACGCCCACCGCAGCTCCCCGCGTCCGCCGTGGCGCGCTCGGCTACGAGGACGGCGCGCGCGGCTCGGTTCGCGACATCATCGCCCGCCATGCGGCAGCCAACGGCGTCCCGTTCGCGCTGGCCGACGCCGTCGTGCGGATCGAGAGCCGCTACAACCCGCGCGTTTCCAACGGCGGCGCGATGGGCCTGATGCAGATCAAGCCGGCCACCGCGCGGGGCGTCGGGTTTGCCGGATCGGCCGGCGCGCTCCTGCATGCCGAGACCAACGTGACCTTCGGAATGAAGTATCTGGCGCAGGCCTACCGCCTGTCCGGCGGCGACGTCTGCGGGACGGTTATGCGATATCAGTCAGGGACTTATTCCAACCATATGAGCGCCGCAAACCGCGCCTATTGCTCGAAGGCGCGGGCGATCATGGCGCAGAACTAATTCTGCGTCAGAGCGCTTCTGCGTTTCGAGGCGACCGGCGGCGGGCTGAAAAGCCCGCCGTTTGTCGTTTGTACCCGTTACGGATCGAGCGAGCCGACCAGCCGCTGAAAGATCCGCCCCGTCGGCGTCGGTTTGGAGAAGACCGGGATGCCCCGATGCCGGGCCGCGATGGGCTGGCGCGTCGCGCTCGGTCTGGATGACGCCGGCCGATCCCGCCTCGCTCAGGCGGTCGAGGCGGCGTCGGGCGAGCGCCTTCAGGGTTGCGGCGGCGCTCGACAGCGGCCCGACGACGCGCCCTCCAACCGTTCGATCGCCCGGGCGATGTCCTGTGCCACATGCGGGTCTTGCGCCACATGCGGGTCTTGCTCCGCCACCAATATTCGCCGGCCGGCCAGGGCCAGCGTCGCATCCGGTTCCGTCAAGGGGCTGATCTCGCTCGATGTCCTGCCGCTGCAAGTGGTGCGGGCGTCGCCGATGAGAAAGGCCGGCGCGGCTGTCGCGGCGAAATCGCGCGCGCCGCCAGTCTCCGGTCCGCGTCCGTTCGTTCGCCTTGCCTTTCCTCGCCCGTGCGCCTATCCCCATCTCCGCCAGTCGGCTGGATGGCCGCTGCCTTCGGGCAGAGGAAAGTCCGGGCTCCACGGAGATACGGCGCCGGATAACGTCCGGCGGGGGCGACCCCAGGGAAAGCGCCACAGAAAGCAAACCGCCGTTCTCGTTCGCGAGGACGGCAAGGGTGAAAGGGTGCGGTAAGAGCGCACCGCATCGGCGGCGACGTCGATGGCATGGCAAGCCCCGCCGGGAGCAAAACCGAATAGGGGCGACAGGGCGGCGGAAACGTCGCCAGGCCCGTCTCCGGGTTCGTCGCCCGGGTTGGTTGCTAGAGGCGGCCCGCAAGGGTCGTCCCAGAGGAATGGCCATCGCGTCCGCGGGCGACCGCGGGCCATACAGAACCCGGCTTACAGGCCGGCTGGCGCTTCAAGAGGACAGATGCGCGACACGGCGGCGAAGACGACATCCGACCGGATCGAGTTCGCCAATTCGCTGCGCGGAATCGCGGCGGTGTCGGTCGTGATCGCCCACCTGTTCGAGGCATTCTGGCTCGGCCAGCCGGTGGTGGCGGTCATCACGGGCATTCCGGCCCTGAGCATCGCCCCGCCGTGGTTTGCGACGGCCTTCGCCGCGCTGCCGATCAGCTTCGCNNGCGCGCGCCTTTCTCGCCGGCCGGCTCCTGCGCATCTATCCGACCTACTGGGTCGGCTTCTCGATTTCGGTCGTCGCGCTGCTGATCGGGGCGTGGCTGTCGGGCGTGTCGCCGCCGTTCAATGCGGCGCAGGCGGCGATCCATTATTTCCCGCCGCTGCGCGCCATTCTCTATTCCAAGGCGATCGACGGCATCATCTGGACGCTCGAGATCGAACTGTTCTTCTATCTGCTGTGCGCGGCGCTGGCGCGCGCGATCGGCGGCGGCAGCCGGTTCGTCGGCCTCGTTCCGTTCGCCTTGTTCGCCGCGTGGATCGCGGTCTACGCCGCCGTGGGGCGTCCGCCAGCCGGATGGGAAAAGATCGCGGCGCGCTTCGACTTCGTGGCGATCTACCTGCCGTTCCTCGTTTTCATGTTCGCCGGCGTGGCGCTCAACTACCGGCAGCGCGGCCTGATCGAACGCGGACTGGCGGCCGCATGGATCGCCGCCTGCGTCGGCATGTTCCTGACGGCCTGGGCGACGAAATTCCTGGGCGACGGCTGGAGGCCGCTGTTCGTCGGCGTGATCGAGCCGGAAAGCTATCTGGCGGCGCTCGCCCTGTTCCTGGTCGCGATGGCGGCGCAGGATTTCTTCCGCTCGCACCCGTTCTTCCGGTTCATCGCCGATATTTCCTACCCGCTCTACGTCGTCCACGGGCTCGCCGGGTTCGTGATGCTGCAATTGATGGTCGGGCGCGGCGTCGACGCCAATCTGGCGCTGGTCTCGGCGCTCGTCTTCGTCTTCGTCGCGGCCTGGCTGATCCACCGCTACGTCGAGACGCCGACGCATCGCATCGGCCAGCGACTGGCCCGCGAGATCGCCGAACGGGACGCGGCGCGCCGGGCGGCGGCTATTTCCTGAAGATTTTCGGTCCGGGCAGGTCGCGCAGGGCTTCGCGCTGCTGATCGCACCAGCGGTCGGAGCCGGCCGTCCGCACCTCCTGCGCCCGCCGCGCGAATTCCTCCGCGAGCGCCTTCTGGAACCCCGTCCGTCCGAACGCCTTCTCGCCGACCTCGGCAAAGGTCTTCTGCGCCCGCGACGCGAGGTCGCGGTCGACGTCGAAGACGCCCGGGCAAGTCTCGGCGATCTGCTTCATCAGGCTGGCGGAGCGGGCAAGGCCTTCGGACGTGGGCTGCTGGGCGCCGGCCAGTGTCGACAGCCCGCAGAGGGCGCCGACGAGCGCCGCGCGAGGAAGCCGAACGGCTCTCGAGGCCGGGGAATCAACCATCCCTTAACTTTAACGAAGCCTAATGCGGAGCACGAACGGGAAGTCCCGTTTCGATTCACTTTTCTCGTTGACGTCCCACGAAATCCCATGCTATCCCAAATCATCCCGTTGAGTTTAGCGCAGCAGGCGTTCGGACCGGGCCTCAAGGGTCAGGTCGGCGGTCTTGCGCGCGAGATTCCGGCGGCGTGGGGTGCGCGTGGGCGTGATGGCGGACGACCGCTTTGTTTCCAGTTTCACCAACCGGCTCGACGCGAAGGGGCGTGTCTCCATTCCCGCGTCATTCCGGACGGTGCTGGCGCGGGACGGGTTCGAGGGGCTGTTCGTTCATCCCTCGCTGGACACGGATGCGATCGACTGCGGCGGGCATGCGCTGCTGAAGGAGATCGACTCCCTGCTGGAGACCTATCCCCAGTACACGGATGCACGGGACGCACTTTCGCTCGCTTTGTACGGCATGAGCGAGAAGCTGAAAGTGGACCCGGAAGGACGCGTGCAGTTGAGCGACAGTTGCAAGGCCCGGGCCGGCATCACGACCGAAGTGACGTTCGTCGGCATGGGGCACAAGTTTCAGATCTGGGAGCCGGGACGCTTCCGCGCGCATCAGGACGAGGCCAGAAACCGGGCGCGCGAATTGCGGAAGTACCAGGCTCCTGGAGGGGCGGCGGGCCACACGCCGCCCGGGCATGGAGCACGGGAATGACGACGGGCAGCGGGAAGAGCCACGAGCCTCCCGCAGGCGGACCGGCCCGTCACGTTCCCGTGCTCCTCCGCCCCGCCATCGACGCCCTCGATGTGCGCGAAGGCGGTCTCTACATCGACGGAACCTTCGGCGCCGGCGGCTACACGCGGGCCCTGCTCGCCACGCCGGGAACGCGGGTGATCGCCTTCGACCGCGATCCCCAGGCGATCCGCGCCGGGCGCGCCCTCGCGGAATCCGCGAACGGCCGGCTGACGCTGGTCGAAGCCCGCTTCGGCGATCTCGCCGCGGAGACGCGCGCGCTCGGCTTCGATCGTGTCGACGGCGTCGCGCTCGATATCGGCGTGTCCTCCATGCAGTTCGACGAAGCCGATCGCGGCTTTTCGTTCCGCTTCGACGGTCCGCTCGACATGCGCATGGAGAGCGCCGGTCGCAGCGCCGCCGAGATCGTCAACGAGGACGACGAAGAGCGGCTCGCAGACATCATCTACAATTACGGCGAGGAGCGCGCCTCGCGCCGCATCGCCCGCTTCATCGTCAACGCGCGCAGGACGAAACCGATCCTGACGACGGCTGAACTGGCCGATCTGGTGCAGCGCGCCATTCCTGGCAAGCCACACGAAATCCATCCGGCGACACGCACGTTCCAGGCGCTGCGCATCGCCGTCAACGACGAACTCGGCGAACTCGTGCGCGCTCTCGCCGGCGTCGAGGACATTCTTCGCGAGGGCGGGGCGCTTGCGGTCGTCACCTTCCATTCGCTCGAAGACCGGATCGTCAAGCAGTTCCTGGCGCAACGTTCGGGCCGCGGCGCCGCCCGTTCGCGCCTGCTGCCCGGAGAAGCGCCGCCGCCCGAACCGACATTCACGCTGGAAGGTCCGCAGCCCGTCGCGCCATCGGACGACGAGGTGCGTGCGAACGTGCGCGCCCGCAGCGCCAAGCTGCGCGTCGGCCGGCGCACGGCGGCGCGGGCGCTCGGGCTCGACGCCAGGGTCGCGGCTCTGGCCGCGTTGCCCGACAGATCGCAGGGGAAACGCAGATGATCCGCTTCCTCAACCTCGCCGCCTGTGCGGCGCTGATCGGTTCGGCCGTCTACGCCTATTCGATCAAGTATCAGACGCTCTACCGCTCCGATCAGATCGCCAAGCTGACGCGCCAGATACAGCAGGAGAAGGACGCTATCGGCATGCAGAAAGCCGAATGGGCGCATCTCGTGCGCCCGGACCGGCTCGCCCCGCTCGCCGACAAATATCTCGATCTGGAAATGACGCGTCCGAACCAGATCGTCAGCTTCGCCGCGCTGCCGGAGCGCGCGGCGCGCGGCGACGAGATCGGCCGCAAACTCGAAGCGCTCGGGCTCGCCGAGCCGACGGTCACGCCGCCGCCGCGCGGGGCCGCGCAGACAACGCCAACTGGCGGAGCGCGCTGACATGAGCGAAGCGATGCAAGACGACACCGGCCGACTGCCCGCCGATCCCGCCGCGCCGGCCGGGTCGCCGGGCGCGCTCGCGCCGTCGACGAACGACATCGCCCCTGCGCCGGACGCGGTCTCGCCCGACACCGCTTCATCGGAAGGCGCGCCGTGCGACGACGTGACCATCTACGACGACGCGCCGCAAGCGCTCGGCTGGTCGGAGCGCGCGCGCGTCTGGATCGGCCGCCTGTTCTCGACACGGCTCGAAAAAAGCGATCGTCGCGTCCGTCTCGTGGCGGTCGGTTTCGCCGCCGTCTATTGCGTCATCGCCGGCAAGCTCGTCTGGCTCGGCTTCAAGCCCGAGCCGGCGAGCATGCGATCCGCCGCGGTGGAAGCCAGCGCGGCGGCGCGCCCGGACATACTCGATCGCAACGGCGAAGTGCTGGCGACCGACGTGCGGACGATGTCGGTGTTCGCCGAACCGCGGCGCATCATCGACAAGGACGAAGCGACGGAATTGCTGACGGCGGTCCTGCCCGACGTCGATCCGAAGGAACTGCGCGACCGGCTCGGGTCGCGCAAGGGCTTCGTCTGGGTCAAGCGGGAAGTCACGCCGAAGCAGCAGCAGGAAGTCTACAGGCTCGGCCTGCCGGGCGTCGGCTTCTGGCCGGAGAACAAGCGCGTCTATCCGAACGGTCCCGTCGCCGCACACGTGCTCGGCGCCACCAATGTCGACAACCAGGGCATCGCCGGCATCGAGAAATATATCGACGGGCAGGGCCTCGCCGACCTGCACGGCGCCGGCTTCAACTTGAGCGCGGAGAATCTCAAGCCGATCGCGCTGTCGCTCGACGCCAAGGCCACGTTCGCCGTACGCGACGAATTGCTGAAGGCGATCGAGAAATTCAAGGCGAAGGCGGCGGCCGCCGCCATCATCGACGTGAACACTGGAGAAGTGATCGCGCTCGCCTCGTTGCCCGACTTCACGCCCAACAATCCCAAGGACGCGCTCAATCCGGATCACATCAACCGGATGAGCGTCGGCGTCTACGAGATGGGTTCGACCTTCAAGGCGATCTCCGTCGCCATGGCGCTCGACGCCAACAAGGTAAACCTCAATTCGCGCATCGACGCGCGCAACGCACTGCGTTTCGGCCGCTTCCAGATCCACGACTATCACGCGCAGAATCGTGCGCTGACCGTGCCGGAAGTCTTCACCTATTCCTCGAACATCGGCACCGCGCGCATGGCGCTGATGGTCGGCGTCGACGGACACAAGGCCTTCCTGCGCAAGATGGGGCAGCTCGACCGGCTGCGCACGGAACTGCCGGAGACAGCCGAGCCGATCGTGCCCAAGAACTGGGGCGAATTGAATACGATGACCATCGCCTTCGGCCACGGCCTCGCCGTGTCGCCGTTGCAGTCGATGATGGCGGTGGCCGCGCTCGTCAACGGCGGCAAGCTCGTCACGCCGACCTTCCTCAAGCGCGACGAAGCGGAGGCGCAGAAGAACGCGCCGAGCGTGGTGCGGCCGGAGACGAGCGAGGCGCTGCGCTATCTGATGCGTCGCAATGCCGAGATCGGCAGCGCGAAGAACGCGGACGTGAAGGGCTATTTCGCCGGCGGCAAGACCGGCACGGCGGAAAAGGTGGTCGGCGGCCGCTACGCCAAGAACCGCCTGTTCACGACATTCATGGCGATCGCGCCGTCCGACAAGCCGCGCTATCTGTTCGCAACCGTGATGGACGAGCCGCAGGGCATTCCGGAAACCCACGGCTACGCGACAGCCGCCTGGAACTCCGGCGAGACGACCGGCAAGATCATCGAACGCGTCGGGCCGCTGCTCGGCCTGCCGCCGCGCTTCACGCCGCCGCAGCAGCCGTTCCCGCTGCTGGCGCGGCTCGGTTATTCCTACGTCAACGCGCCGGCGACGCCGCCGACGGGCAATCATTGATGCGACTGGACGCGCTCGTTCCCGAAGCGGCGGCCGGCGGTGTTGCCGGCCTGGAGATCGCCGCGCTCGCTTCCGACAGCCGCAAGGCGGAAGCGGGCGCGCTGTTCTTCGCGACGCCGGGCACGCATGCCGACGGGCTCGCCTTCGCGCCCGATGCGATTGCGCGCGGCGCCTGCGCCATCGTCGCGCAGCGCGCGCCGGATGGCGACATCGGCGCGCCGGTCGTGGTCGTCGCCGACGTGCGCGCCGCGCTCGCGCGGGCGGCGGCTGCGTTCCATCCGGCGCAGCCACGGACGATCGCCGCCGTCACCGGCACCAGCGGCAAGACGTCGGTCGCCGCCTTCCTGCGCCAGATCTGGCTGTCGTGCGGACGACAGGCCGCCTCGCTCGGCACGATCGGACTCGTGGCGCCATCGGGCGCGGTCTACGGCTCGCTGACGACGCCGGACCCGATCACGCTGCACAAGACGCTGTCGCAACTGGTGGCGGACGGCGTCACGCATCTGGCGATGGAAGCCTCCTCGCACGGCCTCGACCAGCGCCGGCTCGACGGCGTGAAACTGTCGGTCGGCGGCTTCACCAACCTTTCGCGCGATCATCTCGACTATCACGCGACGCTCGATGATTATCTCGCCGCGAAGCTGCGATTGTTCGGCGCGTTGCTGCAGACCGGACAGCCTGCCGTGATCGACGCCGACAGCGACATCGCCGCACGCGTGGTCGCGGAATGCCGCGCACGCGGTCTGCGCACGATGACGGTCGGCCGCGGCGGCGAGGCGCTGCGTCTGGTTTCGCGCAGCGCCGAAGGCTTCGCGACGCGGCTGTCGGTCGCCTGCGACGGTCGCGCCTACGATGTGCTGTTGCCGCTCGCCGGCGAATTCCAGACGTCCAATGCGCTGGTCGCCGCAGGCATGGCGCTGGCGACCGGCGAGGCGCCGGACGCCGTCTTCGCCGCGCTGGAAAGACTTCAGGGCGCGCCCGGACGCATCGAGTTCGTCGGCGAGCGCAACGGCGGCGCGGCCTTCGTCGACTATGCGCACAAGCCCGGCGCGCTCGAAACGGCGATTTCCGCGCTGCGCCCCTTTGCGACCGGCAGGCTCGTCGTCGTGTTCGGCTGCGGCGGCGATCGCGACCGCGGCAAGCGGCCGATCATGGGCGAGATTTCCGCACGTCTGGCCGACGTGACGATCGTCACCGACGACAATCCACGCAGCGAGGATCCTGCTGCGATCCGCGCCGCCATCCTCGACGGCGCGCGCGCCGCGAAGGGCGCCGACGTGCGCGAGATCGGCGACCGGGCCGCCGCGATTGCGGCCGGCGTGGGCCTGCTCGGCAAGGGCGACATCCTGCTGGTCGCCGGCAAGGGCCATGAAACCGGCCAGATCGTCGGGTCCAACGTCATTCCGTTTTCGGACCATGAAGCCGTCCGCACGGCGCTCGGGAGCAAGGCATGAACGGCGAGCCGCTGTGGTCGGGACTGGGCCTCGTCGCGCCGCTCGGGGCGCGCGTCGGCGGCGGCCTGCCGGCGACCGGCGTTGGCGGCGTTTCCATCGACACGCGCAGCCTGCAGCACGGCGATCTGTTCGTCGCGATCAAGGGCGACAACAGCGACGGCCACGATTACGTTCGCGCCGCGTTCGACAAGGGCGCGGCGGCGGCGGTCGTCGACGAGGATCGCGCCGCGACGCTTGCCGGCGCCGGGCCCCTCTATATCGTCAAGGACACGCTCGCCGCGCTCGAGAACCTCGGGCGCGCCTCCCGTAAGCGGTCGAAGGCGCGCATCGTCGCCGTCACCGGATCGGTCGGCAAGACGACGACCAAGGAGCTGCTGCGCGTCGCGCTCGGCGCCGGCGGCGAGACGCACGCCTCGGTCGCCTCCTACAACAATCACTGGGGCGTGCCGCTGACGCTGGCGCGGATGCCGGCGTCGGCGAAATACGGCGTGTTCGAGATCGGCATGAACCACGCCGGAGAGATCACGCCGCTCGTCGGCATGGTCAGGCCGCATATCGCCATCATTACGCGCATCGCGCCGGTGCATCTGGCGCATTTCGCGTCGATCGACGCGATCGCCGACGCCAAGGCGGAAATCTTCTCCGGTCTCGTCAAGGGCGGCGCTGCGCTGCTCAATCGGGACGACCGGGAGTTCGAACGACTGGAGAGCGCCGCGAAGGCGTCGAATGCAGGCTTCGTGCTCAGCTTCGGCGAGCACGAGAGCGCCGATGCGCGGCTCCTCTCCTGCAACGTCTTCGGCGACACCACGCGGGTCGGGGCGACGATCCTCGGCGCGAAGGTCGGCTACACGATCGGCGCTCCCGGCAAGCATGTCGCGCTCAATTCGCTCGCCGCGCTGCTGGCCGCCCGCGCCGCCGGTTTCGATCTCGACAAGGCTGCCGAGGCGCTTTCGACCTTTGCGCCTCCGGTCGGCCGCGGGCAGCGCGAGGCCTTGAGCGTCGGCGGCGGCGACATCACGCTGGTCGACGAGAGCTACAACGCCAATCCTGCGTCCATGCAGGCGTCGCTCGATCTGCTGGGCGCTGCGCGCGGGCGCAAAATCGCCGTTCTCGGCGACATGCTGGAACTGGGGCCGGAGGCGAGAGCCTTGCACGCAGCTCACGCCGCGGACATCGAGCGCAACGACATCGACCTCGTCTTTGCCGCGGGACCATTGATGCAGGCGCTGTATGAGGCTATTCCCTCGGCGCGCCGCGGGGCCCATGCGCCGACAGCCGCCGCGCTTCAACCCATCGTGCTGGAGGCGCTGCGCCCCGGCGACGTCGTGATGATCAAGGGCTCCAACGGGAGCCGCATGGGCCCGCTCGTCGCGGCGATCCGCGCGCATTTCGCGCAGCCCGCCGAGCCAGTCCGAGGATGACGCAATGCTGACCTGGCTCGCGGACTTCAACTATCTCTTCAGCCCGCTCAATCTCTTCCGCTACATCACGTTCCGCGCCGGCGGCGCCGCGGCGACGGCGCTGTTCTTCGTCTTCTTCTTCGGGCCGGCGATCATCGCTGCGCTGCGCCTCAAGCAGGGCAAGGGGCAGCCGATCCGCGAAGACGGACCGGCCTCGCATCTGCTGACGAAGAAGGGCACGCCGACGATGGGCGGCCTGATGATCCTGTCGGGCCTGATCGTCGGCACGCTGCTGTGGGCCAATCTCAAGAATCCCTACGTCTGGATCGTGCTGCTGGTGATGACCGGCTTCGGCCTGATCGGCTTCTACGACGATTACCTCAAGGTGACGAAGCAGTCGCACAAGGGCTTCTCCGGTCGCTTGCGGCTCACCTTCGAAGGGTTGATCGCGCTCGCAGCCTGCATCGCGATGATGCGCGTCGGACCCGCCAGCGCCACGATGCTGGCGTTGCCGTTCGACAAGGGCTTCGCGATCAATCTCGGCTACGGCTTCCTGCTGTTCGGCCCGTTCGTGATCGTTGCGGCCGGCAATTCGGTCAACATGACCGACGGTCTCGACGGACTCGCCATCGTGCCGTCGATGATCGCGGCCGGCGCCTTCGCGCTGATCGCCTATCTCGCCGGCAACGCGATCTTCGCCAATTACCTGGCGATCAATTTCGTGCCCGGCGCCGGCGAACTCACGGTCATCTGCGCCGCCTTGATCGGCGCAGGCCTCGGCTTCCTGTGGTTCAACGCGCCGCCGGCGCAGATCTTCATGGGCGACACGGGGTCGCTGGCGCTCGGCGGCCTGATCGGCACCGTCGCGGTGGCGGTCAAGCACGAGATCGTCCTGCTCATCATCGGCGGCCTGTTCGTGCTGGAGACGTTGTCGGTGATCGTGCAGGTGGCGTCGTTCAAGCTCACCGGCAAGCGCGTGTTCAAGATGGCGCCGATCCACCACCACTTCGAGCAGCTCGGCTGGTCGGAGTCGCAGATCGTCGTGCGCTTCTGGATCATCGCCTTCGTGCTGGCCCTGATCGGCCTGTCCACTCTCAAGGTGCGGTGAATGATCGCTGCGACCACTTTCGCGGAAAAGCGCGTCGCGCTATTCGGGCTGGGCGGCTCCGGCCTTGCGACGGCGCGCGCCCTGCGAGAAGGCGGCGCGCACGTCGCGGTGTGGGACGACACGGCCGCAGCGCGCGAAAAAGCGCGCGCGGACGGTTTCGAGCCGGTCGATCTGAAGCAGGCGGACTGGACCGGATTTGCGTCCTTCGTTCTCTCGCCCGGCGTGCCGCTGACGCATCCGCAGCCGCACTGGACGGTCGACAAGGCGAAGGCTGCGAACGTCGAGATCATCGGCGACGTCGAGATCTTCTGTCGCGAGCGGCGGGCGCGGGCGCCGGGTTCGCAATTCGTGGCGATCACCGGCACCAACGGCAAGTCGACGACGACGGCGTTGACGGCCCACCTGTTCCGCGCCTTCGGCAAGCGCGTGGAGATGGGCGGCAATATCGGCGTTCCCGCGCTGTCGCTCGCCGCGCCGGAAGACGACATCGTCTACGTGATCGAACTCTCGACCTTCCAGATCGACCTGACCCCGTCGCTCGATCCGAGCGTCGGCGTGCTTCTCAACCTCACGCCCGATCATCTCGACCGTCACGGGACGATGGAGCACTACGCCGCGATCAAGGAACGGCTGATCGCGGCTTCCGAACGGGCCGTGATCAGCGTCGACGACCATCACGTGCGCGAGATCGCCGAACGCCTCTACGCCGCGCATCGCCCGACGGTATTGATCTCCGTCGCACATCCGTCGCTGTCGGACGGCGTCGTCGCGGAAGGCGCGGAAATCCTGCGCCGCAGCGGCGGCAAGGCGGAATTGCTGGCCGATCTTTCCGGCATCGGGTCGTTGCGCGGCGCGCACAATGCGCAGAACGCCTGTGCGGCCATCGCAGCGCTCGGCGCACTGGCGGACGACAAGGCGCTTCTGCAGGCGGGCCTGCGCAGCTTTCCGGGGCTTGCGCACCGCATGGAAGAAGTCGGCCGCAAAGGCCGCACGCTGTTCGTCAACGATTCCAAGGCGACCAACGCGGACGCGGCCGAAAAGGCGCTGCTCTCGTTTACCGACATCCACTGGATCATCGGCGGGGTGCAGAAGGAAGGCGGCGTCGAGCCGCTACGGCATTTGTTCGAGCGCGTCGCCAAGGCCTATCTGATCGGCAAGTCGTCCGACGCATTCGCCGCGACGCTTGATTCTGCCGGTCTCGCCTACGAACGCTGCGAGACGCTGGACCGGGCGGTCGCCGCCGCCGCGCGCGACGCCGCCGCGAGCAAGGCGGATCAGCCGGTGGTCCTGCTGTCGCCGGCCTGCGCTTCCTACGACCAATACGCCAACTTCGAGCGACGCGGCGACGCGTTTCGCGCGCTCGTGCAGGACATGCTGAAATCCGGGGGGCCGTCATGATCTCGCGCGCCGAACGTTCGCTGTTCTCCGACTGGCTTTGGACCGTCGATCGCTGGCTGCTCGGCGCGCTGGCGCTGCTGATGGTCTGCGGTCTGGTGTTCGGCATGGCCGGCTCGCCGCCGGTCGCCGAACGCCTGCATCTCTCGACGTTCCATTTCGTCAACCGCCAGGCGCTGTTCCTGCTGCCGGCGATCCTCGTGCTCGTCGTCACCTCGTTCCTGTCGCCGCGCCACGTGCGGCGCGCGGCGCTGGCGGTGTTCATCCTCAGCATGGGGCTCGTCGTCGCGACGCTGCTGTTCGGCGCCGAAGTGAAGGGCGCTCGGCGCTGGATCTTCGGCATCCAGCCGTCGGAATTCGTCAAGCCGGCGTTCGTCGTTCTGGCCGCCTGGGCGTTTTCGGAAGGCGCTCGCCGGCGCGACGTGCCAGCGAACATCCTCGCGATTCTCATCTTGCCGGCTACCGTCGTACCGCTGATCCTGCAGCCCGACTTCGGCCAGACGATGCTGATCTCGCTGGTGTGGGGCGCGCTGTTCTTCATGGCCGGGCTGCACTGGTTCTGGGTGGCCGGCATCGGCGGCGCCGGCGCGACCGCGGTGGTCGCGGCCTACAAGTTCGTGCCGCACGTGCGCGCGCGCATCCTCAAGTTCATCGAGCCGCAGGCGGCGAGCGGCGCGATGAGCGACCGCTTCCAGGTCGATACGGCGCGCGACAGTTTCATTGCCGGCGGCTGGCTCGGCAGGGGCCCGGGCGAGGGTTCGCTGAAGCGCATCCTGCCCGACAGCCACACCGACTTCATCTTCGCGGTCATGGGCGAGGAGTTCGGCGTGCTGGTCTGCATCGCCGTGGTCTGCCTGTTCGGCTTCATCGTCATTCGCGGTCTATCGAACGCCGCCAGGAACGAAGACCCGTTCTGCCGCTTCGCGGCGGCGGGACTGGCGATGCTGTTCGGCATCCAGAGCTGCATCAATCTCGCGGTCAACCTGCATCTGATGCCGGCCAAGGGCATGACGCTGCCGTTCATCAGCTACGGCGGTTCGTCGTTGATCTCGCTGGCGCTCGGCATGGGCTTCCTGATCGCGGTCACGCGCCGGCGTCCGCGCACGGAAGTGCTGCTCGACGCGCAACTCGATCCGAGCGTCGCCCGCGCATGACGCAGCGTCCGATCGTCGTGGCGGCCGGCGGCACCGGCGGCCATCTGTTTCCGGCGGAATCCCTCGCCCACGTTCTTCGCGCGCGAGGGCGGGAGGTCGAACTCGTCACCGACAGCCGCGCGGAAAAATACGGCCAGGCGTTTCCCGCGCGCGCGATCCACGCCATTCCCGCGGCGACGCCGACGGGCGGCTCCGTTTTCGCGCGCGCCGGCGCGGTGGCGACGCTCGGTCGCGGCGTGCTCGCGTCCCTCTCGTTGCTCAGGCGGATCCGGCCTGCGGTCGTCGTCGGCTTCGGCGGCTATCCGACCGTGCCGCCGGTGTTCGCGGCGACGCTGCTGAAAATCCCGACCGTCCTGCACGAGCAGAACGCCGTCATGGGCCGCGCCAATCGCTTTCTGGCGCGCCGCGTCGACCGGATCGCGACCGGCTTTCCGCTGGCGCGCGCCGAACAGGCGATCCGCGCCAAGGCGTCGCTGACCGGAAACCCGCTGCGGCCGGCGGTGCTGGAAGCGGCAATGGCGCCGTATCCGAACGTCGACGGCGGTCGGCTTCGTCTGCTCGTCACCGGCGGCTCGCAGGGCGCGCGCGTATTTTCCGACATCGTGCCGGCGGCGATTGAGGCGCTGGGCGCCGACGAACGGGCGCGACTGTCGCTCGTGCAGCAGGCGCGCGGCGAGGACGAGTCCCGGGTGCGCGCCGCCTACGACAAGATTGGATTTTCGGCCGAGGTCGCGCCGTTCTTCAAGGACCTGCCGGCGCGCATCGCCGCCGCTCATCTCGTCATCGCCCGCTCCGGCGCTTCCACCGTGGCGGAGCTGGCCGGGATCGGCCGGCCGGCGATTCTCGTGCCGTTCCCGTTCGCGCTCGACGCCGACCAGGCGGCCAACGCCGCCGAACTGGCCCGCACCGGCGCGGTCGAGGTGATCGACCAGAAGGCCTTCACCGTTGAAAAGCTTGCCGGTTTGCTGCGTGCGGCGCTGGCCGACCCGGCAGGGTTGACGAAGCGGGCCGAAGCCGCCAAGAGCGCGGGCATTCCGGACGCCGCCGAGCGTCTCGCCGACATCGTGATCGGCCTTGCCGATTCCAGGGAAAAATCCGCATGAAGCTGCCGCGCGACCTAGGGCCCATCCATTTCGTCGGGATCGGCGGCATCGGCATGTCCGGCATCGCCGAAGTGCTGATCAATCTCGGCTACAAGGTGCAGGGCTCGGACGCGTCCGAGAACGCCAACGTCAAGCGGCTGGCCGACAAGGGCGCGAAGGTGTTCGTCGGCCACAGCGCCTCCAATCTCGGCGACGCGGCCGTGGTCGTCGTCTCGACCGCGATCAAGCGCGACAATCCGGAGCTGAGCGCGGCGCGCGAGAAGCGGCTGCCGGTGGTGCGCCGCGCCGAGATGCTGGCCGAGTTGATGCGGCTGAAGCAATGCGTCGCCATCGCCGGCACGCACGGCAAGACCACGACGACCTCGATCGTCGCGACGCTGCTCGACGCCGGCGGGCTCGATCCGACCGTCATCAACGGCGGCATCATCAACGCCTACGGCACCAATGCGCGGCTCGGCGGCGGCGACTGGATGGTGGTGGAGGCCGACGAAAGCGACGGCACGTTCCTCAAGCTGCCGGCCGACGTCGCCATCGTCACCAACATCGATCCCGAGCATCTCGATCACTTCCATACGTTCGACGCGATCAAGGAAGCGTTCCGGACCTTTGTCGAGAACCTGCCGTTCTACGGCTTCGCGGTGATGTGCCTCGACCATCCGACCGTGCAGGAGCTGGTCGGCCGCATCGAGGACCGTCGCGTCGTCACCTACGGCGAGAACCCGCAGGCCGACGTGCGGTTGCTCGACGTCGACCTGACCGGCGGCGTGTCGCGCTTCAACGTGCTGGTGCGCGACCGCAAGACGCAGGCTGCGACCTATCTCGAAAATCTCGTGATGCCGATGCCCGGCCATCACAACGCGCTCAACGCGACGGCGGCGATCGCGGTGGCGATGGAGCTCGGCCTGACCATCGACCAGATCCGCAAGGCGCTGGCCTCGTTCGGCGGCGTCAAGCGGCGCTTCACCCGCACCGGCGAATGGAACGGCGTCGCGATCTTCGACGACTACGGGCACCATCCGGTCGAGATTTCCGCCGTGCTGCGCGCGGCGCGCGCCTCGACCAAGGGGCAGGTGATCGCGATCGTGCAACCGCATCGCTACACGCGCCTGCAGAGCCTGTTCGACCAGTTCGCCACCTGCTTCAACGACGCCGACACGGTGATCGTCGCCGACGTCTACGCCGCCGGCGAACAACCGATCGAAGGCATGGACAAGGACGGGCTCGTCGCCGCCATCCGCGCGCACGGCCACCGTCAGGCGATCGCGCTCGACAAGCCCGACGATCTGCCGCGGCTGGTGAAGGAGATCGCGCGGCCGGGCGACTACGTCGTCTGCCTCGGCGCCGGCAACATCACGCAATGGGCCTACGCGCTGCCGGCGCAGCTGGCGAGCTGACGCGTGTTCCCGGACCTCACGCCCGCGTTGCGCGACAGGATGCCGGAGCTGCGCGGGCGGCTGTCGGTCAACGAGCCGCTCGCGCCGCTGACGTGGTTCCGGGCCGGCGGGCCGGCGCAGGCCTTCTTTCAGCCGGCGGACGAGGAAGATCTCTCGTACTTCCTGAGCCGCCTGCCGCTGGAAACGCCCGTTCTCGTCGTCGGCCTCGGCTCCAACCTGATCGTGCGCGACGGCGGCGTGCCGGGCGTCGTCATCCGGCTCGGCGGCAAGGCGTTTTCCGACATCGTGGTCGAGGACGAGCATCGCCTGCGCGTCGGCGCGGCGGCGCCCGACCGTTTCGTCGCCAAGCGCGCGGCGGAACTCGGCATCGGCGGTCTGGCCTTTCTCAGCGGCATCCCCGGCGCCATCGGCGGCGCCTTGCGCATGAACGCCGGCGCACACGGCGGCGAGACGAAGGACGTACTCATCGAAGCGCT
>CXWK01002479.1_pt3 | contig 18696 bp, 12 predicted proteins | sample 590851 | NCBI WGS metagenome assembly CXWK01 (sample SAMEA3498364, study PRJEB10139) | wastewater metagenome | biome: wastewater treatment plant; material: activated sludge | place: Denmark | collected 2014-08-01 | reverse complement strand
CCCTCATGCCGCCGTGCGTGAAAGAGGATTGCCAAAACCAGCAGCAGCGCCAGCGCGCCGGCGGCCACGAGCGTCAGCCAGGGGTAGATGCCAGTCGCCACGGGCAAGATCAAGCCGAGCGCGCCCAGGATTTCGACAAAGCCGATCACCTGGACCAACGGGCGCGGGACATCATTGACCCACGCGAAGAATTTCCTGGTCTGCTGATAACGCAGCGCTCTGCTCACGCCTGTGATCAAAAAAATCAGCGCTAACACGATAGAAAATACCCAGATCAGGTCTCTCATCGCCGATATCCCTCTCTCCTTGGTCAAGAATTCATGCGCGCAACCTGCACAAGGCAGGCTCCGTTCGCCGCAGGCTCGTTAGTTTAGCACAGGCCGCATAATGACGGAAACTTGCTACTACCCGCCAAGATGAACCCCTGGGCAGAAAAACTGTCCGTCGGCATTGACGGTCAAGGGCATCCGTGGGATAATGAACCTGATCCCAGCGTTGCTCTCCCTGAAATCTCCCTCTCTACATGGATGCAGACAGATGTCGGTAAGGCGCTTTCACCTCTATCTACTTGGCCCGTTTCGCCTGCACCAGGATGACCAGCCTGTGGCTGGTTTTGACCAGGCGCGTCTGCAGCATCTACTAGCCTATCTGGCGCTGCATCGCCAGGCGCCGATTTCGCGGCCGCAGCTGGCTTTCTCCCTCTGGCCCGACACCACGGATCAACAGGCCCTTAAAAATCTGCGCACGCTGCTCGCCCGCATGCGCCAGGCGCTGCCGAATGCCGGCGATTTTGTCTCTGTCACAGCTCAGACTCTTGAATGGCGTCCGAATGCGTCCTTTACCCTGGACGTGGCCGAGTTCGAGGCGGCCGTGGCCCAGGCCGCTGCGGCGCAGGAATACGGCGAAGGCGTCCAGGCTGTACGCGCGTTAGAGGCCGCCGTTGCTGCATACACCGGCGATCTGCTGCCCGATTGTTACGACGATTGGGTTTTGCCTTTGCGCGAGCAGCTGCGCCTGGCCTATGGCAACGCGCTTGAGCGGCTGGTTCTGCTGCTCGAAGAGCAGCGCAATGACAGCGAGGCCATTCCCTACGCACAGCGTTTGCTGCGCCACGATCCCCTGCATGAGCCTGCGTACCGCCACTTAATGCGCCTGCACCTGGCGCTGGGCAACCGCGCGGAGGCCAGGCGCGTCTACCTGGCTTGCGACGCGATGCTGCGCCGCGAGTTTGGGGCCGGGCCCACGCGGCCCACGCGCGCGCTCTACGATCGCCTGCTCAAAGAAGACGCGCCCCCGACGGGCGCGCGTCCGCTGCAAGCGCGCGCCGCGGATCTTCCGTTAGTCGGCCGTAAGGCCGAATGGTCTCTCCTGCTGTCCGCTTGGCGGGCGGCCTGCGCGGGCAAGGCGCAGATCATCCTGCTGACTGGGGAGGCCGGCATCGGCAAAACGCGGCTGGCCGAAGAGCTGGTTGCCTGGGTCACGCGGCAGGGCGCGGCCGCGGCCGCGGCGCGCTGTTACGCGGGCAGCCGCGCGCTGGCCTATGCGGCTGTGGCGGAATGGCTCAATGATCCTGCTCTGCGGCCGCGACGGGCCGCCCTGAACGATGTGTGGCTGGGCGAGGTGGCCCGTATTCTTCCCTCACTCCTGGCCGAGCACCCAAACCTCGCGCCCCCTGGCCCGTTGACCGAGGCCTGGCAGCGCACACGCCTGTTCCAGGCCCTGGCGCGGGCAGCGCTGGGGCCGACCCCAGGCCAAAGCGATCCCTTGCTGTTATTCCTTGACGATTTGCAGTGGGCGGACTGGGAAACACTCGATTGGCTCATCTACCTCCTGCACTACGATCCTGGCGCGCCGCTGTTGATCGTGGGCGCTGGACGCAAGCACGAAGTGACCTCAGAGCATCCATTGACAAAATTCCGGCTGGCCTTGACGTCTTCCGGCGTGCTGCGCGAGATAGCCTTATGGCCGCTTGACGCGGCCGAGGCCGCGCTTCTGGCCGCAAACGTTGCGGGTAGGGAGGTAAAGGCCGCAGAAGCCGAGCAGATCTATCAGGACACCGAGGGGAATCCGCTGTTCGTGGTGGAGATGGTGCGAGCGGGCATGGCAAACGAAGAGCCGCGCCGGCAAGAGAGCAAGCAGATCGGGCAGCAGGCGCAGCCAAACGGACAAACAGGCCCAGGACAGAGCGCCGCAGCCGCGCCTGCGCTGCCGCCTACGGTGCGCGCCGTGATGCAACGGCGCCTGGCGCTGCTTTCGCCGGCCGCGCAGGCGCTGGCGCAGACCGCGGCCGTGATCGGGCGCAAGTTCAACTTCGATGTGCTGGCCCAGGCGAGCGGCCAAGACGAAGCGGCCGTGGTGGAAGGGATGGAAGAACTGTGGCAGCGTCAGATCATCCGCAGCCAGGGCAGCGCAGACTACGACTTCAGCCACGACGGCATCCGAGCCGTGGCCTACGACGACATCGGCCCGGTGGGCCGCCGCGCTATCCATCTACGCGTGGCCCAGGCGCTGGAGGCGTTTCACGCTGATGGCCCGGATGCGCTCAGCGGTCAGATTGCAGCCCATTACGAGCAGGCTGGTCAAACACAGGCGGCCATCCAGTTCTATCGTCGGGCCGCGGCCGCGGCCCAGCGCATTTACGCCAACGCCGAGGCGGCGCGCATTTATCTTCATCTGGTCGAGGGAGATCTCAGAACCAGCCTATCTCCGCGAGAGAAATGCGAAATCACACTGGCGCTGGCTGAAGTCTGGCGGGTGAACGGCCAATGGGTGCGCGCGCAGACCATCAGCCTGAAGGCGTTGGCGGAGGCCGAAGCCTTGGGCGATGCCCGTATGGTGGCCCAAGCTCAGCGCGCGCTGGCCGATGTGCTGCGCTTGCTGGGATATTATGATGCCGCGCTGCAACGGCTGGCCACGGCCGAAGAGGGATTCAAGGCGGCCGGCGAGTGGCGTGGAGTCGTCAGCGCGCTGTGGACCATGGGGCAGATCTATGGGGCGCGCGGCCATTATCCCCAGGCCCGGGCCGTGTTGGAACGCCAGCTGCGCATCGCCGCTGAGATCGGCGACCCACGCGGCATGGCCGAAGCGCTCGAAACTCTGGGGATGGCGCACTGGAGCCAGGGAGACTGGGAGCGATCGGCGGAATGTTGCCTGCAATCTATCGCAATGGCCGAGCCAATCGCATACAAGTTCATCCTCTCGCGCGCCGCGATTACGCTGGGTAATATCCGTTCGTCGCAGCACTCGTTCGGCGAAGCTGTGCACTGGTATTTGCGCGCCGGTGTGCTGGCGCGCGAGATTGACGATCGCCAGGCGATGTCATGGGCGATCTCCAACATTGCCCTGGTTTTGGCAAAGCGGGGCGACGCCCTGCGCGCCGTCGCCGGATACGAGCGCAGCTTGCGCAACGCCTGGGAGATCGGCGATCGCTGGACAGCCTGCCTCAACGTCGCGGGCCTGGCTGCGGTTAGCGAGCGGTTGGGGCAGGCGGACCTGGCAGAGTCCTTATACCGTAAAGCGATCGGCTTCGGGCTGCAGCTGGGCATACCGGGGTACCTGTGCGGGATGTTGGTGGGCCTGGCGCGACTGCTGCTCGAGCAAGGGCGCGCCGCCGAGGCGCGCATCTTCTACGACGAAGCGCAGACTAAAATTGCCAGCGTGGCGGGTGAACGCCTGGTTGGCGAAGACACGCGCTTCGACGCCCAGGTGCTTGGCGCCCGTTTGCGCTGTGCATTGGGCGAAACGACCAGGGCCGAGGCGGCCGCGGAGATCGTCGCCTGGCTGCCCCAGATGGCATCTCCGCAACGACAGGCCGCGCTGAATTACGAGCTGTGGCGGCTGGCGCAAGAGCATGAGGAGGCGCAGACGGCCGCTGCGGCTTTTTACCAGGCGGACTACGCCGAGACAGGCGCAGAAGAGAGCCGCCGCAGGTATCAGGCTTTGACCGGCGAGGCGCTGCCTGACCCGCCGCTGTTGCCAGACAGCTCGGAGTTAATCCCGGACGAAGCGGTTGACCTGGCGGGGTTGGCCGCGCGCCTGGCGCCTTTGCTGACGGAGTTGGCAACCTCATTCGAGTGAAGTCGGCCTCTGTAAACTCGCTCCTGAAGCCCCTATGAAGCGCGCCCGCGTGTACACTGTGGGCAGCACATCCAACTTCGTTTGGTGCAACGATAAAAGAGAGCAGCGGAAAGGAAACTCATCATGGCTGTCATTACGATTTCTCGGCAACTGGAAAGCCTGGGCGACGATGTGGCGCGGCTGGTGGCGGGTAAACTCGGCTACCAGATCTTTGACAAAAAGGCGATGGCGCAGGTCGGACAGGAGATGGGCCTGGCGGCCAGCGTCATCACCGAGGCCGCAGAGTTTCGACCGGCGGCGAAGAGCTTGCTGGAGCGATGGTTTGGCAATGCCCAGCGCCTCACCGGCGGCGACCCTTCCAGTTGGACCTTCTCGGCTCGCGCAGACGCCTTGCAGGATCTGACGGTTGCGAACCTCGTAGACATTATCAACGCTGGCTACAAGAAGGGCAATGTGGTCATCATTGGCCGCGGCGGCATGGCGGCGCTGCAGAACAAGCCTGACGCTTTCCATGTGCGCGTGATCGCGCCCATGGAGGTGCGGTTGCAGCGTATGATTGACCGCGAACACTGCTCGCGCGAAGATGCGGTGCAAAAGATCAAAGCGCGTGATGCAAGCGACGTTGAGTGGATCAATCGCTACTTTGATCTCGACTCTCACGATCCTCAGCTCTTTGACCTGGTCATCAGCACCGCCAAGATCACCCCGGCCGCGGCAGCCGACCTGGTCATCAATGCGCTGGCTTCTGCATCAGCCAAAGCCAAGTAAGCCTCCACGCCCCAAGAATTTTCGCGCCTCTGATGGACCGACCCTGATCCGGACGAGCCAGAACCCCATAAGGATGGCAGCACAAAAGCCCCACGCTTGGTTCGTGGGGCTTTTGTCTGGCGCTGACGCGTGGCCGTGCCGCGGTCTTCACACGGACAAGCCAGTCACCCGCGCGACCCCTACTGCCTGGCAAAACCAATTTTGATAATTGTTAGATTCTTTAAGGTTTGACCCCTTGACAGCTGTTCTAGGCGGGAGTATATTTAGTCAGTAAACTAACTAACTAACGGGGTCTTTTGTGGCAAAGACGTCATATTCCCAACAGAAAGATGCGCGTCAGCAAAACGCGTCAGCACTGTTGCGCGACCTCTGGCACCACGCTCCTCTCTCCAAGTCCATGCTGGCGCAGCGCAGCAACCTGACCAAAGCCACGGTCTCGGCCATTTGCAAGGACCTGACGGCCCTCGATTTGATTCGGGAAACCGGTCAAGACCACAGCGGGATCGGCCGGCCTGGCAACCTCATCGAACTGAATTCCTCGGCTCTCTGCGCGATCGGCGTAGACATCGGTACGAACTATGCAGCTGTCATTCTCACAGACCTCTGTGGGCGATCGTTATGGCAGTCCTCCGCACTTATTCCGGTCGGTAGTAATCAAGAAACGGTTCTTGCCCAGGCCGAGGCACTCATCGCCGAAGCCATCGTCCAGGCCCGTGCGCAAGCCATTCCGCTGCTTGGAATCGGCGTAGGCGTGCCGGGCATCGTAGACCCAGGCGAGAACAACCTTGTTAGCGCACCAGCCTTGGGCTGGAAGGAGGTGCCCCTCAAGCAAATATGGACGCAGCGCTTTTCTGTGTCTGTACTTGTCGAGAACAAGGCCCGCGCCGCGGCAATGGCTGAGGCCACCCATGGCTGTGCACAAGAGGCGACCAGTTTCGTCTACGTCAACATCGGTACGGATGTGCGCTCCAGCGTCGAGGCGGCCGTGGTGACCAACGGCCTTCCGTACCGCGGCGCCCGCGGGTTAGCGGTGGATGCCGGGCACATGATCTTGGATCCTCAAGGCCCTCTTTGTTCTTGCGGCCAGCGCGGCTGCTGGCAAGCGCTGGTAGATGTAGATCGCGAGGTCGAGCTGGCGCAGTTACGGCTGGCCGCCGGCGAGACCAGCATTCTGCAAAAGTATGGCGCGGATGGCAACCCGGCGCTCGAACACCGGGCGATTCACCAGGCGGCTGTCGAGCGCGATCCACTCGCCCTGGAGGTTGTCAGCTCACTGACCCTGAATCATGTACTTGGAATCGTCAATCTCGTGCACATCTTCGACCCAGAGCTGGTAGTCATCGGCCTCGCCAGTGTGGCTCTGCCGCCGCCCTATCAAGCTCGTATCCAGATTATGACTGGCATGCAGGAATTCGACATCCCCGCGGCGGTCCGCCAGCAATTGATGCGTCGCGGCGTGGCGCCCCCCACGATTGTCTACGCAGAGCATGGCCCGGAAGCATGCATGTTCGGCGCGGCCGCGCTGCTGGTAGATGAATTCCTGCGAATGCCGCCCACACCCGAGGCCAAACAACTGTAGATTTCCAATCGTTATTAGCGAGCGGGCCATCCGCTCAGCAGTTCGTTTTATCAAAGGAGCGCATCTCATGGCAGAGGAAGTACAAGCACCTCCATCGGTTCTCACTCCAGAGTACAAGAAGACCCCGTCCTGGGGCCATGTTCGCCTTTGCGGTCGGCACGATGAGCGACAGCATGGAGGGCGGCCTCATCAACACCCTGTTTCCGGTGATTAGCAAGGCCTTGAGCCTGGACGTCGGCGCGCTGGGCACGCTGTCCAGCATGAGCAAGTGGGCCCGTATGATCTTCGGCACCCTGTGGGCGATCGCCGGCGACAAATATGGCCGCAAGACAGTGATGGTGTGGATGACCGGCGTCTGGGGTCTTTGGACGGCGGCCGCCGGCCTTGCGAACAACTATACACAGCTGTTAATTTTGTACACCATCGGCGCCATTGGCACCGTGGCGGCTGAACCGATCCAGAATGGCCTGATGGTGGACATGTTCGATGAAGAGGAGCGCGGCAAGGCCTACGGCACGCTTCGCACCATCGGCGTGCTCGCCGGCCTGGTATTGACGCCCCTCATCGGCCAGCTCGCCAACTGGCCCACCCCAGAAAATGGCTGGCGCATCGGCATGTACCTCATGGGCGGCATCAGCCTGCTCAGCGGCCTTCTCCTCCAGATCTTCCTCAAGGAACCGCCTCGCCGCGTCGTGGCAGGCGATCCGGACGCCGGCGAGTTCAAGGTGTCGGACATCAAGCAGATCGTCAAGATCCCGACTTTCTGGTTCATGGCGGTCATGCTGCTCTTTGTCACCTCCATGGTGTTCTTTGCCTTCATGGTGACTTACCTGGTGAAGATGCGGGGGTGGACCACCCCAGAGGCGGCCGTCCTTTACACCGTGTTCATGGCCGGCTTCGGCATCAGCGGTTTCTTCGGCGGCGCCCTGGGCGACATGTTCCAACAGCGGTTCGGGCCTAAGGGTCGCGTGATGTTGATGCAGATTTACCTGGCAGCCTTTGCGATCATGACCTACTTGATGACGCAGATTGATTGGGGCCACGGCTTTATCTTCTACATCATTGTCTTCCTGACCGGACTGGTCGGCTCGATCGGCTTCTCGGGCTGCGTCCTGCCGATGGTCGGCCAAATCGTGGAGCCGCAGTACGCAGGAACGACCTTCGCCTTGCTCTTCTCCTTCATCCAGGGCGCGATCACGGCCATCTACCTGCTGTTGATCGGGCCGCTGGCCAAGTCGTTGGGCGGCCTCGATAAGGTGATGTTGTACATGGTCACCTTGCCGTACGCGATCAACGCCATCTACTGGACCGTGTTCTACTTCACCTTCCCGAAGGACGTAGAAAAGCGAAAGGCTAGAATGGCCGCTCGCGCAGCCGGCCTGAAAGTGACCTGATAGCCGCACTATGCCGGAACGGCAGCGTCGGTGGTGATGGAAGGGGCGACAGACCGTTGGTTTCTCTGCCGCCCCTTCCTTGAAATGACCCCACACGACTTTGCCAGATTCGCCCACGGCGTGACGAGCAACATGATTAAGTCATGGGATGAGAAGATCAGCCAATAGTGGGGGAAACAATGCTCTACCCAATTCAAAACAATGTTCGCAACAAACTTGATATTTCCGGCATCTGGGATTTCAAAACCGATCCTGATGGCGTGGGTGAGACCAACGGCTGGTTCGATGGCCTTACTGACTCCCGCCCGATGGCCGTCCCTGGCAGTTGGAACGAGCAATACAACGATCTCTTCAGCTACCTGGACCTGGCCTGGTACGTCAAGGGAACCTACATCCCGGAGAGCTGGCAGGGCGAACGCGTCTTCCTCCGCGTCGGCTCGGCCAATTACTTCGGGACCGTTTACGTCAACGGCGTCAAGGTCGGCTCGCACGAGGGCGGGCATCTCCCCTTCGCCTTTGAGATCAACGATCAGATCAAGTGGGGCGCAGAGAATATCATCGCCATCAGCGTCGAGAACACCCTGAAGCCCGAGCGCGTGCCCTCCGGCAACATGCCGACCAGGACTGCCTTTGACTCGCTCTCCAGCACCCCGCGCACCACGTTCGACTTCTACCCATTTTGCGGCATCCACCGCCCGGTGGTGCTTTACACCGTCCCGCAGACCTACATCGAGGACGTGACTGTCGTCACTACGATTGAGCCTCAGGCTCAGGTCAAGGTCAAGGTGAAGCTGAACGCCGCCGTGGACGGCAAAGGCTCCGTGCAGCTCAAGGGCGGGAAGGCCGTTCTCAAAGCCGATCTGACCTTCAGTGATGGCGTGGCCGAGGCGACGCTGATCGTGCCGGACGCCCACCTCTGGTCGGACAAGGACCCGTACCTCTATGACCTGACGGTCAACAGCAACGACGATCAATACAGCCTCAAGGTGGGCATCCGCACGATCGCCGTGGATGGCGGCAAGGTCCTGCTCAACGGCCGGCCGGTCAAGCTGAACGGGTTCGGCCGCCACGAGGACTTCCCCGCCACCGCCAAGGCCCTGAACTTGCCGCTGATTGTCAAGGACTATCAGCTCATGCGTTGGACCGGCGCGAACGCCTACCGCACCTCGCACTACCCGTACAGCGAGGAAGAGATGCAGATGGCCGACCGCCAAGGTTTCCTGATCATTGATGAGATTCCCGCCGTTAGCCTGCAGATGAGCGACACGGTGCGGTTCCCGGAACGGCTGCGCATGTGTCTGCAGCAGATTGACGAGATGATCGCCCGCGACAAGAACCATCCCGCGGTGGTGATGTGGTGCGTGGCGAACGAGCCGATGCCCGCCGGCATCAGCGTTGGCGCATCGGGCTCGGGCGCAAATGACCCGGCCTATGAAGAAGAGAACCTGCCGGGCAAGCGATTCCTCGATGCGGAGATAGCCCACGTTCGGGAGTTGGACATGACGCGGCCGGTGACAATCGTGACCGTGGGGGGCGGCCCGCAGAACTGGATGGAGCAGTGCGATGTCATCTGCATGAACCGCTACCACGGCTGGTACTCGCTCGGCGGCCAGTTGGACAAGGCGCGGCAGGCCCTGGAAGCAGAGCTCGACCAGGTCTGGGACCGCTTTCACAAGCCGATCATCATGACCGAGTTCGGCGCCGACACCGTACCCGGGTTTCATGGCATGCCCGATGTCATGTGGACCGAGGAGTACCAGGCCGAGTATGTCCGGTTCCATCTCGAAGTAGCGGCCGAGCGTGACTTTGTCGCCGGCATGCAGGTGTGGAACTTCGCCGACTTCGCCGCGGTACAGGGTTTGATGCGCGTGGGCGGCATCAACCACAAGGGCGTCTTCACCCGCGTGCGCACGCCGAAGATGGCCGCGCACGTGCTGCGCGAGTTCTGGACGAAGTAAGCTGGTAAGTTCGCACACCAATCTACCAATCTACTAATTCACGAAGGAGGCAATGATGCTCTATCCGATCCAAAACAGTGTCCGTAACAAGCTCGATCTCTCCGGCATCTGGGATTTCAAGTGCGACCCCGACCTGGCAGGCGAGGCCAACGGCTGGGCCAACGGGTTGACCGGCGCCCGGCCAATGGCTGTTCCTGGCAGTTGGAATGAGCAGTACGAAGATCTTTTCGACTACCTGGACCTTGCATGGTACGTCAAGAAGGTCTATGTTCCGTCTTGCTGGCAGGGCCAGCGCGTGTTCGCCCGCGTCGGCTCAGCCGTCTACCTCAGCACCGTCTACCTGAACGGCGTCAAGATCGGTTCACACGAGGGCGGGCACCTGCCCTTCGCCTTCGAGATTACCGATCAGATCAAATGGGGCGAGGAGAACACCCTCGCCATCAGCGTCGAGAATGACCTGAAGCCCAGCCGCGTGCCTTCTGGCAACATGCCCGGCTCAGACATGAGCATGTTCATGTCCACGCCCAAGACCACGTACGACTTCTACCCCTTCGCCGGCATCCACCGGCCGGTCGTGCTCTACTCCGTCCCGCAGACCTACATCGAGGATGTCACGGTTGTCACCACCATTGAGCCGGAGGCCCAGGTGAAGGTGACGGTCAAGCTCAACGCCGCCGTTTCTGGGAAAGGCTCTGTGCAGGTCAAGGGCGACCATGCGGCTATCGAAGCCAGCCTGACTTTCGCCAACGGCGTGGCCGAGGCGACGCTGACCGTTCCCGAGGCGCACCTGTGGTCAGACAAGGACCCATACCTCTACGACCTGACCGTGGCAAGCGAGGACGACAGCTACAGCCTCAAGGTTGGCATCCGTACCATTGCGGTGGATGGCGGCAAGGTGCTGCTCAACGGCCAGCCGGTTAAGCTGAACGGCTTCGGCCGGCACGAGGATTTTATTGCCAGCGGCAAGGGCCTGAACCTGCCGTTGGTGGTCAAGGATTATCAGCTCATGCGCTGGACTGGCGCCAACAGCTACCGCACCTCGCACTACCCGTACAGCGAGGAAGAGATGCAGATGGCGGACCGCGAGGGTTTCCTGATCATTGACGAGATTCCGGCCGTCAGCTTGCAGATGGCCGATGAGGCAAACGCTCCCGAGCGCTTGCGCATGTGCTTGCAGCAGATCGAGGAGATGATCGCACGCGATAAGAACCACCCCGCCGTCGTGATGTGGTGTGTGGCGAATGAGCCGATGCCCAAGGGTTTTGCCGTGGGCGCGATGGGCGAAAGCAACCTCTCGATGGAAGAGGTGAACGTACCAGGCAAGGTGTTCCTCGAGACGGAGATCGCGCGGGCGCGTGAGCTCGATCCGACGCGTCTGGTGACCATCGTCACCGTGATGGGCGGCCCGCAGACCTGGATGGAGCAGTGCGATGTCGTCTGCATGAACCGCTATTGGGGTTGGTACACGCTGGGCGGTCAACTGGGCATTGCACGGCAGAAACTCGAAGCGGAGCTCGATCAGGTCTGGGAGCGCTGGGGCAAGCCGATCATCATGACTGAGTTCGGCGCCGACACGGTTCCCGGCTTCCACGGCCACCCCAACGTCATGTGGACCGAGGAGTACCAGGCCGACTACATCCGCTTCCACCTGGAAGTGGCTGATGCGCGCGAGTTCGTTGCGGGCATGCAGGTGTGGAACTTTGCCGACTTTGCCGCGGTGCAAAGCCTGATGCGCGTGGGCGGCATCAACCACAAGGGCATCTTCACCCGCATCCGCACGCCCAAGATGGCCGCGTACGTGCTGCGCGAGTTCTGGGTAAAATAAGTCGAGCCGGGCGAAGACCGCATCTACGAGGAGATTTAACGTGGGGACTATCCCTGATGCAGCACAAGTTCTAGTCGCCTTCAAGCCGGAGCACTCCTTTTTTGTAGGAATAGACTCGGACGGCTGTGCGTTCGATGCGATGGAGTTGAAGCAAAAGGAGTGCTTCATCCCGAGCACCATCAGGGTTTGGGGCCTGCAGCCGATCTCTAAGTATGCGCGCGAGGCCGCCGAGTGGGTGAATCTTTACTCCAAATGGCGCGGCGCCAATCGCTGGCCGGCCCTGGTCAAGGTGTTCGATCTGCTGGCCGAACGCCCCGAAGTGCAAGCGCGTGGGGCCAAAGTGCCTGAAGGTAAAGCGCTCAAAGCGTTCATCGCCTCAGGCTATGCGCCGGGCGAAGCCGGGTTGAAGGCCTATATCGCCGCCGGCCACCCTGACGAAGAACTTTGGCGCGGACTGGAGTGGACGCGGGCCATTGACGCTTCCGTTGCAGCGACGGTGCGCGACGTTCCGCCCTTCCCCCTGGTGCGCGAGAGCCTGCAAAAGCTGTACGACCGGGCCGACCTGGCGGTGGTCTCGACAACGGCCTCCGATGCGCTGCAGCGCGAATGGGGCGAGCACGGTCTGGCCCAATACATGGCGTTGATGGCCGGGCAGGACATGGGCACGAAGCGGCAACATCTTGAGTATGCCGCCAAGGGTAAATACCCGGATGATCGCATCCTGATGATCGGCGATGCGCTGGGCGACTGCGATGCAGCGCACGCGGTGAATGCGCTGTACTACCCTATCCTGCCGGGCGCCGAGGAGATGTCCTGGCAGCGCTTCTACGCGGAGGCGTCGGATAAGTTCCTCAACGGCACGTATGCCGGCGCGTACGAGGCTGCACTGCTCGCCGAGTTTGAGCAGCGCTTGTCGAACACTCCGCCGTGGCAAAAGTGAGCTAGTGAAAAGAAGGGGGGTCCTCCCGCCTCCCGTTTCTCTACAACCTTCAACCGAAAGGAGAGTTACAATGGCAAAGGCACCCGCTAAAGTTCCTGCAGCGGCCCATGTGCTGATAGATTTCAAGCCCCAGCAAGACTTTTTTGTCGGCATTGACTCCGACGGCTGCGCGTTCGATGCGATGGAGCTTAAACACAAGGAGTGCTTCATCCCCACCATCGTCAGAGTCTGGGGACTCCAGGCGGTCTCCAAGTACACGCGCGAGACGTGTGAGTTCGTGAACCTCTACTCGAAGACGCGCGGCCTGAATCGTTGGATCGCGCTGTCCAGAGTCTTCGACCTGCTGCGGGAACGCCCCGAGGTGATCGCGCGCGGCGCGAAAGTACCCAAGGGGGACAAGATCAAAGAGTTCATTGACTCAGGCTATCCGCTGAGCCACGCCGGCATGGTTCAATACGCGGCCGACCACCCGGCCCCCGAACTGGAACAAGCCGTGCTGTGGTCGAGCGCCGTGGACAGCGCCATCGAAGAGATGGTGCACGGTGTGCCGCCCTTCCCCTGGGTGCGCGAAAGCCTGCAGAAGATGCAGGGCCAGGTGGATTTGATGGTCGTGTCGGCCACGCCCGTCGAGGCGCTGGAGCGCGAGTGGGGCGAGAATGGCATCGCCCAGTACATGAGCGTGATTGCCGGCCAGGAGATGGGCACGAAGAAGCAGCACCTTCAGTTCGCAGCCAAAGGGAAGTACCCGGACGATCACATCTTGCTGATCGGCGATGCGCCGGGGGATCGGGACGCGGCCAAAGGGGTGGATGTGCTCTACTACCCCATCAACCCCGGCGGCGAGGATCGCTCCTGGAAGCGTTTCTACGATGAGGCGCTCGGCAAGTTCCTGGACGGCACGTATGAGGGCGCCTATGAGGCCTCGCTGATCGCCGAGTTCGAGAAGCTGCTGCCAGAAGTGCCTCCGTGGCAGAAGTTAGGCCGCGTGGAGTGGGAAGACTAGCTAAGTTGAAGGTTCAAGCGTTGCGCAAGCAACCTGAAATCTTCAGTGTGTAATTTGCAGCAGGAGAAAGTAGCAATGCCAAGACTCGTAGACCTCACCGCCAAACCCTACAATCTGTCAGCAGAACAGATCAAATGGGTCGAAGACACACTGGCCGGGATGACCGCCGAAGAGAAGTGCGGTCAGCTCTTCACCAACCTGTTCTTTTTTGGGAAAGATATGTTCAGCGGCAATGAGCTGACCAACGCGCAGATCTTGGAAAAGTATCACATCGGCGGCGCCCGCTGGCAGGGTGGAACGGCGCAAAAATGCCAGGATCTGCTCAACAGCCTGCAGGCCGACTCGAAAATCCCTTTGCTTGTCGCGGCCAACTGCGATGCCGGCGGCAACGGCGCGTGCTCCGACGGCACCTACATCGCCTCAGGCGCCCAATGCGAGGCCTCAGGCGACCCCACCGTGGCCTACAACGCTGGTTACGTGTCGGCCCGGGAAGCGGGCGCGCTAGGCGTCAACGTGAACTTCGATCCCTGCGTGGATATTCTGTTTAACTGGCGCAACACCATCGTCAACACTCGCGCCTACGGCACCGATCCCGACACCGTGATCAAGTACACCAGCGCGTACATCGAAGGCTACCGCGCTGGCGGCAATGGCAATATGGTCACCTGTATCAAGCACTTCCCCGGCGACGGCACCGAAGAGCGCGACCAGCATCTGGTCCTCGGCGTCAATGAGCTCTCTCCTGAAGAATGGGATGCCTCCTTCGGTCGCGTCTACAGGCACCACATTGACAACGGCGTCGAGATGTTCATGGCCGGCCACATTGCGCTGCCGTACTACCAGCAGAAACTCAACCCCAAGCTGGAAGACAAGGATATCCTGCCGGCGACCCTGGCCGAGGAGCTGATCATCGGCCTGTTGAAGGAGCAGCTCGGCTTCAACGGCATGGTCATCACCGACGCCAGCCACATGCTGGGCATGACCTCCGCCATGCGCCGCGAAGATTACGTTCCGGGCGCGATTGCCGCCGGTTGTGACATGTTCCTGTTCTTCAATGACATGGAAGAAGATTTCAACTTCATGCTGAACGGGTACAAGAAGGGCGTCATCAGCGAAGAACGTATGAACGACGCTGTCCGCCGGGTGTTGGGTCTGAAGGCGAAGCTGAACCTGCACGTGAAACAGGCCGAGGGCACGCTGCTGAAGAAACCCGAAGACCTGGCGGTCGTCGGGTGCGCGGAACACCTGGCAATGCGCGCAGATGCGGCCGACAAGGGCATCACGCTGGTCAAAAACACGCTGAACCAGCTTCCGATTCGCCCGGAAACCCACAAACGCATTCGCCTGTACTACCTGCAAGGCGAGGTCGGCGGCATCGTCGCCGCAGGCTCGAAGGTCCTTGAGGCCTTTGTAGCCGAGCTGGAGAAGCGCGGCTTCGAAGTGACGGTCAACGACGGCACCACCCGTGTGAAGGGACGCACCCTAGAGTATCGCAAGAACTACGATGCGGCGCTCATCGTCGCCGACGTCGTTGGCTACGGCGCGCAGAACAACTACCGCATCCAGTGGAAGACCGCCATGAGCAACGAGTGCCCCTGGTACGTCTGGGAGGCGCCGACCGTCATGGTGTCGCTAAACTTCACGACTCACCTGCACGATGCGACGATGGTGAAGTGTTACATCAACGCTTACCACAGCAACCCGGAGATCATCAAACAGGTCGTTGACAAGATCATGGGCGAGTCCGAGTTCAAGGGCAAGCCGAACGATCTGGTGTGGGCTGGCAAGTGGCAGGCAAAGCTATAGGTTTATGGAGGTTCGATGTCAGCGCCACCAACACTCTTGGCTCCTGATCGTTTCTTCGCTCCCGATCTAGGGCAACGTCACATCGCGCGCGGGCTTTACGACGCCATCGCCGGCTTGCCCATCGTTTGCCCGCACGGCCACGTGGATCCGCGGCTGCTGGCCGACGAAAATGCAACCTTCGGCACCCCGGCCGACCTGTTCATCATCCCCGACCATTACGTCTTCCGTATGCTCTACTCGCAGGGCGTGCCTCTGGAAGCGTTGGGCATCCCCCGACGCGACGGCGGCCCGGTCGAGACGGATCACCGCAAGATCTGGCAGACCTTCGCCGATCACTTCACCCTCTTCCGCGGTACACCCAGCGGCGCCTGGCTGGCGCACGAGCTGTACGAGGTGTTCGATATCCAGCAGAAGCTGAACGGCGCCACCGCGCAGGCTATCTACGATGAGCTTTCTGATAAGCTGGCCCGGCCCGAGTACAGCCCGCGCGCGCTGTTCGAACGTTTCAAGATCGAGGTTCTGTGCACCACCGATGCCGCCAGCGACCCGCTGGTTTGGCACCAGGCGATCAAGGAATCCGGCTGGCCCGGCGTTGTCCGTCCCACCTTCCGCCCCGACGCGGTGGTCAATCTGGAAACTGTCGGCTGGCGATCGCACCTGGATGCGCTGAGCCAGGCCGTTGGCCGCGAGATCACCACCGTCGCCGCGCTTATCACCGCGCTGGAGGAACGCCGGGTTTTCTTCAAGCGCATGGGCGCCAAGGCCACCGATCACGGCGTCGTGTCAGCCTACACCGCGTCTCTGTCACCCGCCGAGGCCGAAGCCATCTTTGCGCGTGCGCTGGCTGACGAAGCGACCGCGGAGGACGCTCGCCGCTTTACCGGTCACATGATGATCGAGATGGCGCGCATGAGTGCGGAGGACGGGCTGGTGATGCAGATGCACGCCGGCACCTTCCGCAATCACAACCCGTTCGTATTCGAACGCTTCGGCGCGGACAAGGGCCATGACATCCCCGTGGCGACCGAGTTCACGTATAACTTGAAACCGCTGCTCGATCGCTTCGGCAACGACCCACGACTGACGTTGATCCTCTTCACGATGGACGAGACCAACTATTCACGCGAATTGGCGACGCTTGCGGGGCATTATCCTGTGCTCAAGCTCGGCCCGCCGTGGTGGTTCAATGACAGCCTGAATGGCATGGCCCGCTACTTCGACCAGGTGATGGAGACGGCCGGGCTGTACAACACGGCCGGCTTCAACGACGACACGCGAGCCTTCGTCTCGATCCCCGCGCGGCACGATGTCTGGCGGCGAGCATCCGCAAACTGGCTCGCTGGGTTGGTGGTGCGCGGGCTGATTGACATGACTGATGCGGCCGAGATGGCTCCCGATATGGCGAACGGCCTGGCAAGGCGCGTCTATCAGCTTTGATCTCGCGTTGCCAACTTTGCGCAAAGTTGGCAACGCTCCGGAGGTCCTTCTATGATTGGCCTTGATCTTGGCACGACGAATTGCAAAGCGGTGCTCTTGGATGCGGATGGGCGCGTCAGGGCGAAGGCCTCTGACGGCTACAAGCTGCAAATCCCGCATCCCGGCTGGGCCGAGCAAGACGTCAGACTGGTGTGGGGAGCCGTGAAGAACGTGCTCCGCGCGGTGATGGAGTCCGCGCCGTCGTCGCCGCAAGGCATCTGTATCAGCGGCGCGATGCACAGCCTTTTCCCGGTGGCGGACGATGCCGGCGCGCCAATCGCCAATGCGATGACCTGGGCCGATGCCCGCGCAACTTCCGTTTATAGATCCCTCATCGCCGACACCGACATCCATGCGCTCTATCGGCGCACAGGCTGCCCGGTGCATTCAACCTACCACCTCCAACGCTTGCGTTGGTGGCATAAGTGCGAACCGGAGCAGGCGCAGCGCGCCTACCTGTGGGTGGCGCTCAAGGACTGGATTCTGCACGCGCTAACCGGCGTTTGGGCGACCGATCTGAGCCTGGCTTCCACGACCGGATTGCTCAACCTGCAGACGCTGAGCTGGGATACGGGCGTCTTGCGCTTGGCGGGCGTGCTTCCCGATCAACTGCCGTCGCTGGTTTCGCCATCGGCTGTGGTTGGCGGGTTGACCGATGAGGCCGCAGCGGCTACCGGGCTGCCGGCCGGTTTACCTGTGATTGCCGGCGGCAGCGATGGCGCCATGGCCAGCCTGGGCACCGGCATTGCGGCCCCCGGCCAGATGGTGATCACCGTGGGCACCAGCGGCGCGGTGCGCAAAATCGTGGGCGAGCCCTGGTTCGATCCAGGCGAGCGCACCTTCTGCTACCTGCTCACCGAAGGGCTTTGGTTCATCGGCGGGGCCATCAACAACGGCGGGCTGGCCTTGGAATGGGTGCGCAACAAGCTCTATCCCGAACTGATCGGGGCCGCCGGTTTCGAGCAGTTAGCGTTGGATGCAGAATCTGTGGAGCCTGGCGCCGAAGGCGTTTTCCTGCTGCCCTACTTTGCCGGTGAGCGCAGCCCGCACTGGGCGCCCAAGGACAAGGGCATGCTGTACGGCTTGGGGATGGGACATACACGCGTGCACATCGCGCGCGCGGCGATGGAAGGGGTGGCTAACTGTCTCGCCGACGTGTGGGACGCCCTGTATGGCTCAGAAACGGCTCAGGGCGACATAGTGCGCCTGACCGGTGGAATCACGCGCACGCCGTTGTGGGCGCAAATCCTGGCCGATATGCTCGGCGTTCAACTGATGGCGTTGGACGTCGCGGACACCTCGGCGACCGGCGCGGGGCTGCTGGGCATGCACGCGCTGGGTCTGATCGGCGCCGACCAGATGGCGCGCACGGTTGACCCCGGCCCGATCTACTCTCCCGACCCAAGACGCCATGAGTTTTACAAGCAACACCATCGCGAATACAGAGCCTTGCGTCGCGGTATGGCGGCGATGGGCGAAACATTGGAAAATCTGAAGGAGAGCTTCTTATGAACCGTGATGACCTTATGGCAATGTACGACTTCACCGGCAAAACCTTCGCGGTGACCGGCGGCGCCGGCGCGTTGGGCGGCGACGTCGTCACCGCGCTGGTTGGCTGCGGCGCGAACGTGATGATCCTTGACCGCAGCCTGTCCAGGCTGGCAGCCATCAAAGAAAGCCTGGGGCCAGCGGGCAGCCAGGTTGATGGATTCCAGGTTGACGTGATGAACCGTGACAGCCTGACGGCGGCTGGCGCAGCGATCAACGAGCGTTTTGGCAAGCTCTATGGTCTGGTCAACGCCGCCGGCGGCAACAGCCCGAAGGCGACGGTCTCCCCAACCATGAGCTTTTTCGACATCCCGGAGGAAGG
>CXWK01072898.1_pt1 | contig 18738 bp, 33 predicted proteins | sample 590851 | NCBI WGS metagenome assembly CXWK01 (sample SAMEA3498364, study PRJEB10139) | wastewater metagenome | biome: wastewater treatment plant; material: activated sludge | place: Denmark | collected 2014-08-01 | reverse complement strand
CACCACTTGCCTGTCTTCAGTTAATAATGTACAGTAACACAAAGTCGGTTTAGGTAATTCTTTGATATTCAGCACATTAAGTAATGCCGGAATACCCGCTCTTCTTTGTTTTCCTGGATTTTTAGGATCATCAATTTTTCTTTCTGTGATTTCCTTAACATTTTCCGGTGTTAATCCCACCTCTTCCAGTAAAGTTTCTAAGGCTGGGCTTACATATCTCCAACCTACTGATAGAATCTGATCGTTGTTAACCACTCTCATGATTTTTCTTTTTAGTTTTTATTGTTATTATTGTTCTCCTTCCATTCCATGTGAAATATCACATACATAATTCCCCAGAAAATTTGATCCTGTGTTGTTGATGGTGTTGGCTCTTTTATTGAGTAAACCAAAAACAATATCATTGAGATCAACCCAAATATTAATGTTAATACTCTCATATTTCCTTAAATTTTTCCCACCTTAGAAAACCACTCATGTCCCTAGCATCTATAAGGCCACTGATACTAATTTTTATACCTATATTACCTCTTTTGTACATAATAGCGTCCATTGTTTTACAATCAGATCGTAATAATGGTCCGGTAACAGTAGGTCCAAATGAAGGAATATTAGCTTTTATCCAATCAGGGCCCTCTTCAAAACATAAAAATATTCCTAACTGAACCATCTCAATATCACCACTTTGTAACATAGTGAAAATCTTCTCCTTCATAATTAAAATTTATCAGATCTGCTCTTTATTTTATCTTGCAGGGCTGCTGCAATTATCATAATAAAGCATAGAGGCCATCCAAATACCCAAAATGGTACTAGAAACCAACCCTCTGAATTTTCATTCTTTGTATGTAGCTTTCTTACAAATATATTTACACAGTAATAAGCTATACCAATTACTCCATAAATAAACCAAAATTGTCCTTCTTTCATATTATAGTTTTATAATTGTACTTTAATATAACCTTGTCTAAATAATGTTGTTGGCTTATAGTGAATAAAATCTGCGCCATATAATATACTATAATCTCCTTTAATGTATTGGATACACTCAGTTAAATTTTGACCATGATATATTTTATTATGAGACATATCACTATAAGGTAGATTCTTAAGCCTCCACTCTTCTGATTGTTCAAAAGCAGCTATGACTCCCAGTGTATTCATTTCTCTATCTTTACTGGCTAACATGTTTATTATTCTTTCTGTTAGTTTATCCATTTCTTATCTTTTCTCTTAACATTTCTAATACGATTTGGTAAGTTAATTCTGTACTTTGACCACTGTTAATAATACTATGACAACCTACTATCAATCCTAATTTGAAGGTTGATCTATTACGTTTTACCAAATGTGGATACTCTTTAATGTTACGATTTGCTCTTGTGACAGAATATACTTCCAAGTTAGCACTCTCACAAGTAATGAATAATATTTCTCTTTCTTGTAGGGTTAACTTATCTGTTATTACCCACTCATCTTTTAAAATGTCGAATTGTGGGATCTTTGAACTTTCCTCCATTTTTTCCTCCTACTTTATTGATTTTTGTAAGTAAGTAATATCTTCTAATATAACTCTCCAATTTTTCAGATGCCATATCTTCTAAATTACTAATTGAGCCCTTAATTACCTTAATTTTCTTGGCAGCAATTTCTATATCTCCCTCAACTGTACCATTTCTTTTAATTGGAATAGGTAAAGAGTACCCACCTGAGCGTAATAATAATTCGATATGTCCCTTACTTACATTTAAATCCACATCTAATATCTTAGCTGGCTCACTAGTAACTTGAAACAAGTAATAACGGGCTCCAGGACTACTATATACATCTCCATAATATACACCTGCTCTAAATTCATTTCCCTTAACAAATAAGGGCTTGTTCTCACTCTCTACAATGCAATCTGAGGCATATATTTGAGTTTTGGGTCCATCATTAATTTTTATTTGATTTGGAAATGTACAGAAACGAGACATTCTACCCTTAATTATCTCAAAGGGTCTCCACTTATCAAAATGATCCTTAACAAAAACCATTACATTTTCAGCTATTTTCATATAGTATTTTTTCAATCTTTTTTACTGATTGTTTTGCCTTCATGGCTTTGTATGCTTCAGTTATCCTCTTGCAATCTATTGGGATGGTTCTATTTTCTTTATCCTTCCTAAAGAAAGAACAGGGATATCCCAAATAGTTACGAAAATCCTTACTTATATCTTTAGGTGATTTACCTGTAACCTCCATCATTTCAGCTATATCATTAGTCATCTGAGTAGTAATATTATCTGAAAAACGAAGGGGTCTATTATAAAAACCCATTAGCTTCTCTGATATATTCTCCTTTATAGCTGTGATATTCTTAACATAAGATAATGCTATCATATCTAATATTTCATCACCAGTATGTTGATCTGATGATTTTATCCTCCAATCCAGATATGGCTTGAAGGATGCAACTTTCTCAACTTTGTTGAATGCGGGTAATTTGTTTAGATCTTTTAAATCCATGGTTTTGGGTTTTATTTGGTTAAGTAATAGTCTTACTAAAGAAGGGAGCCCTTACGGACCCCCTTAATGGAAATTATGTAGACATTCTACATGTAGCCAAATAATTTACACACTCCAGTTTACCAGACTTTCTGTGTGTGATCTCCTATACTTTTATATATTACTAATATTCCAGCTTTGGTGAGCGTACTAATTATTAATAATACTATATTCATAGATTTGTACGGGAGGCAGGATTTGCACACTGCGACCCCCTGCTTTTGAGACAGGTACTCTACAATAAAACCTCCAATAAAAGGGAATTTACAAACTTTCCTAAGTTCTCCTTACTATCTGTTGGCTCAATACCAAGTATAGCAGAATCACCCGTACCGGCAAATAAGTTATTTTATTATTAGTTATTATCCTACTGAGCTACTCCCACATATTAAAATATTTATAATTATGATTATTACCTGATTTTGTCTATAGTTATAGGGGAAAAGGTTAATCCCCTATAACAGACACATAGTTATAGCACTATAGGCTTTTTTTAGTTAAATAATTATATATCTATGGTTAGTACGTTGAGGAGTAAGGGTAGGTGCTCTTGGTCCCACTAAGCTAAGTCCTTCCTCCTAACTATTTTCGTGCAACTGAGAAACCTGGTAATTTTGTATCAATAAATGGTGAAGGCTCTATTTTCTTAACCAATTTATAGATTGATACTTCTTTGCTTATAACACCCTCTTCATCATTAGTTCTCTCGTTAACCTTGTAGATTATATCTCCCTGTGCAGTGATGTCTAGTATTCTGCATCCAAAAACTCCTGCAATTCTTTGGGTCTCAACATTAATATCCTCATTTGTCTCAATAACATCTTTTAGATCAAATGAACCATCAGGTAATCTTCTATAACGAGTATATTGATAGCTTTTTGGACGATAATTAAAGAATGATTTAAATGCACTATAAGGTAACTTTTGTAAGTTGATCTCACTGACAATCTCTCTCAGTAAATCAATATTAGCCAATCCTACAGGTAAATTCTCACGTAAATCCTTCTCCATTTCCTTATCTATCAATTCCCTCTCAATAATTGCATCATAAGTACTAGGATCAATAAATGTATATCTCTTAACATATCTCAAACGTGAGGGTCTGTTAATCAATTTATCATCAACCTCATCATTACTACTTAATAGAAAAATTTTATTACCTGGTCCAGTATAGACTCCATCCATTAATGTAAGAAATGAAGATTGTTTATGGATCTTAGTTGTTTCTCCATCTTCACCATCCACTGAATCTGAATACTTAGGGAAATTCTTCTCAAATTCATCAACTAATATAATACAGTCCTGTTGTATTGTGGTTCCAATAAACGCTACAAAGTCCACATGTGTTGGAATGCTCTTATTAATCATAATTACGGGTAAGTCCAACTTTCTACATATTTTACGAGCAGTGAAGGTTTTACCTTGTCCTTTATCACCCATTAGCAATATACCTAAATTTTTGCCCTTCTGTAAATGCTTAGCTGTTACTAACACCTGATTGATTAAATCCTCATCAGTATCATAAGCTATTAGTGGATCCGTAAATGCACATTCTTTCTTTAAGAATATTCCGTGCTTGTCATAATTTAGAGAATAATTTCCCACCTCCATTTCTGTATAGTTCTTAACAGAATTATAGAAGCGCAATTCTCCATCTTGTTCAATTATATGCATATTATTATATTAAGAATGACTTATGAGTTTTACTTTGTTTTCTTATCACTACTGTTATATTCTCATCTTTAATAGATGTACCTGATGTATTTACTGTATATAACCCCTTCACATAGTCAGGCTTAGCAACTACATAATAGTACTCATCATTGATTATAAGATTTTTACTCTTCCATCTTCCTCCAGCAGTAATGACATGCTTTATTGCATTTAGGTCTATGTGCTCTTGCATTACCTCTTCTTTACCATCCTCAACTTTATAGATCTCATACTCATCATCCTTAAACTCAATATTAAGTAATTGGCATACTTCAGTTGGAACATCATTAAATATATTTACCTCACTAACAATAGCCTTAACTATATCTACTGTAATGATTTTAAGAGGCTTAATAAAGTCAATAATAGACTCCTTGAATGACTTATCAACTAAGCAATCATCAATAATCTCATTAATCTGACTGAGATTAAGATCCCTAAATTGCTTAACATACCTAATACGACCAGGTCTATTAAGCATATTCTCATTTAACCAGATTCTGTTAGTTGTTAGTATGAATACCTTTCTGAACTCTGTCTTATAGGTACCATCCATTAATGATAATAGAGTGCTACTTCCATTAACTGGAGTCTCTTCATCATCATCACGATAGCTATTATTACTAACAAACACCTTCTCATACTCATCAATTAAGATAGTAACATCTTGTTGAATAGATGATAGGAAGTCATTTAATCCTCCATAATTGACATTCACTAAGATTATAGGTAATCCCAATTCATTAGCCATGATTTCACTAGTAATTGTTTTCAGTTATGTTATCGTATAGGCTTTTTATCCTATACTTCTTACAATTTTCCTTCTTGTAAGCTCAGCATATATTTTCACCTTCAGCATTATCTGTTCAAGTGGAGAGCACTCGTGGGAAGATTATATTTATTCACTTCCTATGCGTTACACTGTTTAATGACCTTTCGTAATTCATTAACTTAGCACGGTATTTTCATTTCAGAATCCACCGTTTTTACTCTCTCATAATCCTACCAATTTCTTGATAGGACGGCAATTATTTCTTTGTATAGTCTGTCATTTTATCAACTTTACTATAACTAAATTGCATTTTAACTCTATTGGGTACCTTACTTATACCTGTCAGATGCTTAGTTATAGTTCCATGATAAATTCCAGTATCCTCAGCTGCAGCCTTAATTGAAGGATATTCCTTATAAAATGTACCATCATAATTATAGACATAAATTTTAGTCATTGTCTTAATTTGATGAATTTTATAATATTTCTTCAAAGTTTCAGAGATTTTTAGCTTTTGTTCAGGTGTGTAGATCCTTTGTAATCCCCCTTCACCTCGATCATCATGATTTAACAGACGATCTCTATATTTACTAATTAATTCTCTCTCAAACTTATGAGATTTTTCCCATCCTTCTACTTCAGCTATTTTCTTTATATAAGGCTTTGAGTTGTGCTTAATAAGAAACCTAATCCAGTTAGCTTTATGAGTCTTATCATATCCTAGTTTAGATTTGGATATGTGCTCAGCCAGTCTCTTTTTTAATACTTCTCTAGTTCTACCTATATACCTGACCTTGAATGTCAGAGGATCCACTAATACATAAATTAATACTTTTGTTTCCATATTGTTTTCTTACAATATACGGAAAATTTCCCAAAGAAACAAAAGATTAAAAAGAAATCTTTACTCACCAGTACCCTTAATTCCATTTAATAATACTCCTAAATTACCTTTTGTATTAGAATAAGTAGTTAATACCTTATTCACAAAACCTCTTTCTAATCCATAAACTTTAAAATCAAATGTAAATGCATCTGACATTCTCTCCAAATATAATTCTCCCATTGGGGTTACCATCAGTTTATAGACACCCTTAGTTAGAGTAGGTATCTCTGATGTTACATCCCTTAAGAAGAAACTGTTGTTACTTACTTGCCACCTTTTACTCATTTGTATAATAATTGAAATAAAAAAACACATTTTTCTTTAACATAATTAGCTTTTGTCCATACCCTATTGACCTTCCTACTACTATTATAGCTTCTTAATCTTTTTCTCTTTAACCATTTCTGCTGTTTATTTATCATAGTGTCTGAAATATTTTTCTTATGTCCTCAACTAATGATATAAACTTAGTATCTCTTCTTATCTCTGGATTCCATGCCATTCCATTAGCAGCTAAATCAAAGTAATGTTTTAGGTATGCTCCTGGGACTTTTACTTCACCCTTCGCATCAGTAACGATAGAATGGCCCATCATATATACTGAATCACTAATGGCTAATGCTGGCTCAAGGATATGGCTACTAATAATTACAGTATTATAACTATCATAGTTAGCTACCTTATTAATAGCCTTAATCAACTTTTCAGTAGATACTGGATCTAACCCACTGAATGGCTCATCTAGTAATATGAAGTGTTTTGAACATAATAACTGCTGAACAATAGCTGACCGTTGCCTCTGACCCCCACTTAGTTGAGATGGATATTTATCCCTCTGTTCCCAGACATCAAAATCATGGAGATATTGCTCAATTTTAGCTTTGTCATTACTAACTAATTTAAGATTAGATAGGACAGTACGGTGAGTAAATAATGGGTAAGTCTGTAAGACCATCCCAACAATCCCAGGCATTACTTTCCTTTGATCAAGCCCAACATATACATCTCCTGTAGTGGGATGTGATAAGCCAGCAATAATCTTCATTAATTGAGTCTTACCTACCCCACTTCTACCAAGTAACGTTATTACTTGACCTAGAGTTTGAGTGGTACCAACAATGTCCTTCACCTCTAAATTAATATCTCTTAATATTTGTTTATTTCCAAACTTGAGAGAGATATTATCAAGTTTTAGAAGGATTTTATCTAATGTATACATATAGAAGATTTTAGTTAAAAAGAGGACATTACTGCCCTCTTAACATTAGATTTACATATAATCTACCTGTCTTAATTAGTCTTTCATTTTTTAGTGAATTTCTGTGAAGATTCCTAATTATTCTCATACTTGTCTCAGTTTCCATACCCTTATATATTACAGAGCACCTTCCAATTAATGAACTACTAGTAAATAGTAAATGATGATGTGATTTTCCTCTCATAATAATCTAGTATGAATTGGTATGTGTTTGCCATTACTAAAAACAAGATATGTAGTTTCTATATCTCTCCAAAAGAACCACTTACCTGCGTGTTTTCCAATAAATACCCTCTTTAGCTTAGTATACTCTGTACCAGGAGTTAATTGATTATGAGCTTTTGATATTACTGTACATTCCCATCTATCATTTGAATACATGTCAGGAAGTAATGTTAATCTATCATGTTCAGTAAACATATTTACTCCAGGAACATCTAATATATATAAATTATTACTATTAAGATATTTACCCTTAACTTTGCCGTAAAATAATAATCTAAACTTTACTCTAGTAACTATTCTAATATCCCCTAAATTATCTATAGTTTTATCTAACTTAATTATATATTGTCCCATTCCTCAAACGTTAATGATGTAAATCCTAATATAATACCTGTCCAATAAAAGAAATTCATATTAATTCTTTAAGAATATGTAGGGAAATAAAAATCCCTTTAATTTGTTTAGTAAATAATCTATTACAATACCTGTTAGTAGTATGATAATCTGGATGGCATAAACTTCGTCAAATTTATAGTATTTGTTTGATTCAGCTAATATAACACCTATCCCACCACTAGCTTTGGCAATATTTTCAATAGCAGCCAATAACATCCATGCCATAGCAAAATTGGCTATTAAACACTCTAATATCTGAGATGCCTTACCTACTATCAATATTTCCTTAACACATTGCCATCTTGATAACCTTAAGGAACGAGCATACATAATATCATCATCAGTTACAGATAAGGCTACTCCAATGAAACTATCTATTAGCCAAGTAGTTACACCAAATATCATCATCCATAACATCTGTTGATCAATATTTCCAGTCATCTTCATAAATAAGAATGATAGACCTGTAGATGGAAGAAATCTAAATTTCCTCAATAGCTGGCAGAATGTCTTAAATATAGGTAATACTGTCATTATAGCAAAAATATATGCTATAACAAAAGAGTAACCAATAGCTAAGAAACAGAATCCTAATGATTTTTGAAAGTTATAAATGAGATCCTTACCTTCAATTAAACGAGGTAAAGCTCTTATTATCTCTAAAGGAGTAGGAATATATGCGCTTCCTGATAGAGACCATAATGTTAGTAGAATAACTATAATAGCTACTGTAGAGATTAATTGTTCTCTACTACTAAGTTTCTTGAATGGAGTTATTAGTTTTATCATGAGTTATATGTTTTATTATTATATTAGTTAATTCTTCTTCAGCTTTGTGTACAATAGAGGGAGGTATTCCAGTACAATAAATTCTCCCCCAATGAAATTTTGCCTTAACTTGCATATACTTAAAGTGAGGTGACTTTATATATTCATCAAACAAACTATCAACCAATTCAATAGCTTCAGGTATTTCCAGATCCATTCCGTGATGTCCGTCTACTAAATAATCTTTATATTTCTCATTAAATTCAGATAATGTCATGATTTATAGATTTTTTTGCCTTTTGATTGGGCATATTTTAAATATTCCCTTAAAGAATTTTTTATATCATTAATTGTCTCAATTCCTTGAGCTGTATTATCTAGAGGAAAAACAGGTGTATCATTAGGTAGTTTAAGAAATAATTGGGGATTTAGTAATGTTATTCCTACTACTCTTGTACCTGTACTCCATCTTAATGCAACTTTAGTATAGAATTGATCCTCTGAGGGTATCTTTACAGCAAATGTAGTTGACATAGTTTTATTAAAAAGAGAGTAGCTTGCGCTACCCTCTCTCTTTAGTTAATAATAAAATTGCTTCTTGCATTAGACTCATAGCCTGATTTAGTAGTAGATATGGATCCTTCTTAGGTTCTTCAGTTATACTAGTATCAACAGGTATTAGTTTTGTTACTGATTTTACAGCTGAAGTTACCCTTCTAGTTTTATCCACAGCTATAAGTCCTCTTATCTTATGTTCTGGATACCCTAAAGTTACTGATAGTACTTTAGGACACTCACCTCTTCTTAATGCAGTTATTAAGGATTGCTTAATTAATGATGTCATTTTGATAGAGTTTTATCTATTAAATATAGCACATATAGAATACCAGCTACAGCTGCAGTCATTACTGCTAACTTGATTGCTGTAAACATAACAAAGATAAACATCACAATAAAGAATCCCATAGTAATAAATATCCATTTCTTCATATGATATTATTTAACAATTGGCGGGAATAGATATTTAATACCATCATTTTTAGGTTTGACAGTTTTCTCATTACTTTTCCTTAAATCAATATTAATTGTAAAATTGTGATATGTATTAGTATATACACTAAGATAAGTCTCAGGTATCCATGCCGGACCAGCACTTCTTTCCCACCCAAGAAAACCACTACTTCCAGAGTTTTCTATTATCTCTGTTGTAATAATATCACTTCTTACTGAATTAGATATAAATACTAATTTTGCTCCTTTATATAGAAGAATATCACCAATTTCTATTTGTTCTCCGTTAGTTAATTTTACCATATTACTTATCTTTTAAACCTTCAGCAGCACTAGCAATAAATGCATCCTTATATCTTGTTAGGCGTGCGGGGAGATCATCAATTTTATTCCATACCTTTTGAGCCTGTTCATTGAATTCCTTCTGCTTCTTTTCAATCAACTCATCCAGCTCTTTCTGTTTTTTGGCTATCTCGCTATTTAAATTTATATAGCCATTACTAAGAGCCTTAATATCACTCTTTACTTCTGTCATTAAGGTCTCATCTTCCTCTTTATAGAGGTCCTTTATCAGTTCATCCAGAGCTGATTCAGGAATTTTCTTCTTAGCTTTCTTATCAGGTTGTCTCTTCAAGACTGCAGCAAATTTCTCCAGATGGCCTTCAAATGCTGCTTTTGTTTTACCTTTACCTTCTGTTTTTGATTCTTCTGTGTCTACTTTTGTTTCGTCCACTGTCATACTGTGAATTTTACGTTGTTTATTGAATTAAAGTTTAGATCTTTTAGTTCTTTTATATCTTCTTTAGGAGATGGATATTTATCTTCTGAATTACAAAACTCAATAGCTTGTTTTCCTACATTACATAACTGTAAAGTATCAATTTCACGACATGCAGATAAAATCTTATCTTCAATTGATTTACAAGAATTATAATCCCTTTCTGCAAACTTTATATGAATAGATGAGATATAAGGATTGCTAGTCATTACAGTTGTGTAACTCCCATCATTTGTAAGATGACCTAAAGGTAAACTAATACTAATACGAGATTTTATCGTATTAATAGTCTGTGAAGAATAATACTGTTTAAGTAATCTGATAAAATTACCCTTAAATAATGATATTGCTTTACTTTGAAGAATTATTCTATCAGACTGAGTATTTAATTTAGATTTTAGATCAAATCTCCTCTGCATATGAATAAGATTAATATTACTAATCTTAATTGCGCCAAGAATACTTTGATAAAGTGAGCTGACCGTAGCCAACTCACTTTTAATATTATTCATTCTTTTTTCCTCCCTTAATTGTTTATCAATCCCAACACCGTACTTATATCCAAAAGGAACATTCTCATCTTTCTCAAATGATAAACTATAGTCTTCATCAGCTATTATCTCTTGAAGTCTAGGATTACACCCAGGACCCCATAAGCCATGATTGGTATTATACTCAATACTATCCTTCTGCTTAATTATCAAATTTCCTTTTCCCATTATTCACTTTTGAAGAGTTTTATCTCCACTCTCCTGTTTCTACCATCAGATGGCTGAGTATTAGGTAAAGGTGAAGTCTCTCCAAATCCTTTACTTGATAACTTATTTGGAGTATTTAGATCAGGATCGTGTGATATTAAATATTGTTTAACAGCCGCTGCCCTTACATTAGATAAGGTCATATTACTATTAGGATCACCTACATTATCAGTGTGACCTGCTATCTCAACAAAAGTATTACTAGCTACACTTACTTGTCCTAATATCTTATCCAATATAGGATAACTTTCAGGTTTAATAGTAGCTGAACCAGTATTGAATTCAATTGAGTAATTAGCATCACCAACAATCGCACCTTTTCTAGTCTGTGTAAAATCTACTTTACTTGTGGCTCCTTCAGTTCCAGCAGACTTATTACGGCTATATACAGCACGTAAATAACTCCAATCAGTAGCTGTGGTATATTCAGGATAACTATCCATTACTTCAGGATAAGCCTCAATACAGATAGTACCAAAAGTATTATAGATTTGTTTATACTTATCACTTCCACCACTAATACCTGTATAGGCTGCAGCATCAGCAATAGAAAAAGCTCTACTTCCACCAATATTAATTACATTTCCGTCCTCATCAGTTAGATCAAAGGACATATATGCCTTATACCAATCCTCAGCAGTCTTCTCCTTGTCAGCAAAAACTACTTCATTAACCTGGGAAGCAAATTGTAATGCTTGATTATGACTTTTGATCTGATCTCCACCCTTACCAAAGGCTTCAACCATCTTCTCAACAATGGGACGATTATCATCACACCATTTTTTGATCATAACTATACCACAGGCCATTTGAGCACCAAATTCCTTAGTTGAGGCTAATGTAATCATACCGCCTCTACCTTGCACAATTTGTTGATCAACAGGAAACCAGCTACCAACTCCACTAATAGCCATACTAGTATCTTTACCTGTTAATTTACCATTCTCAACTAATTTTAAGGTTACTTTTTGACCACCAATATACATTTTGCCAGCTTCAACATAATCATCATTAGGAGCAGCAACAAAGTTTACCTTGGTTTTGTCATAAGTTCCCAAATTGTGATTAAGTGGCCATCCCATTAACTGAGATTTCAAGACAGCTATATTCCAGTCACCATCTCTAATAACAGTACAGGTTAATGAGCCTCTAGCATCTTTAGCAAATTTAGGTTTTACCATCCACTTATCCTCACCAAATGAAGCGCCTGTAAATGTGACAATTTGGGCACGGTATTCTTCACCAAAATCCTTAATCAATCTGGCATTTAACCCAGCTAAGTATGCTGGAGCACCATCTGCCATCCAGTTAACAAAGTGCACACCTTTACTTGGATTAGGATCACCTTCAGATAAAGCCTGAGCAAAAGCATATAACTGATTTCCCTGCTCTGTGCATGAATTTTGGACACTTACACGTATATTAAGTCCCAATTCTTCACAAATAGAGCCTCTACTAGTAGATTGACCTCCAATAGCATAATTTGCTGCTGAGAAGCCATTCCAGCCCATTATAGCCCCTCTAACTTCAGGAGCCTGTACATCTGCTGCCTCATTAAAGACAGGTAATTTACGGATAGGAGCATTACTACTCTTATCATAAGCCAATGGTGGCAATCCTGTTGCCTTGGTCTTAATTTCAGCTTTCTTGAGGTGTTTAGGGAATATCTTTTTAATACCCCAACTACCAAGCCATAAGCCACCACCAATACATAGTATGAATACTACCTTGGCAAAAAGTGATGAATTCTTAAAGAAATTTTTCATAATTTGTGAGTTTTTAATTAAATAAAATTTTTAGTAAAAAAGAGGGCAGCATAAGCCACCCTCCTTCCTCATTTAAAAAAACACCCTACCTACTTAGTTAAACCAATAATTAATACCCACACCATAACTTACGGTACCTGTTGTATTTCTTACTGGTAATGATAATGAGAATTGCGGAGCCCAATGATCTCCTAGATTAAACACTGTAGCTACACCTGGTTCCAATGTTATCTGTTTAGCTTTGTTAACATCTACACTAACAGCTCCTGATGCATAGAAATCTACTGGTCCATCATGGATCACTTTATAGTATGTTTTAGCTGTGACCATCCAATTTGTCTTATCATTGACACGTTGGGCACTAGCACCTAAGCTATGCCACATTTTATTGGAGTAAATACCAACCTCTGCTCCATGGCTTAATTTGCCACTGTTTAGTACACTTCCTACACTAGCATAGGGTTGGTATACAACCGTTCGTTGGGCATCACTAGCTACTGCTAATACTAAACATACACTCAATAGCAATAAATACTTCTTCATAAAATTTTGTTTTAATGATTTAATAGATTAAATTTCTTCTTCTCCTTCACTTCTTCATAGGTAATATTGGTAGCCTCCAATTTAGAGAAATCTGGCATGATCAATTTACCACTATTGATATAGTCATCCAGGATCTTCATACCTTCACTTTCATTGGCCAATTTCTCAATTGCGGCTCCTTCCATAATAGGTTTAGCTCTTTTCTCAAAATCCTCAATTCCTGCAATTAAGTTACTTGCAGTATCTTCAAAGGCCTTAATAGATTCCAGGTATATTCTACCCTCTTCTGTTTCACCCTTAAGAAACTCAGCAGCCAAGTTGTTAGCCTTAGCATTTGCCTTAAGTATCTTAAATTCAGTTCTTCTTCTCTCAATCAATTCTCTCATTTGAGTAATAGAGACATCCCAATTTTCAGCTAACATATTTAGGAACTCAAGTGACTTCTCCGTTCTCTTCATATTGGGTGAATACAAAGCTATACTGTCCATAGCTCCCTTTGCACGGGAAGCGTGTAAGTTAGCTTGAGAAACCTGTCCTAACTGCTTAGCTGCAGCACCTAATCTTAAGGATTTCTCCTTCAAATCATATTCCTCCTTTATCTTTCTACCCAATCTGACCTTCTCACCTGCTAAGGTAATAATTGTTTTCCTAACACCTTTTAGCTTACTTGATAGAATATCAGCATATCTATCCATATATGAGAGAGGATCCATCTTAATAAAGATACCTTGAATCTTCCTACATATAGTACGGTAGGACATAGCAATGAAGTTAGGATAACTCCAAACAAACAGTACTATAGCAGCCAGTATGCCACCATAAACTACTGTTTTAAGGGTATTCTTCAACGTCATCACAACAAATGATGAGATTGAACCCCAAAACCAGAAGCCAAGAAAGCCTACTCCTGCTAGGAGTATATATTTTAAGTACTTTTCTAACCCACTCGGTAGGTTATTATTGGATAGTTGTTGCATTTAGATAGATTTTAATTTTACCAATATTGTTTTGTATCTCTTCTTGTTTTAGGTTTAAGGCATTAGCAAATGCCATTTCTTCACTCTTTAACTTCATGTCAGCCTCATTAGCCTCAGTTGCTAAACGAGCCATTTCTTTAGTCTTTTCCTGGATAGCAGCTGTTAATTTAGCAACCTCTTCTTCAAGACTCTTATTAATGGCTAATTTATCAGTAACTGCAGTTCTCCTCTCCCTCTGCACCTGAATATCAAATTCACCCTTCTCTCTATTAAGTACTTCTAAATACTTATTAGCTGACTCAACAAGCTTATCTGGAGTTACTCCAGAAGCACTATAGGAGGGAAATGTCACAACATACTTCTGTTGTTCTGTTAGGGCTTGCCCATCTAACATTTTAATAGCTCCGGAGAATTCAAGGTAATCAAGTCCTTCTTGATTAGCATTCCTTATCTCCTTCTCTAAGTGAGCAGCATAATCAGTATTACTAGCGGGTACACTTGCTGGCATTCCTCCTACCATTGTTGGACCCATACTAATTACTGTTGCTTGCTTTTTTTCCGGGGGTTTTTCTGCTACAGCAGATTTTTTCTTCCAAATACTCATATTATTATTATTGTTTAGGTTTCCTTCCAAAAATTGATTTTAATGTATCACCATCATTAAGAGTGATATCAAATATTATGGCCATTCCTAAAAAGCCAGCCAAAATTGAGAGTGCTTCCATATTATAATTTTAGTTAAAAAAGAGGACAGCTTGGCAAAACCTAGCTATCCTCTTAGTTTTCTACAGGAAATTTAACAAGTAAGAACGCAGTAACCTGTTAGTAGCCTGTAAAAGTGTTACAGGGTATTACTACCCTGACCAAGGTTGATTAACTGGATGTACCTCAACACAGTGGATTCTAGTTATTTTTCCTTCAGTTTTTTAAGTATACAGTGATAGCATACATATTTCTTAATTGGTTTCTTAATTGGTTTCTTAAATTGCTTCCAGAATTTCTTACTGGCCTTCATTTCTATACTCATAGTTCAACCTCAAAGATTTTTTCTATCCAATAGCTATATAAAGCTTCAAGAGAATAGGTTTTTCCAGGCTCTTCTTTATGAGGAGGTACTAGCTTCCTGCTTGTCTTGTCATTATGCCATTTTTGAATGAATACTCTATTAAATACATCCCATATAAATACTACTGGTGCAAATAGAATTGTTATGATACATAAGAAATTATCATCTGACATTCCATATCCGAACCATTTTGCTTTATGACATATAAAGCATCCTGTAATTATCCACATTAAAATTATTAGTATAGTCATATTAACTAATTTAGTTAAAAGAGGAAACTATCCAATCTTGTCAGAGATATCAATAGTTCCCTCTAATAATTATATATATTCTTCAATTTTATTACCCGTGAAGTCAGCAGCTATAAACTTTACTACAGCCTCTGTTTCTGGGACTATTTCCCCTCTAGCTTCAGCATGTAACTTAAGTAGGGTATATGCAGTGAATGATGTACTGTTAGGTAGAAATATATCATCCAATTCAGGATCTATCCATACTTTACCTAATTCTGGTAAATGAGAGAATTTATACTTCAGAGCATCCTTAATGCCACCTAATACCACATCAATATCCGTTCTATCAATTACTGCTAATGTAGGCAATTTAGTTTTCTTACCATTAACTATTACTGAACGTTGATTAACTTCATCTCTCTTATCAAAGTGGTTATATAATTCATATAACTTTTTGTTGTCAGTATAAGGAGCAGCTATCTTCCATTTATTAACAGTTTCAGCTACCTCTACTATATTACTACAGTTTCTGATAATCCAATCCAATCTCTTCATAAACTCAGCAGGTAACTTAACTAATATATTCAGGCCTTGAGCTAACCCCATCTGGAATGCCTCGTTAATATGCCAATCCTGTGAATGTACTTTTGAGGTTCTAGTTCCTTTTGGACCTCTCCTTAATGCAAGGAAACAGAATGCTGATTGTGGGTATTTCTTCTTGAATTCACCAGGATGAAGTACTTCACCTAATCTAATCCATTTTCCTGTAATATTAGACATAGCACGAGGATCAGGGCTGGTACTCTCTAACATAGCAATTAGGTACTTTCTCTCACTCCTAGTAAACTTCTTAAATAAGACATCTCTATTCTCACTAATAGATTTACTTACATCTCCTCCACTCATACCAATAGCCATAATCATTACATCAAGAGGATGATTAATTTTAACTTTAACTTGCATTTTAGCTAAATTAACCATATTCTCCACATTACCCATCTGTTCAGGATAAAATAACCTTATCCCACTATTGATAAACCATTTAATTACCTCCAAATCATCATTGGATAATATGGCTTCAGATAATAACAAGTTAGTAAAGATCTCATGTATGTGCTTCTCTGTAGCTGCTCTAATTAGCTTAAATTCTTTACCCTCATACTTACTACCCTCATTAAATCTTCCCAAAGCAGCATGTAAAGCCATCTCTGTGACTAAATCTGTTACCTGAGTAGTGGATAATATGGTAAATTTAGAGGAATTTATAGACATTAAGTGATCCTCAATATCATTATAGTAATTAGTAACATCACTATATTTACTGGTCCTTAATTGACCAAATGTGAATACATCTAACATATACCCACATGTCATTAACTTAGCCTGTATACTAGCCACCAACTCAAGGTTATTTTCAGTACCAGGAGTTATGCTAGTTAGGCCCTTTTGTAAAGCAATTGTATTTAAATTCATAATTTAGAAATTGATGAGACATTCCCATCGTAGCCAAAAAATATTGTTTAGTAAAATTTAATAGATCCTCCACACTGATGTGTGTGACCACTTCCACCTGGATCTATCTTTTCACCAGGAGCACCCAACTTACCATACTGCATCCGTGAATTATAACTTCTTCTGTAAGCTCTTTTGTGAATACGACATGATTGTGCCAAGCTAATAAAGTTTCTATTCTTTCTCTTTTTACTCGTTATACTATTTTGAGTAGGAGCCTTCATTGTTGCATTGTGACTTTTTCTTTCTGAGAGCATTCCATTTCTGGGCATACTGATTGTTTTAATTTTATTAAATGATTTATTCTCTGTGTACTGTAATCCCTTGTCCATTTGTATGTGGTCATACACCACCTTACTGTATCCTGAATGCTGTAATATTCTAATAGAATGCTAATAGACTCATCTTCAGAGATAACTATTTTTTTAACATCTTTATCTAATATCTTATCTAGATCTTTATTGGCAATAAATAGTATCATAAAGCATAGTGATAATATAGCAAATATCTCTACCTTATCAAAGGTAAAGAATATTATTAACAGATAAGTAATTAACCATCCTAGATTATCCCTTAGATTTGTCATTATCTTTATTTTTAGACTTTGGAGCCTTAGATTTACCTGCCCTTGCAGCTTTAGCTATTGTGTGCTTCTTTCTTTTTATAATTTGAGCAGCTTTTTTTCTCTCCTTTCTAGCTTTTCTATACTCTGTAAGAGTCATATTACTATTATCAAGTAATTTTTGGGTAGTTTTACTGATTTTAATTTTAAGAATTTTTAGTTAAAAGAGGAGACTATGAAAATCTCCTCCTCACTTCTTCATTATAAAGTTCCTGTAATTCAGGATTATTCTTTATTAATTGCCTTAGATTATCTTCCTTAATTTGTCCCTCATCTCTTATTCTCGCACTATCTGACATAGCAAAATACCAGTCATGTGTGTCTAGTAACTTCTTAAATTCTTCTTTAGTCATCTAACATTGCTTTAATTGCTAAAACTAATGAAAGTATACCAGCTATTACTGATATTATAAATATAGTACCTGCTAATGTTCCCTCTGGGTCATCCAATTGCCTAAATATAATCAGAATAGCTGCACCCAACAATCCACTAGTAAGCCATAAGGTTAATAATATTGTTAATATCATACTTTAGATAAATAGGTATATGAACGATGGTATTTCTCCATCCCATCAAAATCAACCATAGTTAATCCTTTAAGACGAGTTATTTGGGAATTGTCCTCCAGATCTCTTAATTTTATTATAGTAGCATCCTTATTAAATGCAATTCTTCTTATATAACTATCATAAGATTCTCCGTCTCTATGAGTTAATAAATCAACAGCATCAGTAACTCTTCTACTAAATCCTTCTTTGATTAATCTTTCAATAGGATAATCCACGCAATCTTCAGGAACATCATGTAGTATGCCTATCTGCATTAATTCATCTTCTGACTGTGTCATCATTACACGTAAGCAATGTAAAATATAAGGTTTTCCAGCCTTATCTAATTTTCCTTCAA
>CXWK01033112.1_pt2 | contig 18744 bp, 34 predicted proteins | sample 590851 | NCBI WGS metagenome assembly CXWK01 (sample SAMEA3498364, study PRJEB10139) | wastewater metagenome | biome: wastewater treatment plant; material: activated sludge | place: Denmark | collected 2014-08-01 | reverse complement strand
CCTGGCGGCCACCAGGGGCGGCCAGGGGAGGGGGTCAGAAAAGTTTCAACTGGTTCACTCGATAGGCACACAGCTCACGATGGATGATCTGATGAACTCTTGAATGGTGTAGTTTGAACATTTTCGCGATCTTGTAGACACTCATTCCACCTTTCGCATAGAGCAAGGCTATTTGAAAGTTCCTCAATCCTGTTGGTTCATCCCATATCGTGAGACTCATCATTTACCCTCTCATTAAAGAATGAATAAGTGAGTAGAGGCCATACAGAGTACTAGCAACGATGAGAACCCCACAAAGGATGACCCAAGCTTTTATGATAGAGAATATCATGGCTCCCTCTCCACAAATTTACAGGTGACTTTCTGAAGAAGACATTGCAGACAAGCATACACACGTACGTGTGTTTTTTCTTCACTTCAGGAATCACATGGTAGTAATGGAACAAGTCAAGTTCAGATCGTCCGCAAAACTCACAGCGAATATTCAGATGAAGTGGAGTGCGATAGTTCACGTGTGATCCTCGATCAGCTTGAGGGTATGCTTGAACAAGAGCGCAATCGTTGTTTTCTGATAGTGATTGAGCTGATGATACGGCAAGCCGAACCGTTGCGCCGAAAGGTCTCGGCGAATCATCCACAGATACTCTTGATATGACTCCTTAAGTATCCGAAGCTCACGCTGCGTCAGGTCTGTTTTTGTGCGTGGTGATAGCAATGAAATACGTAGCCTTTCCGGTGATGTTGTGCCGGAGGTTGACCGCGTGGATGGCGGCATCTGAGAACGCATGATCTCCAGCGAAGGTTTTCTTGCAGTCCTGGCATTCATAGAGGGCGCTGATTTCTTCCTGAGCGATGTGCATGTTATCTCCTCGGAATGTGTGTGTTTTGTACCTGCTTTATAAAGTCAAGTACTTCTAAGTAATAATCGCCCTCTTCACTATACGTGGCGACTCCTTCATTGGTGACGTAGGTGAGGAAATCATCTAACAACTCTAATGCTCGTTCGCGTTGCTCAAGAATGATGTTGTGTTTCATAGCCCCTCCTTGTGTTAGATGAAGTATAGCAAATCATTTCCTATCTTGACGTTCTACAAAGGTAGGTGTAGACTCTCAAAAGTCGCCTACCGTTGAGGGGGTTTTACCTTGTCAGAGCCGTCTAAGTTTGTACGCGTGACGCGTGGTATCGAGTACGCGTTAAAAAAAGAACACCGAAGGACAATTCCAGGGAAGGCAGTAACCGCCTCGTACGCGAAAAAACATAAGAAGACTACTACACAATCCATAGTGTATGTACGTATCAAAACAACAAGATCTGGTGGGAAAGGCGAAAAAGTCACACGTCAGTATGCGAAACTCCATCCACGTCTTGTTAAAAAAAGAACGATCTACAGAACAAAGCCGAGAACTGTTATCCGCCGGTCTGAATCAACCGTTCCCCTCTCCTATGCAAAGCGCTACCCTCGGTGCGTCAAAAAAGTTCAGTATATTCAGATTGAAGAACGCGCCGTGTTGTTCGATCCGGTCCTCAAAAAACAAACGTATGGGGATTGGAGAGTCACGTCAAGGGAACGGTTGAGCTTCTATGAAAAAATTCTGAATGTGAAAGAGTTAACGTCGCGTCATGTTCGCCTTGTTCTCGGGCAAAATCGTATTTTTTCTAATATCTGGCAGAATGACAAAGGTGTGATTCGGGTAACTGTCAACGGGCATGTTGAGGGAAGACATGTGAAAAATGTTGCACATATCGGTTACCTTAAAAGTTTGTGGGCCCACAAGCATGAGGGGTATAGTCAATTTAAGGATTATGTGGTAAATAAAATATTACAATCCTTACGGCGCTCGCACTTGAGATTGTCGAACGCTGAAGAGTCTAGGATGAGACTTGTTGACCTTCACGCGAGACTGAAAGACGCGTATGAACGTCTTGACTCCTCTCCGTCATGGAATAAGGAGTCCATTCAAGAAGGGATTCAGGAAATCAAAAAACTGATTCGTCAACAGAAGAAAGCTCGGCAATTGACCGGCGGAACGATCAGGATCGAGAAGTTAGTTCCACACTAGCCAACCGAAAGGAGAGCAAATGAACTTACAACAAAGTAGCCGTGCTCAGAGTCAAATTAAACAGATGGAAGCTCTATTAAAAGAGTTACGGAAAAGCACTCTTCGGTCTACAGATGTCACCGTACAAGATCTTGAACGTGAGCTAGAAGAGTCTCAGCAAATACAGCTTGACTATCTCCTCCATCCTAAGAATAAACGGACAGCAGAGAAAGCATTTTTGATTTATCACAATACGATCAAGCGCCTTTTGGAGATTATCTACGAGATTAAATCCGCACATTAGCAAACCGAAAGGAGAGCGTATGATATTTGTGAAAGTGATTATGTTCACAGGTTCTCAGCTCATCTACTTCTACCGCTATATTCGTGTGCGGTGAATCATGTTCAAACTGAAGAATAGAGCCGGTCAAGCTGGCCGGAAGTCCTACCCATACCAAATTCCAAACGAGGAGATGGGGTCCATTATGGATAAAATGCATAGACCATTACGAGAAGAAATTCGGGCGATTGCGAAAGCGAAGGGGATCAGTGCCCATCTCCTTATTGAAATCTACTTAGAACGATCGGTAAAAGACTATAAAATAAAGGGGTTTTAACCTCTTACGTACGTAGAGTATGAACTACCGCGATCATAATTTCTGGGTGTTCGATACCGAAGACGATTCACAAGGAAAGGTGTATTGGGTGGACTTCTTCAACGGAGTGCAACACTACGCCTTCGACAACTCAGACCGTGCCTTAGAATGGCTCATGATGCAAGAGGGGGAATTTTGGGCGGTCAATCTTGAATATGACCTGATTAACCTCTTCGGCCCTCTACTTGATCCGTTGACCGTGTTGACCTATGGCGGGTTCGGGCTCATCAAGGCTTCGATCTACGGCAAGCCGATCCACTTTCGGAATACCCTTCGGCATTGGCCGATGAGTGTTGAAGAGATGGGCCAACGGCTCGGCTATCCGAAGCTACCCTTCGATCCGACGAACCTACAATATTGCCAACGGGATTGCGAAGTCACCTGGCGATTTATTGCAGCGATGTTTGAAAAGTATTACGAGATTGGTATGGAGGAGATTAAGGCGACGCTTCCCTCTACGTCCTTAGCCTTCTTCACTGAGAAATGGTGTAAGGTGAACTGGTACCGCCATGGTGATCTGGCTGTATGGAAGTTCTTAGCACAGTCACGCTATGGCGGACGGTGCGAGATTTTCCAAACCGGCCAGGTGAAAGGCCACATTCACGAATATGATATTAAATCAAGCTATCCGGCGTGCATGAGAAACGAGCCATTTCCGAATCTTGATACGATGCAGCGTGGGAAAACTATTTCGGATCTTGATAAAGCTGGAGTGGCCTTTTGTACGGTCACATGTCCTTCTATGGAATTCCCGCTTCTCCCCTACAAATCAGAGGAAACGGGTAAGTTGCTTTTTCCTATCGGCACGTTTCAGGGAACATGGACGTATGCCGAATTGAAGAAAGCTGTACAGCTTGGCTATCAGATAGTGAAGATTCATGACACGATTGAATACGAACTGATGCCGTCGCCATTTGCCCCCTACATTGATTTTCTCTATGGCCTACGCCAGGAAGCCATGGGGAACGATGAGTTAATGAGCTATACGCTCAAAATCCTGATGAATGCCTTGTTTGGAAAGTGGGGAGAGGAAGGAGAATTACTGGTGATTTCACGAGGGAAAAAGCATACCATGTGCCAAGTTCCAAAACACTCGAACATGATTTGGGCCTCGTACGTTCTTTCATATGGAAGGCTTGCATTATATGACTACATTCAAAAAGCGTCTACGTTTGGCCAGGTCTTGTATTGTGATACAGATAGCGTGTTTATTAAAACTCAATCGTCTACCATCCCGTTCAAGGGATCAAGTGAACTTGGAGCACTGGCACATAAAAAGAGCTATCGACTTGCACATTTCAAACTGCCGAAGTTGTACCAAGTGGATCAATCGTATAAAGCAAAGGGAGTCCCGAACGATAAGAAACACGAATTCCCAGAACACTTGAAAAAGACGTTCTTCGAGGGTGAAATGGCCGAATTCTTGAAGCCCTACCGTTGGATGGAGTCAAAAAAGCTCCATGAGCAAGCGAATGTATGGAGAACGGTCACAAAACAGGTACAATCCGAGTATGATAAACGTCAAACCCTACGAAATGGGCGTACATGGCCCTTGAAAATCGAGGAGAACTTAGATTATAACCAGGTTACAAAACCCAGGGGGAAACGGAAACGGGAGCTTCATAAGCTATGAAACGGATTGAAGGGGAGATTGTGGTTGGTGCTCCGAGAAGTCCAGTTCGCTATCTTCTAGCACCTACGATCTGTACACAGTGCATCACGGCATGCCCTCAGCCGATCATGTCTGTCGAATTATGTGAGGATATACGCAAAGGGTGGAATAGTCGCATTCAACAATGCTATGTGTGTGAAGAAAGAAAAGAATGCTATTCGCTTCGGTAACATATGGAACAGACACGAATCAGCTTTAACATCAACGTCCGTGCCATGATTTGGCTTGATTGGATGGCGAAACGGAACGGAATGAAATTGCCGAATTATATTGCAACGGTGTTGCTTAGGCACCTTGAACAACTACCGGAGGTTGACCTAAGCCAATCTCCATACAGCGAACCAAAGGGGGTTAGCGATGGGAAGTAAAGCAACGGCAGTCAAAGCTGGAGAGTCTACGGATGTGACGATCCAAGACAGCCGGACGGTCTTAGCACCGCTCAAGTGTCAACCGGCTCAGATCATTGACGATGCCTTAGAGGTATCAAAAATTGAAGGACTTCCGGCTGAGTTTGCTGGTGGTTCGTTTATGACCGGGTTTCCACCGTCGGTCAAGTTTGAGAAACCTGGAGATTTTGCCGGTGGGGAGTTCATTCACCTGCGTACTGATGTCGGCCCGAACCATTCCCGCGTGTATGAATTGGCGGTTCCGAATGGGGAAGGCGGAACCTTCACGGTTGTGGTGTGGGGCTCAACTGCGTTAGATCGGCAATTCGATTCAGCCTACCCGCCGGTTCAACAGGGCGACAAACTCGGCATCGTCTACCTTGGAGAAAAAGCGACGAAGCGCAATCAGTATCCGGTCAAGTTGTTCGCGTTGAAGGTGGTGAGACAGTAGTTCCTTTCTTGCGTGCATTCTCCCACGTAATGAAGCAACTGGATCGGGAAGGGATATCAATCCCTTCCCGCGATCCGGTGAAAGGAACCATGAATAAAAACCAACTGATAGAGTACTTAGTCACAAAGGTCCATGATCAAGACGAACCGTTGTTTCTGTTACGCGGACGTGATCCGCTTGCGTCGTCAGTGGTGGTGACGTGGGCGAACGTAGCAAGAACAGCTGGTGTACCAAAGATGAAAGTCAACCAAGCGATCAGCGTCTCTGTAGAAATGTGTATGTACGGTCATAAAAAGTTGCCTGATTAGGTGATACGATGAATCAGCACCCTGATCGAGAAATTTCACCTCGGACGGTGCAGAATTTCAAACGTGCGACAGCACATGAAATTCTCGGCCCTGGTCATTCGGTGATTTATCTCAATTTCTGGTGTGACTCATTCCATCTTTTACCGAAGCGGTATACAGAATTTTCAATCCCTTGGTGGGAGTTAGAGACGACGGTTCAGAAGCAAGTGAATGTGACGCGGTACTATTGGCTTAAATTCGGTGTGGCGATTGTCACGCCGACGTATTAGGAGGAACTTATGAACGAACCGACAGAAGTCGAACAAATTTGCCAAGTTGGTTTAGCCACGTTGTTTTCTGAACATGCAGGCCCCCAGAATGCCGAACTGATTGCTGAATGTGTTGTAAAGGCGTATCGAGATTTACGCAGCAAGGCGCATACACTAGAGAAAATCCTTGTCAATGTCACACAAACGATTTCAACAGAGTTGGTTCCAGACGTGAAGCCTGGATGTTATCAACTGGTCTACATTATTATTCTGGTTGGTACGGGTGTTGATGCTGAATTCATCAAACAGCAGCAACGGATGCAACAATTCAATCCTGCTCAACAGTTCGGCCCTCGGAAATAATGGAAGGAATAATTAGACATGCCACGAAGAAAGAAAACCGTGATCGAGCTGGAAGATGAACCGGAAAAAGAGACACAGATCGAGAACGCGGAAAGTGATATAGAAAACGCGCTGAAGTCCGTTCCAGGCGGTGTGACTTCTGTCAAACTGTATCGAGTGCTTCCTCAAGGGGGAAGGCCGAAGTTTTTGACGGAGTTATCACCGGAAGAGTTTTCAGAAACGAACGTCAAAGAAATGTACGGTGGCGGGTCCTATAAAATCCGCGCACAAAAGAGCAATGGGAAATGGGGCGTCAGCATGTTTGATATTGAAGGCTTCCCAAAGAAGCTGAAGCCCTCGGATATCGAAGAGGACCCAGACGAAGAGGAAGAGGAAACGCCAAACCCTCAACCTCAGCAAGTCCTTCAACAGTCCCCTTCGTTTGATGCCTTTGCGATGATGAAAATGATGCAAGCCGCTGAGGATCGAGGGGAAGCGCGGATGATGAAAATGCTGGAGCTGATGCGCCCACAACAGCAACCACCGGATGTCACCAAGCAAGTCTTTGAAATAGTCGAAAAGATTGCGCCGATGATGGCCGGAGGCGACGGCGGCGGTTCACCGTGGATGATGGCCTTGACACAGTTTAAAGAGCCGATTCTGAAGATCGTGGATAGCATACAGATTGCCTTGCAACGCCCTTCCGTCGTTCCATCAGGTCCACCGCCTCAAGTACACGCGCATGTTCAACCGAATCCGACACAACCACCTTCTGAGGATGATATGCTCAAGTTACTGATTCGCCAGTATTTACCGGTCTTCGTGAATGCCGCACGAAGCAACGGCAACCCTGATATCTACGCGGATATGATCCTTGAACAAATACCCGAAACCATGTATCCTAGATTGCAGCAATGGTTAGCGGGAAGCTGGTTTCAAGACATTGTGGCGATTGAAAAGAATATTGAGTTCCAGGCCGGATGGTGGAACCTGTTGAAAACATCCCTGCTTGAAGGAATGAAGGAACATGCCGCAAGCAACCTACAATCTTCTTCAGATTCAGAACACAGCGAAGATTAACGAGTTGCAAGAGTCTGTCCGTCCGCTAGCCCAGAATCTTCTAAGGCTAGCGGCGGATCAGGGCATTCAGCTCAAGATTGTGTCAGCCTACCGTTCACCATCCGAGCAACAAATTTTGAAAGACTCGGGGAGAGGGGTCACGAATGCTGGAGCACTCCTTTCTTACCACAATCACCGATTGGCCTTTGACGTGGCACCTACAGGATATCTCAGCATGCCTGATTGGAATCCTACTGGCCCATTATGGGCAAAGATTGGGGCCATAGGAAAAAGCGTCGGCTTGGAGTGGGGCGGAGACTGGGCAGGCAACAATCGGGATCTTCCACACTTTCAATTGACTGGCGCACCGATCAGAGAACTCAAAAGTTACTTTGAGAAGTTCGGCGCAATCATGCCGATCAAGATCGAACCAACGGCCATGGGGCTTGTTGGAATCATGTTGGTTGTTGGGGTGGTACTCTATCTCTACAAGGATCAGCTATGACACGTGTTGAATCGTCCCGAGAACCCGAACGGTTCATGATGGTCTGGCCTGGATGTCCAGCTGGTCTGTCAAAGGATCAAGCGCGAAATTGGTTTCTTCAGCATAAGAAACCGAGAGGCTATCAGCTTGAGCGGTTTGAGTACGATCAGAAAACCGGATTTCTGAAAACGATTGGATATGAAACGTGCCGGTAATCTACCCGCAACGACCGGGCGAAGACGGCATCAAGGACACCTTGGCGCATATGTCGAGGCTTGTGACGACTGCCAGTACTCACCCGTTGATTCGTCGGCAAGCCGCGCAAGCGATTCGACATTGTGCACCGAATGATCGGATTTGTCAGCAAGCCGCGTTGATGGTCTGGGTTCAACGACAGATGCGGTTTGTTCGTGATCCACATGGGATTGAAGCGCTGCATGATCCAGTGATGATTGCCACGGCGATTGATCGGAAGGCTCAACCCTACGGTGATTGTGATGATTTTTCGATGTATTTAGCGGCATTAATGCGGTCGGTTGGCCTTCAAGCAAACTTTCGAGTGGTCGGATTCAATGGTGGGAAGTTGTCACATGTGTATGTCACCGGACCGAAGGGGGAGAAGCTTGATAGCACTCGCAACCCCTGGAACATGGCAGCGGGTGAAATGCTTCCAGAAACACAAGCACTAAACTGGAGGTTTTAACCATGAATATAGAAACAGAGTTGATTAATATGCATGCGATGTGCCGAGAATGTGCGAAGAAATTTTCGTCAAGTTCAAAACGTAGGAGTGTGTATCAGAAGATTCAGCAACACATGAAAGAGAGCCCCGGTCATGTGGTGATTGGAACCGAGCAGACTCGCATGATCTTCAAGGAACAAGGTGAACCATGTATTGCCCGTTAGATCGTTCCCAACGTGCGCCTTTCCCGTTGAAACCCACTGAAACCTATCTCGGAGAGGATGCCGACGGCTATTATGTGATGGAAGGGTTCTTCGATAACATCGGGAACATGTTTAAACGGATGGTCAAGTTCACCCCAAAGAGTTTCACTCCTGGGAATATCTTCAAGGCGGTTCGGAATACCACCCTGACCACCATGACCGGTGGAATCTACTTAGCTCTTCCGAAAGGCGTTAAGAAGACGATGGAGAATGTCGCCAATGTCGCCTTACCGGTCGCCGCTGCCGGTATCGCTGCCGCAACACTTGGCCCTTCGATCATGTCGATGGTGGGGCCGAAGCTGAACGCGGTCGCTGGAGTGCTCGGGAAGAATATTAGTACGGTTGGGAAAGGATTGTTTGATGTGCTTGGAAAACTCTCACCCGCTCAGCAATCGCAAGTGGCGCAACACGTGTCCCCTCAAGATATTCTGTATGCTGAGCAGCATCAAGGACAATTCCCACCACAGACCATGCAGTATATTGACGAAGTGGCAAAATCGAATTATGGGTATGCGGTGAATGCGTCGCTTCCCGCACAAGCTGACACACGTCAATTCTACGCCGATTCATCTCTATATCCAGGTCTACAGCAAGCCATGATGAATCCTCAACCACAACCGGAACCCGCCGGAGCATGGAGCAGTGGAGAAGTCGCCGCTGCCGTCGGTGCTGGCGTCGTCGTTGCCTTTCTGATAGGTCGCAAGTGAGTTATCCAAACTTCATCGGTGAATTCGTGGCGCCGTTCGACCAGGACGACTGGGCGAAATATGTGCGATGGAACGAGCGAAGGCCGGTCAAGACGCGCGGCATGATGAACCCATGGGAGACTGAACGGATTCGCGCAATTTGGGAACAAGAGAAAGCAACGTGGCCGAAGATTGAAACCTTGAAGAAAGAGTATGCAACCCGAGAACATGAGATGGGCCGTGATATCGGGATCTTCAATGCCCACCTGAAAGAGCTTGAGCGAATCACAAAAAAGAAAGTTGGGCTTGGTCCGATTGGACAGTATGGAGGAATGGCCCTGGCGGTGATTCCTGGCTTCGGGTGGTTTTCCGCTGCATTTTCCGCGCTCAACATGGGCTTGGAGATGCTCATGGGGAATAAGACCAAGAAGCGGATCAACGAACTCATGCGGATCATGCAAGAGGCGCAAGAGCGGTTACAGCGCAACCAGCAACGACTGGTTGCCATACAGGAAGAACTACGGGTCCTTATTGGTGTCACGGAACGGGCAAAGGAGGCGAATGCCGCTAAGCAACAAGCCGACAGTGCCATGAGCCGCTATGCCCAACAACTCTACGATGAGAAACGGGCACGTCAGAACCTCACGATCGATCAAGAGCTTGCTCGGGTTAGACAAGCGAATCCGGTTCGTGTATCATATCGGAACGACCTCTAACACGGCTCTAGAGAAAGGCTGCACCATGCAACGAAACATTCGATACATCAAGCGCGGTCGTCATATGCAAGGTGTCTTGTATGATACGGCGTTGAACGAAGCCGCGTACGGTAGACCGGCCATGATGGGCGATCTCTTCAACGATATCATGGGCGCAGTCGTTCCCAAGTGGAATGACCGGCCAGACTGGATGAAAAAAATAGTCGTCAAGCCTGATCCGGCTAAGATTGCGGCGACAGCAATTAAAGCCGTCCCGCCGTCGCAAGTCGGAAAGGTGATCGGCCAGGCAGAAAAATACGGGATGAATTTCTTTTACAACACTCCAGCCGGTCAAGTTCCTGTGACTGCAGATACCGCTGAAAGCATGTACGGGAACTTTCCAACCATGTTACGCGGTGCGGGATTTGCCAGCAGCATTCCGACCTGGGCGATTATGGCGGGCGGCGTCGGCTTATTCGTCTTGATCTTCATGCAAGCAGGGAAAAGATAAATTCACGTTCAAGAGAGAAGGAAGAGTGAATCTCTTCCTTCGGGAAGAGATTCATGTTCGATTCGATTGCTAAGGCCCTCACGTTCTTAAAAAATTCCCTCATGTCATGGGGAAAAACGAAGGTCACGCTAGAGAATCGGCTCTATGAAATCGGGACACTGATCCGTTCATACCAACGTCCTGAAGTCCTTGGCCCGGCGAATCAAGAAGCCCTCGGGAAACTGATTGTACTCAAAACCCAAACACAACAGCGATTGAAAGAATATGAAGAATTTGCTCAAAAGCTTGGGCCGTTTCGGTCATACTTTGAATCGAATTCCGTTAGTGCATTTCCCGTCTTCGTTATCGCTGGCGCGGTGGGGCTTGCTTCTGCTTTGTATATTTATCTGGAAAAAGTCAACAACGAAGGAAAAGCCCTCGATCTGATCAAGCAAGGGCTCTTGAAACCGGAACAAGCCAAAGCGCTCTTGACCGGCGGCGGACTCTCGGAAACGCTTGGTAATGTGAATACCATGATCATGTTAGGACTTGGTGTGTATGCGTTGTTTATCGTTGGCCCCATGTTCATGAAAGGGAAGGTAACATCATGAAGCGAACTCTTCTCACGTTCCTCTGTCTCCTGCTGACCTCTCCAGCGTTCGCACTCACGGCAACCTGGAAGAACAACACAGAATCAGACATGAAGGAATATGCCGTCTATATGTGTAAGGTGAAGGGGTGCACCGTCGTTCGCGAAGCCGCTCAACAAGTGGCGGTGGTGCCGTTCAATGCAGCGGTGGTGCCAACGTGGGTGCTATCGAACGTGATCGAGGGTACCTTAGCAGTCACGGCTCGGGATACCTCAGGGAATGAATCGGAGCTGAGTAACCAGGTCCCTTTCGATACACAAGCGCCGAAGGCCCCAACGGGTGCGCTTGTGACGAAATAAAAAACCTGTTGGAACGGTTGCTGAACACGATAGACGAGTATAACGAGAGGGTTCAACATGAGTAAGTATATCCCCGAACACCCGAAAAAAGGCAGTGCTGAGGCGTACGCATGGGCGGAAAAAATGCGTGCGGCACGTGAGAAAAAGAAACGCTTGAAGCATACGATCAGACAAGCCGGACTCGCAACGGAACGGGAATTCTTCGGTCCTGGCGGACCGTTAGCACCGAAAGCACTCAAGAAACGCAAGCTGAACCCTGGAGTGAAATGGCACCAGGGAGAGGAAGATGTCGCCTATCGGTATAAGAAAGACGCTCAGGATCAACTTGAAAAAGCGTTCTTTGCAGGAGTCGAAGCCGCGCACAAGACTTCAGGGAGTGCCGCGCGGAAAATGGGAATGAATCCGAAACGGAAGCGAGTCAGAAAGAATCCGATTGCCGTCTTCAATCCGCCGAAAGTCGCCGGGGCTATCTACAACAACGCCATAGAGATTAAAGCGCAAAAGACCGGCGGCCCACTGAAGGGGCATTACAAGCATATCTTTGACAGCAAGAAAGTGAAAATTCTGGGCTTGACAGATGGAACCGTCTTGCTGCAACATACCGAAGGCAAGCCGCTATGGATGTCAAGGAAAGACTATGAACGCTCAGGCCGAAAACACTGACGCATTCATCAAGGTCGGAATCGTGCTTGACGCGAATCAAGAGTTGACCGTTGATTCGACTCATCCGAGAGCCGTTCCCATTACCGCTATCAATAGCTTGACAGGCGAAATTAAACACTATATGTTGAGGGTGACAAGTAAGGGCGGTCTCTGTTTAGTTTGACATAACTTCGCCGGTACTGAACTCTTGAGAGGGAAGGCGACTTAGGCATGATGGCCTGAGTCGCCTTTTTTATTTATGCCGCTATTAAAACGTTACCAAGCACGAAGGCGTAGTACAGAAGCGTTTCCATCAGAGGATGCCTGGCTTATTAACCCTGACCGTCCAGGCCGGTCGAGAAAGAAAAGGAAGGTCACAACCATGGCAAAGCGACGACGTTCTAGAAAGTCTGCGAAACGGTCCCATCGTCGGAAACGACGAGCGGTTATTGTGGTGAAGTCGAACCCGAGCCGTCGGCGTAGACGGTCTAGCGCGAAATCGCACAAGCGAAGCCGTCGGCGATATCGCCGGAATCCGAGCTTCAGCATGGGCGGGTTACTTCCTTCCAAGGCGTCGTTGTTCGATGCGGTCTATGTGACCGGCGGATTCATCGGCACCAAGATTGCCGCAAACACCGTGCTTCCGATGATTGGGATCAATCAACCGGTGGTACGTGTGGGTGTCAAGGCGGTGCTGGCAGGTGTGATCGGATGGGCCGGTTCAAAGGTCCTTGGCAGGTCAGCAGGTCAGTACTTGATGATCGGCGGACTCGTTGAAGCGGTCAACGATGCCGTGCAAACGTATGTCACCCCATACGTTCCCGCACTGGCGATCAGTTCCTATCCTGGACTGGATAGCTACGTAGACATGAGTTCGTACGTAGATATGTCCGGGATGGTGTCGCAAGAGATGGATGAGCAGGTATAACACGGCCATAGGTTAAGAGGCGGTACCTTTAAACCCGCCTTACAAACCATACTTCCAAAGAACGGAGTATCAACCATGCCTTTACAGCACCCGAACAAAGTCAAAACCATTCAGGAATTGTCTGCCGGTATTACGCCCCTGATCCCTGGTCAGCCCGAGCGTATTCCGTGGACATGGTACGACACACAGACCTATACCAGCGGCACCACGGTGTCCGCTGATTTCTTCCAGACCGTCAACGCAGATAAGAACTTGAGCAACATGGTCGCCGCTGGACAGATCCCAAGCCCTCAGTTCTTCGATCTGTATCAATGTTCCATTGCCTACTTGCTTCCTGCGTCTATCGCCGCCGCTGGTGCCGTTGCCTCGTCAGCGGGTGCGGTGAACGATTGCCGGAACCTGAGCAACGGTCAAGCGTTGTTCCAGGTCGCCAACAAAGATTACTGGCAGGGTTCTCAGTTCATGCTACCGTGCGGTGGAGGGCCTGAAGCCTCGTTGTCAGTGGCCGGTACGTATACCGCTGGACAAGGGCAAGCACTCCAGTTTGCCAACAACGGCGCGCCGGATCTTCGCAATAGATATTCCTTTTGGGGTGATATCACCCTGCCACACAATCAGAATTTCCTCTGGCGTTTAACGTGGTCGGCCCCGATCACGTTGAACCTTGGGAACAGCTCAATCCGTGTGTGGATGGATGGATACTTGTATCGCCGGGTCCTGTAAGCGCTGTCATTGATGGCCGCCGTTCACGGTGAGGACCCGCATTTCTCGGGGGAAGGTTTCAATTCCGAAGCCTTCCCCCTTCCCTTACCTCCTGATGCCGAAGCATCAGGAGGCTCTTCGGGAAAGCAGTAAAACAATATACGGCTAGACCAGCCAGAAAGATTCTGATCATGGATGAACGCCAGAAAGTCGAACAAGCAATCGCACGAAAACTGCAAATGACACAAGGGCAAGTCCGAAAGAACTTTACCCTTGACTTCTTCACCTTCGTGATTAACTTCTTGCCTCTGGCCGCGTCCAATACGGATACGCAGAATTTCATCACACAGGCCGATTCGGGATTTGCCATTGTCAAAACGTCGTTTGAAGTAGCGAGTAACGTCAATGTGTTCGTCGCGAACATTTCCGATACGCCTCGTTATGCTCCTCAAGTCATTACCTTGAGCGATTCAGGCTCAGGCCGTGACTTGTCGAATAGCGGTGTTGCAATCGGCACCCTCTTTGGGCCGAACGCCTACCCGTTCGTGTGGCCATGCCCCAAGATCCTTGACCCGAATTCGACCTTTACCGCCAGGATTCAAAACCTTGTTGCAACGGCCTTCAACATTCGGTTGTCGTTCCACGGTTATAAGATCTTCGGCAGTGTCGATCAGTTCAGGGAGATGAAGGGCTAAGAGTTCCACCTATTCAAGAGGGGCTGAAGAGTATCAGCCCCTCTTTTGAGAGGGGCTGATATGTGGTTAGATACACAAGTTCAATCCGTGGTTCCAATCCCCCTTGATATCGATAAAACCGGTATTGTCGGCGAGCAAACCAACCTCTACGATCCGCTTCGCGCGATTGATCGAAGGTCAAACAAAGACCTCGACAACAATGACGCGCTGATCCGCATTCTGAAGAATACCGATATTGATATAGCCTTGAGGACAATCGGGAATGCGTTTTTCCCGCGTGTCATTACGTTGGGAACCACCCCCACATTGATCATTGCGCCGAACCGTTCCCCGAGAGGGTACATTCTCATTAATGCGAACACGTCGGCCAGTGGGATTACGACAACCTTGACGATGTTTGCAGCGGGTACCGTGTTACCTGTGGCAACAACCCCTACAGCTGTGGTGAATGTGAGTGGATACGAAACCGCGCGTTTCATATTGAATGTCACGGAACCGTCCAGCGGTGCGGCCACCTCGTTTAACCTCGAAACGCAGGACCCGATCAGCGGTAATTGGGCTGTGGCACAAAGCGATATCTTTCAGTTTGGCGGCGGTGGAGCGGCAAACGGCACCTATTATGCGAACGTCGGCGGGATTGGAATAGACGATCAAATGCGAATTGCTGCCGTGGTTGATGGCGATTCGATGGAATGCTCGCTGGCCTGTATCCTCAAACCGGCAATTTCAGCAACGATTGCTGGAGCAACCGCCTTTATCGGTGGGCCTGACGTTAATACAACCATCGGCTTTCCGGTGCTGAGTGGAACCCGAGAAACCTTCTACCTGAAGGAAAATACCGCTATTTACGGAGTGGCAACCGGTGCCTTGACCTTGAACCTGTTTGAGTTACAGTAACATGAAAACATTGGCTGTTGTGTTCCTGTGCTTCTTGCTTGGTTCCTCGTCCGTGCTGGCTGAGAGGGGAATCCTAGGCGCAATGTCCTATGATTCTCCTCTCGGGTGCGATCCTGATTCAGTCTTCAACCTGATAGCAGGAACCACCCTGAACACCTTTGCATCGGCAACAACCACCCCCTCAACGGCGCATCAGTTCAACATTCTGGCGAATTATAACGGTGGCCAGGGTGCGGCCTTCCAAACGATGATTACTACGGGAAGCAACATTATTGTCTCTACGGCAGGGCTTCGGCCTTCGTCGTTCTTTGGCAGCTTGCAATATAGCACCGCGAACAACCCTGATGTGGTCAACACCATCGGCACGATATCAATCGAGTCAACCGATTCAATTTTTCTTCATGGAACGCGAGTCACGGCCCCATGCAATGCAACCAACTGCCTGCATAATTGGGTCTTCGATACGACTGGAGCAGGGCCGGGGGTCGATACTGACTTTACTATTGGCAGCGCGAATGCCGGTCAAGGCACCCTTGGCGGTGTGAGTGATGGGACGAACCTCTATTTTCTGCATCGGCTCATTACCCCGGTCAATACAACGATGCTCTGGGTATTCGATCAGGCTGGAACAACAACCATTAACTTCACGAATGTCGGAAACATTGTCACTCGGGAAATGGTACAGTCTGCCGATTCAGTCTACTTCGTGAATTCTGCTGGTGGATCGGTGACCCGAGCAATCAAAGATGGGCTCACATTAAGCAGTTTCCCTATTGTCTTCTCAACCCTTTCGGATAACATCGCGTATAGCGCCTCTCAAGATGCCTTCTACTTGGAGACGATCAGCGCAGGGCCGACGTTGACGATACGGCGGTACAATGGGAACTTCAGCAGTAACACGCATAACCTTGTGATCGGCAATGAAAACCCTTCACCGTTCGGACTCATGATGGACGAACGCGCACAGAAGCTCTACCTGGTCACAGAGCTACCAGGATTTAAGCGTATTCGGAGGATCAACCCTGGTACGATGGCGTTAGAGCAAACCCTCTCGATTGCAACCAGCACAACCGGATTTGTTGCGGCACCCGATTTCAACTATCGAAACCTCTGGATTTCCGATGTCGGCAACCCGTCCCATATTCAACGGGTGCAACTGTGCACCTAATCAAATGGGGATTCGTCGTCGTCTATTGTGTTCTGGTCGCTAGTCTTGCTAATATGCGTTCGTGTCAAGACGAAACCGTGCTACATGTGGGGGCGTTCAACCATGTTCAAACGATTCCTGAATAAAGAGTTCATCATCGGTGCATTCATCACGGCATTAGTCCTTGTCCCGATTCTCACGGTCGTCGGCGTCGCCGCCGTGACTCAAATAGCTGGACTGGCTGCCGCCGGTCCCAATAATGCTTGGTACAATGTCAAAGATGCTGGACGATGGAACGATCCACAAACGAACGGGTTCTTGTCTCAGGTGCCGTAGATCTACACAGGAACGAACTTTGTACGCCAGCAAGGCACGTCTACCGGTCGGTCGTTTGTCTCCCTCGATACGGCTGGAACCGGATTTGCGGCGGTCAAGCGAACGAACATCACGACCTCAAGCGTCAATTTCTCATTTGGGTTTACCTCAAAGAAAGTGGCACTAGAATTCCCGTTGACGAATACGGACGAAATTTGCGTAGACTGGACCGGCGGAACGGCAGTATGCCCGGCGGTGGATACCGCTGGAGATGATCGGTTTGCCCCTGGCGATGTCATTCTGTTGGACGAATACGCGGCCACCAGCTTGTCAGTCATTGCTGCAAGTGGAACCCAGACCGTCTATATAAGGGCTTGGGAATGATTGATACCGACGTATCAATTATCTCTTCGGTATAAAGGAAGCAACATGGATTCGTTAAAAAAGTCTCTGATATGGTTCTTTCTCATCCTTCTCTGTGGTCTGCCGATTTCGTTTCTTGCGTTCGGATCGGATATCCAGACCCAACAAAGCGCGCTCTATCCGTTTCAGTCAACGGTGATGATGCAAGACGATTTTCTGACCGGCATTGCGGTAACAGGCCAGATCGGTGCGCTAGGGTGGCAATCGGCAGGAACCATTACCTACAACGGTGGGGCAACAAACAGACCCGGAATATTCAGATTCGATACAGGAGCCGTGCTAGGCACCTTATCAAGAATTAATTTTGCTGGCTCAACATCTTTTACAGCTTCTAATACCCATAACATTATATGGGTTGCGCGCCTCAATACGAACGACGCCAATACAACGATACGTATCGGTTCGTCCGGCAGCGTTGCCGCGAATCCCCCGGCGGACGGGATTTACTTTGAAAAATTGGACGGAGACACGAATTGGTTCTGTGTCACACGCGCTGGTGGTGCGCAAACCAGAACAGATTCAACAGTGGCCGTGAATACCAATTTTAATAATTTTACGTATATGAGGGAATCAGGTAGCGTGTTATTTTTACTCAATGGTTCTGTTGTGTGTAGTCATACCACGAATATTACGAGTGCATTATCATCTGCCTACATATTCATCATTAATAGCGCTGCGGCGGCGAAGTCTTTTGACGTGGATTACTTTCAATTCAGAATGTACGGATTAACTCGATAATGAGCAACATAAGTGGTAGACAACCGATAGCCTATCAGTGCCCGTTTATCTTTGAGTCTGAGTGCCCATATGATGATACTACATTCTGGGGATGCCCATATAATAAAGCGTCATTGCCTGGTATCTTTCAGACTCCTAAATTTTGCCCATTAGATAGAAATTCCCCTCTCTATGGAAAACAATCCTTTGATGAGTATCATAATACACGTGTAAAAATAGAATACTCGTTTGACGGAATCAATAAAGAACTTGCCAGCGCTGTTATTATAGATCCGGCACATATAGACGGATCAATACAAAGCCCTACCATAGACCTAAATAGCAACCCCAATCCAACGACTCAACAGTTGAATGAATTGAACTTATGGGTTCCATAGGGTGAACCATGACCTTCAATGCAGACGCCTCACTTTTAATCAATGCCGTGGTTGTCATTCTTGGAATCTTAATCAAGATGGAGCTGCATGACATTAAAGCACGAATCATGCGGTTAGAAAATGTGTTCATTATTACAAACGGAAAGGACTAATCATGGTCAAGAATCCTATCACCACCCTGATCGATATTATCGTCGCGATCTGCCCAATCGTCGGTGCACTCTTCCCTGAAGCGAAAGCGATCTGTGAGCAACTGACCGCTGAATTGATCGGTCTTGGGTTCATTGCGAGCGCTGACGGGATCAAGAAACCAGCTCTTCCGACTCAAGCAATAGGTTCGTTTGTCATTGGGTTTCTGTTGATTGTCGGGCTGGCGTCATGCGCTCAACTCAAGCAAGCTGGCGAGCTGCTGAACCCGTTCGGCAGTTCAATCAAATCCGTGCTTGCTGAGAACGCCGCCGGAGAGTGC
>CXWK01024777.1_pt1 | contig 18745 bp, 20 predicted proteins | sample 590851 | NCBI WGS metagenome assembly CXWK01 (sample SAMEA3498364, study PRJEB10139) | wastewater metagenome | biome: wastewater treatment plant; material: activated sludge | place: Denmark | collected 2014-08-01 | reverse complement strand
TACCTATCTTTTTAGAAAAATGTTTCTTAGAACACGAAAACAAAAACCAAGAATCACCACAGGTTCAGGAGTAATCCTGAGTCGTTGGTGGCGCTTGCCACACTATTTACTCTCTTACATAAAATAATCTTATGTTTGACAACGGATCGCAGGCAGATGGTGAACAATTATTTGACACCACCGAGTCTGACACCGACGCAGACGGTGAAAGTACCACCACAGAACAGGCAACTGAATCTAGCGGTGAAGAAATCGAAGATAACGGCGAATCGAAATCTAAAGGCGAAGCTGAACGAGAAAAGCAAGTGGAAGTTTGGGCGAGACGTGTTGCTTCTGGTGAAGTTGACATCAACGACCTACCTCCAAGTGTGAAATGGGTGAAAGCCCGATTACTTGAACGGCAAGACGCTGAGAAGAAGGTTCCTGAGTTAGAAAAGTTGGTTGAATTGAAATGGAAGGAAAGAGAAGCTGAGGCGAAATTCGTTTCGTTAAAAGAATCTCTCAAACACCAAAAACTCAAATCAACTCAACGAACTGAACTCGCAACTGAATTCAAAGAACTTCGAGAAAGTGGATTAACTAAAGATAAAGCTCTAGCAAAAGCGATGCGAATCGTTGGAATAGAACTTGATCAAGAAACTGCATCAGAAGATTTACGATCTGCTATGCGTCCACCAGCCGTAGGCACTAAGGTAAAAGAAGCTAATGACCCTTTGAGTGATATTGAAGGATTCAAAGCTTTAAAACCTGAAGAACGAATCAAAAGACTTGAGGAGTTACGCCGCAAATAAACAAGAGTAGATAGAAATTATTCTATCAAACAATACTCTCATGGCTGTAAATGCTATAACCGCTCTTAATCCCGAAATTTGGAAACCTATTGTACAGGACTACTTGAACAATATGTTAATCGGGAAGAAAATCTGTAACGTAAAATGTGAAGCTTACCTCGCCTCTGGTGATCAAGTAAACTTCCCTTATGTATCAGATGTTCGTGTCCAATCTTACGCACAAGGCACTGATTTAGTAGCAGACGCTTTAAATGCAACACAAGACTCTTTGATTGTGAATCAATCTAAAGTTGCTCTATTCGTCCTTGATCCAGTTCAAGAAAGACAAGCTAAGGCTAACTACGGAATTGAACTAGCTAGACAATCTGCTTATGTACTTTCAAACAACATTGACCAGGCTATCCTTCAATCTGGTGTAACTAACGCTTCTAACACTTTAGTTGGTGGAACTTTAACTGCTGCTACTCTCCAAACTCAAATGACTTTGGCAATGGCTCAGTTATTCAGAAACAACGCCACAGACGGTGAAATGTGGGCTGTTATGGATCCTGAACGTGTAGCTCTCTTGACTCAAACATTCGTTGCTAACGGGTTTAACGTAGCCGATTCTACTTTAAGAAACGGTTTCCGTGGATTCGCTTATGGATTCAATGTTTACGAATCAAACAATCTCCCTTCAGCTCAACTTTTGACTGTGGACACTCTTCCTACCGCTGGTGATACTTTAACTATCGCTGGTGTTCCATGGACTGTAGTAGCTGATGGTACTGCTGCTAACCCTGGTGAAATCTCCGCAGAAGCCTCTGCTGGTGCTTTCCAGACAGTACTCCGAGACGCTATTAACGGAACTGGTACTCCTGGTGCTGGTACTTATATCGACATCTCAGTTGATGATCGTAGAGCATACCAAAACGCTCAGGTAAGTATGGGAGCTTTCTCTTCTGATGACGCTACTATTACTATGTACGGAAGAATCGCTGGTAGTGAAACATTCACTGCTGCTTCTAACGTATTCGGTACTGAAACAACTCAACAATTATTCGGTCGTCAAGGTGCTATGTCACTTGCGATTCAAATGTACCCTGAATTGTACATCAGACAAGAACCGTTACAGATTGCAAACAACTACATCACTCATACTTTATTTGGAACTACAACCTTCTTCCGAGATAAGAAAAGAGTCGTGAAATTGACTAACAACGCCTAATCAATTACCCCCTTCGGGGGGGTTTTATTAACACCAGCTTCTTAACTATTTCTCCTTCTGGAGGGGAGGTGGGGTCAAGGAAACTTGGCCTTCTCCCAGAGGGAATAACAAAACTATATGGCTCAACTAATAAATTCTCTACAACAATCAGACATCTCACAGCAAAGACGGCTTCCTGTTAACACTTCAGGGGCTGATACTTTAACCTCAGTAACAGGTGAAACAGTACAATATCAATATTATAATGCTTCAGGGGTTCTAACTACTGACGCAGGACAGGCCGCAGGGGTAGTGGTGGTAGCAAAACTCGCAAATAACAACATCTTAAATCAAGCAGGTGATGTAATCGGAAATGATTTTGATACTTCCTTTGCTTTTACTACAGGAACAATTCTAGTTTCAGCTCGCAGACAAAAGTTCCCTTTTCTAACAGCAGAAAAGTTTGACATGGGAGCGGGTGCAACTAAAGCTACAGCAATCGTAGCAGGATTTACTAACGGTGATTGGTGTATCGACCACGAAAACGGGATTATTTATGGAAAGAAAGCTACTACAGGAACTTCTGATACAGGAGCTTATAAAGTAGTAAAAATTGCTACCTCATCTTCAGGAGGCGGCGGAGGTGATGTAAATCTAACTGAAGTAGCAGGTGCAGCCGTAACAGCAGGAGCTGGAGCAGTAGCAGCAGGTACACTTAGAACAACTCTAGCTTCTAACGACCCAGCAGTAACTTCACTTCAGATCATGGATGACTGGGATGAATCAGACAGAGCAAAAGTAAATCCTATTGTCGGACAGGCTGGAGTAGCAGCAGGAACAGGTGTAGATGGAGCTACAGTTCAAAGAGTAACTTTAGCAACAAATGTGGCTTTACCAGCTGGAACAAACAATATCGGTGATGTGGATGTAATTACACTTCCTGCACTACCAGCAGGCACTAATAACATTGNNATTGATTCTTATCAACAAGTAGCAATCAATCTAGCGGCAGGAGCAGATCAAGTTTTGGTTTCAAGTGCAGCTTCTAAACAAATTTGGGTATATGGTTATCAGATTAGTACTAACGTAGCTGGTACAGTTTCTTTCCAAGATGAAGATAATGTTGCTCTATCAGGAATTATGCCTTTTGGAATTACAGGTGGTGCTTCAGTTTCACCTTCAGGAAATTTCTCAATGCCAATTTGGAAACTAGGAACTGATAAAGACCTAGAAGTCGACGTGGTGACGAGTGAATTGGATGGATGGCTTACATACGCCATTGTTTCCGTATAAGAATTTTACTAACCTTGTTAAAATGGTATTCGATAAAGCTTGGTTCATAAAACATCAGAAAACATTACTCTACTTTGCCAATACTCGATTAGGTCGATACATTTTGCGTATTCATGGAAAACGATCAGGAGTAGGGAAGAGTAAGATTGTTAGAATTGAACCTAATGCTATTTGGTGGGGCATAAAAGATTTAGGCGGCAAGTTTGAAGTCACCGCTGAATTTAGAACAAATGATAAATTTGCTCGCCGTCTTTATTATGCTTTTAAACCTGTTTGGTGGGCTATGCATTTTGTTGATTGGCTTTTATTAGACAGATTTGAATTAGTGAAGAGATGGAGCTTTAACTATGACACTCTCACTCAATATCCAGGTTCAATAGGGACTGATAATCCTTGTGATGGTAGGGTCAGTAGACAAGCAGTTAATCAAACCTTAGCAGATATTATAGCTGGAGCAGGGACAAACAATTCAAGTGTGAATATGTTAGTTGATTTAGTAGCTAGTACAACAGTTAACCAGTATGCCGCTTTGAGGCGAGGCATTGCTTGTTTTGACACATCAAGTTTGGGAGCGGGGGCTACAATTAATGACGCTACACTTTCTCTTGATTTAAGTTCTAAAAGTAATTCACTTGGTAGTCCAAACGCTCACATTGTCGCATCTACGCCCGCTTCCACAAGTGCATTAGCGAGTAGTGATTATAGCAATCTGGGGAGTGTAGATTTTGGGAGCTTAACTTATGCGGGAATAGCTACTGGTTATAATGACTTTGTTCTTAATTCTAATGGTGAAGCTAATGTCAATAAAACAGGGATAACTTGTTATGGGGTTAGAACTAATTGGGATCTTGGCGATTCAACAGGACTAATATGGGTGATCTCTGTAGGTTCAACATTTACATTTATATCAGCTGCTAATACAGGGACAACTCAAGATCCTAAACTAGTAGTAACTTATTCTTTAGTTACCAATAATCCGAAGAATTTACTTTTAATGGGAGTCGGATAACAAACTTATATGGCTATACAACTTGCAACAGCTAGACAATCACTTGAAAACGTACTACAGGACATCTCAGATGTTCCTGCGGCTACATTTCTTCAATGGTGTCAGTATTTATCAGACACAGTTTATCGAATCACCTCAGATATTGAACCTGGAAGGTATATCACTGAAGCTAATCTGAGTGTAATTGCAGGACAATCTACCTATACTTTGCCTACGGACTTTTTAAATCATCAGTCCTTTGGAACTGGACTTTTTAAAACAAACAATCAATTGCCTTCAGCTACCAAGCTCGGCATTACTGGTTTTGGAGCGTCTTCTGTAGGATATTACATCCAAAATAACAGTTTCGTGCTAACCCCAACGCCACAAGCAAACGGACTTCTGATTAATCGGTATATTCCCAAAAGCCCAACCTATCTCACAACTGCTGATTATTTTACTTTAGATAAATTAAGTACAGGAAGAGAGATTGTTCCTGACGCATATTTACAATATGTACAAAATTCTTTAGTCGCTCTTTACGAAGTATGGGATCAAGACGCGCCTTTGGAATCACTTGCAGATCAACGGTTTGTTAGGACTTTAGACGAACTCGCAAGAAATATCTCCCGCCCACCTCTAGCATGGGGTTTACCAGACTTTAGCCCAATGTATTAATGTATAAACCAATCAGAGCAGGACAAACAGGCCAGTTTGCTACAACGACTCTTATGTCGCCTCATGGTGAGGATATTAGAGATATACCCGAGCTTTTACAGCCTCAGTATGCTTTAAAAATGACCAACTACACCATCTTATCTGATGGGAAGATAGCTATGAGAAAAGGTCTTTCAACATATTTCACTGACGGGGTTATTGCCCCAACAATGCTTGAGGAGTTCACAGATGATTTATTCATTTATGGAATTGGTGGAACTACAGTAAAAGCTTACGAACGCTCAACAGGGACGATGACCACAATCAAAACCTTCACAACTCCAGGAGATTTTATCTCAGGCCAAAGGTACGGGGATTACTTCTTCGTTACTAACGGAACTGAAGCTATCGGACGAGTTTCTAGGACTCTAGCTTACGACGGCCAGACTGCTAACTTTACAGTAGGCAAAAAGATCACAGGCGCAACAAGTGGAGCTACTGCAATCATCCAACAAGACGCTGACGCAGGGGCTACGGGAACTCTTACCCTTGGATCAATTGTAGGAACTTTTTCGGATAACGAAATCATCACAGACAACAACACTGCTCCAGGTTCAGCTACAGTTAATGGGGCTTTAGCTTGGGCTTATACATCTATTACTAACGCACCTGCGGCGTCTATCCTTCGTGTAATTGGAAACCGTCTATTTGCTGGTAGACTTCAATCAGATGACACCGCTGTTGCTTATTCAGACGCAGACACAGGAACTAATCCGCCTTTTGATAACTGGACTGTGGGGGCTAATGCTAATGACGCAGGCCTTCTTTCTTACAGAAACGCTGGAAGAGTGAACGCAATCGAAGCTCTGGGGCAAAATATCATTGTATTCTCTGATCAAGGTAAATGGTCTTGGTATATTAACGTAATTGACTCCGCAGGGACTCTAAAAAAGGTGGACGTAACCACGATGAATCGCGAAGATTTGGGTGGATACGCTGCTATTGTGACTCCAAAGGGTTTATTTTATGTCAATAAAGCTGGAATTTGGCAACTGATCAGCGTGGGACAGCCAGACATCCCTTTCTCTGACCAAGAAGACCTTGCTTCTCGTTTACTAGGCAACACTTACTTTGACGATATTGACCTTGACGGGGCAAGTATGACTTTTGATGGGTCAAGTGAAACAGTTTATGTTTCAGTTAAGAACGACTCCGCTGCAAATAATTATATAATTTCTTATAACACGGTCTTTAAAGCTTTCGCTCGCTTTACTGGGTGGAGTATCAACAATTTTTTAAACAATAATCAAACAATCTACGGGACTTCTTCTATTACAGGAAAAGTCTTCCAATGTTTCGACGGATCAGACGATGATGGGAATATTATTTTCACTGAATACTACCAAGAATTAAAAGTCGGGGAGCTAGAACAGCGATCAGAACTTTTGGGTGCGTACATTAAGGGGTTTTTGTCACCTTCTACGTCTCTTACTATCAGGTTCGACATCTACGATGTAAAAGGCCACCTAATCCCAAACAAGATGTCATATCTTTGGACAGCAGATGGAACGACCTCAACTTTAGATGAATATGGGAAAGCTATTTGGGGAGAATCTTCCTGGGGTGGTGACGGTGAAACCGCGGGGCTTGTAGAATCGTTTGCGGGTGGAAGTGGGAAAATCAAGAATTTCCAACGTATAAGAGTTAATATTTCGGGTAGTCATCGCACCGCACATCAGTTGAATTGGAGTAAGTTAATCGTTAGAGTTAAGCAAAATATACGCCGTAGGAACTTAACCCTATTATAAAAATATGTCAACAACACCTTGCACACTTTGTAATAAAGATGAAGCTATTAAAAAGACTTGGACTAAAAGCCTTTGGTGTAAGGCGTGCTGGTTTTTGAAAAAGCAAAAGTATGACAAAGATTGGAAAACTAAAAATCCCGAAGCTAAGAAGTTGGGTGATAAACGCTGGAGGGAAAATAATAAGGAATACAAAAAGATGAAAGATAGGGCTTATCACCTTGAGAATAGGGAGGAAAGATTGGCGAGCATGAAGCGGTATCAGAAGAATAATGTGCTACGCTGCAGAGTTCTTAAATGGGAGCATATGGGGAAGACCCACACTGAAAGCGACAGAACAGTCACCCTTCAGACTGTTTGCGAAAAGCTTAAAGAACAGGATTATAAATGCACTTACTGTTTAGTTAGTTTAGACATTGGCTTTCAAATAGATCATAAACTGCCTTTCGCCAGAGGGGGCATTCACACTTTGAATAACATTCACTTTGTCTGTCAGAGCTGCAATTACAGAAAGCACACACGAACACATGAAGAATTCCTAGAATATCGCACTAAAACCCTACAATAATATTGTTTATCTAGCTGGCTTAACTTAAAATACAGTCAGTTAGGAAAAAGATTCTTAACCAAAAAACACAATGGCATATACACCAGCCACAAAATATCCTACAAATGCTGTGCTAACAGTCTTTCAATGGAGCAGGCCAGATGCGCCAAATCCTCGCATTGCTCAGCCAGTAGATTCAACAGCAACTACTATTACAGTAACAAATGCTCCCCTAGATAGGGATGGTGCAGTTTTAACAAGCGGATTTTTAATGAATGCTCAGGGTTCAAACGGAGCAGTAGAAATTATTTATGTCCCAGCGGGCGCAGTTTCTGTTGACGGGTTAACTTTTACTGGGGTGGTTCGTGGAATCCGCCCAGAAGGACTAGACTACACAACTGGTGATGCCGAGTTTGCAATTGATCTACCTCAAGACGCACCTATCGGATGTGCAGTAGCTCAAACTTATCACCGTATGATGATTGCTGCTCTTCAGGGTGTGATCGCTTCAGGCGCTCCTGATTGGAGAATCGGAAACGCAGTTGATGAAAATATCACAGTTTACGCTTTTAATGGAGACGCAACTCAACCTTTTTTTAGATACGACTCAGCGACTAACCAGTGGGTTTATTCAGACGACGGTGTTTCTTCTACGCCTTTTGGAACAGGTGCAGGTGTAACTGGAGGTGATGGAATTGATGTTACTGCTGGTGTGATAAGTGTTGACCTTGATGCTGATTCTCAAATGAGCGTGGCGACAGGTGAATTAAGAGAAGCCAATTTAAGAAATTATGTACTGGCAGAAAATCTTACAGATGGGGATTTAGTAAAAATTCTTGCTAATGGAGAGGTGTCAAAATCTATTATTGCAGAAACTTTTGCTGTAGGTGCTACAACAGACGAAGGCGGGGTAACAGGAACAGTATCAATTCCAATTAGGGATTCTAATAAATTCCTTTTGGTTTACGCAGATGGAATTAATATTATGTATATAATTGCTACTGTTGAGGATTTAGTGACAACTTACACTACAGCAGCTCAGGTGGCTGCTGGGATTTTTGATGCTAATGTGGGAATATCAGCTTTAGTTTATGATGAAGCTTCAGATCGTGTGGTTTTAGCTTATGGTGATGCCACAGCGAGTGATGGGCAAGCTGTAGTTGGAGAGTTTTCTGATGATTTAACAAGTATGACTTGGGGAACTCCAGTTCAATTTACTGCCGCAGAAACAGACGTAGTGTCTGCCGTTTATCATCCAATTGAAGAAAAAGTTGTGGTTGTTTATCAAAGTGGTAATGACACGGGGCAGGCGGTAATAGGAACTGTAACGGCAGGAACGAATACAATAGTATTTTCATCACCTGTTCAGGTATCAAATGGAGCGGGAAGTATAATCAGAAACGCTATTGGTTATGGAAATGGAAATTTACTTTATAGTTATTCAAATTCATCAGGTGGAGCGCAATTTGTCAAAGTGATGACTTTAAGTGTAACAACTTTAACCCAAGGGACAGCAGTTCAAGTAACAGCCTCTGGGACAAATTGCGCTGTGCCTACTTATGACACCGTTCAAGATGCTTGGCTTTTCTCTAGGGGAACTGCAAGTTATAAAATCACAATCTCTGGAACAGTGCCAACTATCTCTGCTTCTTCAGCAAATACACTAAATTTAGACACAAATACCCAAACACAAGTTTATGTACCTTTTCTACAAGCCCACGCTTTACTAGGAAGAGGCACGGTATCAACAGATTTTGAGCTTAAATTAATTACAGTTACTGGGGCTACCCCAACTGTAGGAGTGGCTAATGAAATTGGTGACTCTAATTATGCCAATACTGATGCTCTAGCTTGGAATGCTAACATTGGAAGATTTTTAACAACTAGTAATTTAACTATAGGTGATGGTTTAGCTAGTAATGCAGTAAGAATGACTGCTGATATAGTTGACTATGATTCAATTGCAGGGGTTATGCAGGAATCAGGAAGTACAGCAGAAAGTAAAAAAGTTATGTTAATAGGCGGGATTGCGGCGGGGGTATTCACCCCAGGAGCGACATTAATAGCTTCTCCATCTGCAACAATTACAGAAGGCGAGTATGAAGAGAGGTTGATCGGTCGAGCAATCTCAGCATCTGCAATTAATTTAACTAAGAACCCGTAAACATTTATTTAAAACAATTTAAAACAACAAATTTATGGCTATCAAATTCGGACTACCAGGAATCAAACAAAAACCAGCANNATGAGTCCAGGACTCAATTCTCAGTTAAGCCGTGCCAAGAAAGGCGCTGGTCTACTAAAGAGTTCTAAACCTAAAATGGGCGGAGCTAAGGCTATGCGTCCTAGAGGTGGCAGAACTATGAATCCAAAAGGCTAACCCAAACAAACATGCCAAAAGTTAAGAAACCAAAGGTAAAAAAGAAAGCTCCAGACTCATACTTAAGAAATGACTCGTTTGGTATGGGTCGGAGAATTTCAAGAGAGGAGTTTTTAAAGAAACTGCAAGAGATCAAGGATAAGAAAAAATAATTAAACCAAAATGGCTTTTACATCAGGAGCGGTATCAGGAAGTAATGCAACCAAACCAAAAACAGTCTATGACCTTCAAAAAAAGAAGACTCAAGAGCTGACTTTTGGTGATACCTTGAAAAAGGTAGTTTCAAAACCTACCACTGCTCTAAACCTGAATCAAACAATTCCTAAAGTTGATAACGTAGCTAATACTACTACGGATTTAGGCTTTAACACTCCTGGTGTAACTAAAAATGTGTCACCGTTTAAAGACCCAGGAATCAATTCAACAGGTACAAAAACTCCTGTTTCATCCAAGCCTGTTTCTATCCCTGATAAATTCACTACGGGTCAGTCCTCTGCTTTTTCTGCTCCTCAAGGCGTTACTTCAAACAACGTAACTGGAGGTGGAATCACTTCCGCTCCAGGAAGACTTTCTGATGGTAGATGGGATCCAAACTACACTCCTTCAACAGAAGCGGAAGCTTTCTCTTCAGGTGTTGATGCTTATACTAGACAAAAATGGCTGGAGAATTTTTACAAATCTCAAGGTACTGACCTAAAAGCCAATTCTCCTGCTTCGTTTGAAGATGAAGCTAAAGAATTTTTAGGTGAACAAGAGCAACAAAAATCTCTCCTTGATTTCCAAATCTACCAGGCTACTTCTAAAGCTCAAACTCAAGCTGATAGCCAAGACGCTTATAATAAAACCTCCCTTACTCCAGGACGTGAAGGTGTGGTTTCACAAAGTAATATCGCCGCTAGAGATGCAATTTCAAATCAAATCCAAGGCCAAGTTAGAGGACTTGAAATGGATTTAAACCAAAAGAAAACTGATCTTGGTAAACTTCAACAAGCACAATCTAGGGAATTCTTATCAGGTAGAGAAGATCAAATCCGCTCTCAGTTAGTTGCAGTAGCCGAAGCCGAAGCTGCTCTTCAAGAAACTCAAAACGAAGCCCAAGCTCAAGCAGATAAACAAAGAGAGTTCTCAATGGACATGCTTTCCCTTTTATCAGACAACGGAGCGCTCGCGAATCTGTCCCCTGAAGATATGTCGTTCCTTGAATCAGGTATGGAAGGAATCCCACCAGGGATAGTTCAGGCTTTAGGTATTAGTGCCACTCGTTCTTCTCTAAGCGAACAAGAACAGCAACAATTCGATAATCAAGTTTCAGGATTAAACTCAATGCTTGACCTCGCTCAAGGAGGCGTTGTGATGAGCAATGATATGATGATGAGTTTTGCTAAACAAACTAAACTTCCTTTAGAAGATGTGATGGGTTTTAACCAGCTCGCAGAAACGGTGATGGCGGATAAATCTATGGATCCTTTGATCAAAGAACAAACTCTTCAAAAAGGCTACTACGAACTTCAAAGGCAAATGAGAGGGGCGGTCACAGCCGATTCACAGAATTTAGAGTACTTAGCTCAAATGCAAAGAGACGGAGTTAGTCCTGATATTATTAACGCCTTTGCCTCTAAGACTGGTCTTGACACCAGAATGCAAGCAGCAGATTTAAAATACAAACAAGCTCAGGCTAATATCGAATATAAAAAATCCAATGGGATTCCAATCACTGCTGAAGACATGCTTAAACAAGCTACTGCCTACGAAGAGCTAGCTTGGATGAATGGAGGTATCTCAGGAACGGATGCAGTTTATGTTCCTAATAAATCTTTAACAGGTTTACAGGTAACAGTTGAAGGTGGAGAATGGGACGTAGTTTGTCCTCCAGATCTTGAATATCAATGTGGGGCTTTCGTTAACCGTGTATGGGGGCTTGCAGCAGGGTCAGAGGGTGGCTTTGGTTCTTCAGGTCAAGAGAAGCAAAATGTGATTGATCAAAGAGGGATTAAAGTAAAAGGAACTTCAAGTGAAACTCTTTTCCAAACAGTGAAACCAGGGATGGCTTTCTATATGCCAATTGCTAACAACGAATGGGATCACGTTGGACTTGTTAAAAGTATCACTCCTGATGGAATCTGGACGAAAGAAGCCAACGCTGATGGAACTGCTACAACTCAAAATGTAGGTGCGGGGAAAAGTAACGTGACTACGCGTTTCTTACCTTGGTCTCAAGTTTATGGATTTGTTGAACCACCAGCGGGGGCGTATACAACAGTAGGAAATTCTTCTGCTGGTGAAAATGCTTTGCAAAAATATACACAACAAGCTTTAGATATGGGTAAGAAACCCGCTGACGCTAGGAAATGGGCTGACGAACAGGTAAACAAGGATCTCGCTAAAACAAGCGGTTATGAATCCCCAGAAAAACAAGCAACTATTAAAAACTTATTTGGTCAGTATGATGAAATTTCAAAAGAAGTTCGCGTTTTAGACCAAGGAAATTCATTTATCAAAGACTACAACATCAACACCGCAACAGGTGCAGACGATATTGCTTTAATCTATGCTTTCAATAAAGTCATGGATCCTCGTTCCGTAGTAAGAGAAGGGGAATTCCAAATTGCCTCCAGCGTAGGTGGGTTCTTGGATTTACTTGGAGCGAATGTAGAAAAAGTTAAATCAGGTAGTAGATTAACTCCAATTCAACGTCTACAAATCGTTAATACTATGGAAAATGCCTACACCGCTAAGCGAGGCGAATATGATCCTCTTTTAAAAAACGCAGTTGAATCAGGTAAGAAGCAAGGGATTGATGATGCGTCTCTCTATTTAGACTACATGCCAGAAGACTGGAAGGATTCAGAGGAGGAAACCAACACAGGAGTTGGAGGATTTTTCAACAATATCAATAGAATGCTAAATCAACAAAAAACTATTCCAGACCCACTTGAAATCGGTATGGGTGGAGATCCGCTTGGCGTACTTAATTAAAAACTTATGGCTATTTCAGCACAAGAATTCGCAGCAAAAATTAAACTTAAATATCCACAGTATAAAAATGTGGAGGATACAGCTTTAACTCAATCAATTATAAAAAAATACCCTGAGTACTCTTCTCAGGTAGATTTTAATCTAGCCCCATCAGCTCCAGCTAATCCAGCGGGATCAATTTTAAAAGGGGTAACAGACGTGATGAATCCCGCTAATTTACCAGGCAATATTGCTAAAGCTTCTCAATTTGTAGGTGAAGATTTACAAAGAATCGGAAGCGAAGCAGATAAAAGAACTCCAAGGACTGACCTAGCTCAAGCACCAAAAAATCCAGAACAAGTTAAAGTAGAAGCACAGCAAAAATCACAAGAACAAAATAGCTCTGACTTGGATACTATCGGACAGTACATAAACGCTTATTTTACAGGTCGTCCTTCAGAGCTTCCAATTGTTAAAAACATTGCAGACAAAGCAGCAGGAGGTATTACGGATGTAGGATGGGGAGCGTGGGATTTAATAGAAGGGAATGTGAAAGCAGCAGGGAACGCTTTGGATGTTTACGATGCAACTGAAGAAGATTCTAGGCAGGCAGTAAAAGGATTAACTAAAATTACTACAGGACTTGGGAAAGTAGTAGGATCCCCTATAGCAGGAGCTATTGAGTCTCTACCAGAAACTTTTGGAGCAAAAGAAGGTGTTAAAAAAGTAGCAGGGCTTCCTAATGACGCTTTGAAAGGTTTATTCAAATTACTTCGTCCTGACTTAGACGACAACTTCATCCAAGAAACTCTAGTGAACCCAGTTTGGGGGGCAGTCTCAACTGCTTCACTCGCTAAAGCCGCAGGAGTATTTGATAAAACCACTGATCCAGTACAATCAATCACTCAATCCAAAAAGCCAACCGAAACTAGTGCTAGCTCAACTCGTGCTTTAGAAAGTTTAAGTAAAAAAGAATTAGCCAAAGTTAAATCTGAACAACAACTTTATGACCTTTTAGAAAAGAAAACTAAGTCTAATCAGACACAGAGCGATGCTATGCTGGATTCTAAAAGCCTTACCAAATTAAAAGAATTTAAAGTTAAAGTTGGAGAGGGCAAAAACACTGTGAGTGTTAATTATGTACAAGAAGCGATCAACAAGCTAAAAAAAGAATATGAAAACGCTAAAGAACCAGCAGCTTTAGTTAAGATTAGAAACTTGGAAGATTTAGCTAAAACTAAAGGCCTTTCTGAACAGCAATTAAACGGACTAGCTAAAGAATTCGGAACTACCTTTGGAGAAAAAGCTTTCTCTAAAACAGGAGAGCCTCTTAAAGGAGTTTCTGCTCAAGCAGTAGAAAACATCCGCCAAGGAATGAAAGGATATATTAAAAAACCTGAGTTCCATGCTTCAGATAAACTAACTTCTGATTTAATCAAAACCAAAGATCTAATCAAAAAGAATGTAGATGCAGTTAAAGTCCTAGAAGGTAAACTCGCAGGTAGAAGTTGGGGAGAGGCTGCGGGGGCAAATATTGCTTCAATCGTTAATGGACTTAGTGGAGGAATTATTCGTGGCGTTTTATCCAGACTTCAAACTCCGAGTAATGTAGGCTTAAAAACAATGAACAGTTTAGCTATTCAAGACGCTTTGCAATCAAACCTAAAAGCCTTCTCTGGAATTGCTAACTCACCGTCACCTGAAATTTTCCTACAAAATGTTCACCAAGCTTTACCAGTTCTATTAATTCCTGATGAAGACAAAGAAAAAATCAAAGAAGAGATTGAAAAAACTCCAGGGTTGTCTCTAGGAGATTTAATCCCTAAAGCTAACGCTGCTTCAAATTATGACCCTAAAAAACCCTCAACTTGGTCAAAGGCTCAAAAAGAGGGCTATAAGAAGGCTTTGGATAATTTAAGTGAAGATAGTCCAGCTATGATCTTCCCAGCCCCTAATCCGCCTTATTACACTTCAGGAGGAGTATCTGATAAAGGAGTGACTTATAAAGAAGTGGATGGAATTCCTTTAGTTGATTTACGATCAGAGAAGGAGGTGGAAACTGCTAAGAAGTTTTACAAAGCAGGCGAGGTGGTAAATAAAACTAAAAGGAGGGCAGTAGATTCGGTGAAGAAGTTCATTAACCCTAAAAAATAATGGAAGAAAAGCGCAGCATATTGTCATTAGAAACTCTAATCCCAATTGGGCTTGTTGTTATTCTAATTGGTGGGGTGGTTTGGCTTACAACCATGTTTAATGATATAATTTATTTAAAGCGTGATTTGGCTGATACTAAGTCAGCTCTTACACTACAGATAGCTGATGTAAAGAATAATTTAGTCTCCCAAATCTCAGAGATAAAAAGTGACGTAAAAGAGGTTAAACAATTAATACTTGACCAAAAATAACATGGATAATATAGGTGATAACATGGCAAGATTTAGTGAACTATTAAACCAACTTATGTATGTATCATGGGTGGTAGTCGGTTTAACTCAAGTGGTGAAAGACGAACTAAAAAGAAACAATATAGATAACCCTGGGCTAATTCGCCTCTGTGCAATGACCTTTGGGGCTTTAACAGGTCTGTTTTTTACAGGTGGACAATGGATCGGACTTGGAGCTGGGCTCGTAATGGGGCTTGTCACGACTGGTGTGGTATCAACTACGTTTCAAGTTTTAGAGAAAAACTCGTCTGCTGTAATTATTGAAGACGCTCCTATGATTGATAATGTAGAGAATATTGAAAATATAGAGTCAAATAAACAATAATTATGAAGTATATATTAACTGCTCAGTTGTTAAACCCTTTCCGATCAAACAAACCAAGAGGATTTTACAATATCTTAAAAGGACATACAGGCGTTGATCTAAACTTTCACTTCGAGCAGTTACCAGCTCCAGTATCAGGGAAGATTATGTTTGTTACTAAACAGGCAGAGATGGGGAATTGTATTTATTTAGATGATGTAGAAATGGGCAATATACACGTCTTTGCTCATATGGATAGAATTGATGTGCAATCAGGAGATCAAGTGGTTAGAGGGCAGATTTTAGGTCTTACAGGCAACTCAGGGTCTAAAACAACCCAGCCACATTTACATTACGAAATTATCACCTTTAAAAGACCAGACAAAAAGACCCCTACTCCTTATGACTCGTTGTTTAGTTTAGTTATGACTAGGTCTCTAAATGGATTATCAGGGTGGAACATCTCGCCTCTGGAATATTTGCGTGTTTTATATGGGAAGTACAGATTAGACAAATATGGCAATCCAATTGAAAAGCCTCCAGTAGTTCAAGAACCAGAGAAACCAACTTATCCACCAAGTAAATCACCTAAATCTCCTCGTTAATTTTCTGCCACCCCAGCGCTAAAATTATCGCATCTTTCTGATCCCCAGTATAATTCTTATAATTAGGCTGCATCTCCTCAAGTTTAAGATGAGCTTCTTCTTTTTTAAGTTTGCCTGATCCAAATACATTCTTTCGAGCGGATTTGTCGTTAAACTCCACTACAGGTAATTCTAACCGCTCTGATAGTAAACATACTATCCCAAACAGCATATACATCTTCCTAGTAGCGTTAAAATGCCCGAAATTATTAGTTTGGCTGCAAACTATGATGTCAGGCTTATAAAGCTCTAAAACCTCTAAAAAACACTTAGCCCAAGGTGCGTAAGTTTTAGCCATCCACGCCCCACTCTCAAGTCCAACTTCATCTAAATAAGCCCACCCTGTATTAGTACCAAGGTCTAAAGCTAATATTTTCATTTTTGTTTTTTTAAGTTATTTTAGATTGAAATGAAGCCGAGCAAACTAAGTAAGCAAAGTACGATTACAAACCCGCTAAAATAGCAAGCTACTGACTTAAAACTGAACCCGAAGGCAAAACAGCTTGAGATAAGAATCAAAAGTATGAGGATAGGCATAAAAATTTAAGTTTAGTGAGTACTAAGAAAGTACACCACTTTAAGTGATAATCCCAAAATCCTCACCTAGGGTTAATCTGATAGCTTCTAAAGTATGTTCTAAGATTTCATCAGATTCACTTTCTGAGGTTTTAATAAGCTCTTCTATTTGTCGTTTAGGTTCAGTTGGAACAAGTGTTAAAGCCTCTTTAATCATTATGTAAGTTTCAGCGTTTTTAAGATTCATTGTTTTGGAGTGTCTTATAAAGTTGATTTAAGGCCTTTAGAGTGCCGTTTGTTATGGCAGGGAAGACAAATACATCTTCCATTGTCTGTCTCAAATTTAAGTTCAGGATAAGCTTTCTGTGTCTTCAAATGATCCCCACATACATAAGCGTTTCTACCATCTTCTAAAAAGTAGATTGGATAGCTAAAGTCTTCCTGGCACACAGAACAGATATAATTTTCTTGCTCACATACTACTTTATGGAACTGCTCCATATTTTTTACTATCATATCAAATTTCCTAAATAAATAGCTAAATCAATTAAAGGAGAGATTGGTAAGAAGATATTAAATATCCCCCATCCAAAGCCCCAGTTTACAAAGGCGTAAATAATAGCAAAGAGATAGTATATACCACCTATGCTACAACTGCAAGAATCTTGTGTGTTCATATTTAATTAAGTGACATATATATCCTCCAAACCTCTTCATTTATACGCCTTTTCCTGGCCACCTTCCAGTCTGTTGGCAGTAACTCGGTTTCTTGTACCTTACGTCTGCATCGTTCAATCTTACTAAACATCCTTACAGCCTCAGCATTAAATAAATCAAGGAAGGGGCGAAGAGATTTAGTACCATAAGTTACAAACTCAGGATAATAACTGATTAGTACTTCTCTGATTAACAGTACATCATCGTTGCGAGCTTCAGGCCAAACTAGGAGAGTCTGCCTCACCTCCTTCAATAATTTAGTTACCTTTTTCATTATAGTTAGTTTAATATTTCCTTTTCAAGAAAGTTGATTAAGAAATTCTTGGGAACAGTTTTCGATCTTGTTTGAAACCTGAGCAGTACCGCCTTGGTTATCCTTACGATCCATAAAGAATAGGTCAATTTGCTTGGTTATAGCAGTTTCTTTAGCGGTTCCTTTGAATTTATGAGTAGAAAGGGTGTCAACTGCCCAATAACAGCCATGAATAGATGGATTATCTGATTCTACATAAACAGGAGCAGGATATTTATAAGTCCCATCAGCTCGTTTTTCTAAAAATTCATCCCTTAATTCTCTACTCAAAGCCAACATCTTGACCCCCTTTTTAGCTAATTCACATTGGTTGAGCCCAGAAGCCCCAATACAGGGGCTAGAATCGTTCTGGGAAACGGAAGGATTGTAGCTTGTCACCTCTACTTTGAATTGTTTTAGATTCTCTGTGGCTGGTTTTTCTGCTACTACTTCGGTTGCAGGAGCTTGAAACTGCACTGCATACCCTCGCATCTGGGTACATGGATTAAAAAGCGGGTCTTGAATAGGTAATTTCACACTATCTTTGTAGTTTGCTAGAGCTTTGTAGCTAGAACATAATTCTTCAGCAGTGATGCTTGTCAATTGAATTGACAATTGATAAGCCTCTTCATTAGCTCTTGTTGTCGTCATACTTAATTCATAGGCGTTTAAATCGCTTTTAAACGAGTTTTCGAGTGATAAGAGGGTTAAAGGCTGAACTGCTGCATTAGCCCCTACACAGAGGGCTATAAGTAACGCTGATCCTATGAAGATACTTATGATCTTTCTATTTACTTTTTGGGTATCAGTTTGGATAGCTTTTTCCACTTTCTTTTTTGTTTGTTTTATAATTTCCATTTTTTTATTTATTAAGAGCTAAATATATAATTGTTGCGAAGCTTGCGAATGCCATAGCGAACGCCCAGCTTAATTTATCGAATCCTACTACCAAGCCGATTATGAAGGCGGCTACAATACTAACGAGTACTTTTAGGATCATGTGAATAGATTATATATTTGAATAAAAATGATTGGTGATAAAAGACCAATTAACCAACCCCCTGCGAATATCCTTGCGTATTGATTTGTTTTCATATTTTTGTTTTTGTTAAATTATACAAATCTAAGTATTATAGCAGGTCTACTGAGTGGTGTCAAGTGAGTGCTGGGAGTTTAGTTATCTGATGTCTTAGGTTCATCTTCTTTGTTTATTAGTGATTGGATTT
>CXWK01013615.1_pt1 | contig 18764 bp, 18 predicted proteins | sample 590851 | NCBI WGS metagenome assembly CXWK01 (sample SAMEA3498364, study PRJEB10139) | wastewater metagenome | biome: wastewater treatment plant; material: activated sludge | place: Denmark | collected 2014-08-01 | reverse complement strand
CGGCGCGTTGCGGCCCCTGGCGGGCGCTGTGGTCGGCGCCGTGGAGCGAATCGCCATAGTCGTTGGCCAGGTTGGACAGGATTTGCAACAGGATGGCCGTCAGGACGCAGAACAGGACCACGACCCAATCGAACGACCCGTGGGCGAAGGCCAGGCCGCTGCCCATGATGATGCAAGCCAGCGCCAGCGGCAAAGTACGCGGGCGGGCGGCGTGGAGCCAGACGGAAAAACGACTGGCCGGCAGAGAAGATGCGGACATAAGCGGCGTTTATAGCAGAGAGTGACAGGAACAGGTAATAAGCGTATGAAACAAGAAAGCGTGTTGGCCTTGCCGTTACTGGCCCAGGCACACACTAGTGCGGCAACCCGGCCCGTAACGATTGCTCCAGACGTGGTCATTGGCGGTCACGACGTCGTTCTCATAGCCGGGCCATGCTCGGTGGAAACGTATGAGCAGACGCGCGCCGTGGCCGCGGAAGTTGTCCGGCTGGGCGGCCGCGTCCTGCGTGGCGGGGCGTTCAAGCCGCGCACCTCCCCCTTTAGCTTTCAAGGGCTTGGCCTCGAGGGGCTGGAGATTCTGCGCGCCGTGGCGACCGAGTTTGGCCTGCTGGTCGTCACCGAAGTGTTGTCCGTGGAAGACCTGCCACTCGTCACCGGCTACGCTGACATCCTGCAAGTCGGCAGCCGCAACATGCAGCACTACCCGCTGCTGTGGGCCGTGGGCGAGCAGGACAAGCCCGTGTTGCTGAAGCGCGGTTTTATGTCAACTATTGATGAGTGGTTGAGCGCCGCCGACCACATTAGCAGTCGCGGCAATGAGCGCATCATCCTCTGCGAGCGCGGTATTCGCACCTTTGAAACGGCTACTCGCAATACGCTTGACGTTAACGCCATCGCTCTGATCAAGCAGACCACGTCCTATCCGATGTTGGCCGACCCCAGCCACGCCACCGGCCGCGCCGACCTGGTGACGGCCGCGGCGCGCGCTGCTATCGCCGCCGGGGCGGATGGGCTGCTGGTGGAGTTCCATCCCAACCCGGCCGAAGCGTGGTCGGACGGAGAGCAGACCCTGCCGGTGGCCGACATGGCCCGCTTTCGGGCGGAAATGACCGGCGTGGCCGCCGCGCTCGGCCGCGGCTTTTACTAGATTGGTTTGTAGTCCAGCGCCACAGCGCGCTCTTTGCCGGCAGTGGAGCGAAGAACGCGCTAAAGCGCTTAACTACGAACCAAAAACAAAGGAGCTAACATGGAAGGAACGATCTGCATGGTCACCGGCGCTAACGCCGGCATTGGTAAACAAACAGCGCTGGAGCTGGCCGGTCTGGGCGCGACCGTCATCATGGTAGCGCGCGATCCACAGCGCGGCGAGGCAGCGCGGGCGGAAGTGGCCGCCGCGACGGGCAACCCCCACGTCGAACTGCTGCTGGCCGATTTCGCTTTGCCCACATCCATCCGTGCCATGACTGAGGCTTTCAAGGCGCGCTATGACTATCTCAACGTGCTGGTCAACAACGCCGGCGTCTACCTGAACCGGCGTGAAGAGACGGCCGAGGGTCTGGAGCGCACATTCGCCGTTAACCACCTCGGCTACTTCATGACGACGCTGCTCCTGTGGGATCGGCTCGTCACCGGCGGGCCGTCCCGCGTCATCAACCTCTCATCGGACGCGCACCGCAGCGCCACGCTCGACTTCGACGACCTCCAGAACCGGCGGCGCTACTCCGGCTTCCGGGTCTACTCCCAATCGAAGCTGGCCAACGTCCTGTTCACCCAGGAGCTTGACCGGCGACGCGACGACGCGCCGGTCACGGTCAATGCTGTCCATCCTGGCTTTGTCGCCAGCAACTTCGGCCGCAACAATCGTGGGGTCGTTGGCCTGGTTATGAGCCGCATCGTCCCGCTTTTCGCCAGGACAGTGGCCGAGGGTGCGCGAACGTCGGTCTACCTGGCGTCGTCGCCCGACGTAGCCGGGGTCAGCGGTGGCTACTTTGTTGACTGCAAGCCCGTGCGCGCCTCAGCCGCCAGCTATGACCGCGCCACAGCCGGGCGTCTGTGGGCGATTAGCGAAGAATTGACCGGGGTCCACTGGGCCGATCTTGCCGTTCCGGAGCGATAGCGGACAATAGAGCCAGACAACCAACGAGGAGGCAGCCATGAAACTAACCGTTTTGTCCTTTGCCGATGGCGCGCCCATTCCGGCCGAGTTTGCCATGGGCGTGCCGGCCGACGACGCGCCGGCGACCTTCGGCCCCAATCGCAGCCCCCATCTCGTATGGGATGACGTGCCTGATGGCACCCAATCCTTCGCCCTTATCTGCACCGACACCGACGCGCCGTCGGTGCGCAACGACGCCAACCAGCCCGACCGCACCGTGCCCTATGACCTGCCCCGCGCCGACTTCTATCACTGGGTGCTGGTCGATATCCCGGCCGACGTGCGCGAGTTGCCGGCCGGCTGCGACTGCGAGGGCGTGACCCCGCGCGGTAAAGATGTCGGCCCGACGCCCTACGGCGTACGCGGCATTAACAGCTACACAAGCTGGTTTGCCGGCGACGCTAATCTGGAAGGCGACTACGGCGGCTACGACGGCCCCTTCCCGCCGTGGAACGACGAGCGCGTCCACAACTACCACTTCGTGCTCTACGCGCTGGGCGTGCCGACCCTTGGCCTGGCCGGCGCCTTCGACGGCGCGGACGCGCTGCTGGCAATGCAAGGCCACGTCCTGGCGCAGTCGGAGTGGGTCGGAACCTACGCCATCTATCCCGCGGCCAAAGCCTAGGTGGCCTATCCGGCGCTTCGTCTGAATGACCTACCTCGTCACCCGCCACACCGACGCGATCGATTTCCTGGCCGCCGTAGAGCCATTTCTGCTGCAAGAGGAGGCGCTCAACAGCCTCATTCTCGGCGTCGTGCGAGCGCAACAGCGCGGCGGGCGGCCGCGCCGCCGTCGCGCGCCGCTCTACCTGACCGTCGCCGCACAGGGGCCGGTCCTGGCCGGGCTGTCCTCGACCGGGGCGTCGCTGCTGCTGGCCGGCTCCAACCCGGCGAACGAGGCGATCGTGGCCCTGGTGGCCGAACTCTCGTCCACGCCGGCCGCCGTGCCCATGGTCCTGGCCGAAGCGACCCTGGCGCGGCGCTTTGCCGAACGATGGGCGGTCGCGACCGGACGCGCGCCGGCGCTCAGAAGCCGCCAGACGTTGTTTGAACTGAGCGCCGTGACGTTTCCCCCGCCTGTCGAGGGCCGCCTCAGACCGGCCATTGTGCTGGACAGCGAATTGTTGAGCGGCTGGCTGATGGCCTTCTGGCAAGAGACGGGCCACCACGACGCCGGCGACCCTGACCCTGACCCTGACGCGGCGCGGCTGATTGTAGACGGCCTGCTGGCCAGAAAGGACCTGTTTGTCTGGCAAGTAGGAGAGGGCACAGAGGCGCGGCCGGTGGCCATGGCCGCCCAAGCCCGGCCGGGACAACAGGGCACCGCCATCAATCTCGTCTACGTGCCGCCGGAAGCGCGCGGCCGGGGCTACGCCGCGGCCTGCGTCGCCCACCTCAGCCAATGGCTGTTGGACAACCATTGGCGCTTTGTCACCTTGTTCGCCGACCACGCCGACCGATCGGCGCAAGCTCTCTACGCTCGCATCGGTTTTCGCCCGCTGGCCGAGTTCTGCGAGTATCGCTTCACGGCTCCAAATGCCGTGGAAGGAGAGTCCTAGTGACCGAACCTCTTATCCAATTGGCCCTCGTGGCTGTCGTCGGCCTGGGCGCACAGTTGCTGGCCTGGCATCTGCGCCTGCCGTCCATTCTGCTACTGCTGGTCTCCGGCTTTCTGCTTGGACCTGTCTTGGGGCTCATCGCGCCCAACGAAGTGATGGGTGAAGCCCTCTTCCCGTTCGTGTCTCTCTCAGTCGGCATCATCCTCTTCGAGGGCGGCCTGACCCTCAAGATCAAGGACTTGCCGGCCAGCGGCCACGTCATCTTGCGGCTCATTTCCGTCGGGGCCCTGGCGACGTGGGTTGTGGCCGCCGCCGGCGCTCGCTATCTGCTCGGCTTCGCCTGGCCGTTGGCCATTCTCCTGGGTGCGATTCTCATCGTCACTGGCCCGACCGTCGTCGGCCCTCTCCTGCGCCAAATTCGGCCTAAGGGCCGCGCCGGAACGATCCTCAAGTGGGAAGGGATTCTCATCGACCCCGTCGGCGCGGTGCTGGCCGTGCTGATCCTGGAGATCGTTGAGCTCGGCGGCGGGGTCAGCGTACCTGGCTTTGTGCTTATCGGGGTCGGCCGCAGCCTGCTCGTTGGCGTCGTCCTTGGCCTGGCAGGCGCGGCCGTGCTCATCGCCTTGATGCGCCGGCATCTCATCCCCGACTACCTGCAGAGCGGGGTCACGCTGATGCTCGTCGTCGGCTTCTTTACGCTCGGCGACCTATTGGCGGCCGAGGGCGGCTTGCTGACCGTGACGCTCATGGGAATCGCCCTGGCCAACCAGCCCTGGGTTCCCGTGCGCCACATCATGGAATTCAAGGAGAACTTGCAGGTTCTGCTTATCGGCGTCTTGTTCATCCTGCTGGCCGGCCGGGTTCAGGTGGCTAACCTGTCTCAGGTGGGCTGGCCCGCCCTGGGCTTCATCGCCCTGCTCATCGTGGTTGCTCGCCCACTGGGTGTGCTGCTGTCCACCTGGCGCACGCCCCTGACGCGCGACGAGCGCATCTTCCTGATGTGGATGGCCCCGCGCGGCATCGTCGCCGCCTCGGTGGCGTCGGTCTTCGGCTTCGAGTTGGCCGAGGCGGGCGTGCCCCAGGCCGATCTGTTGTCGCCTGTCGTCTTCCTGGTCATCGTCGGCACGGTCATCTTCTACGGGCTGACCAGCGGGCCGGTGGCGCGGCGACTGGGGCTGGCCGAGAGGCAGCCGCAAGGGGCGCTCATCGTCGGCGCGCACGAGTTTGCCCGGCAACTGGCCGCGGCGCTGCGTGAGGTGGGGGTGCGCGCCGTCCTGCTCGACAGCAACTTCCAGAACGTCACCCAGAGCCGGATGATGGGCCTGGAGGCTCATCACGGCAACGCCCTGACCGAAGAAACGCTCGATGGACTGGACCTGGCCGGGCTGGGGCGCGTGCTGGCCGTGACCGGCAACGACGAGGTCAACGCCCTGGCCATGATCCACTTTCGCGAGCTGTTCGGCCGGGCGGAAGTCTATCGACTGGCGACACATCAGCAGCCAGCCGGTGAGCTGGGACAGGGCCGGACGCTTTTTGACCCCGCCCAGGATTACGACGCGCTGACGTCGGCCGTCGAAGACGGCGCGGGCCTGAAGACGACGACGCTCAGTCCGGAATTCGGTTGGGCCGACTATCAGACGCACTACGGGACGCGCGCCACGCCCCTCTGCTTGCTCACCGACAATGGACGCTTGCTCTTCTATACTGCCGGCTCCCGCCCCGCGCCCAAGGCCGGCCACCAGATCATTAGCCTTGTCCGCGCCGAAGATGACCATGACCCAGGTTAAGATCTGCGGCCTGACCCGTCTGGAAGACGCTCTGCTGGCGCTGGAAGTGGGGGCCGACTATCTGGGCTTCATCTTCTACCCGCCCAGCCCGCGGGCCATCACCCCGGCGGCAGCGGCCGACCTGATCGCCCACCTGCGGCGCGCCCCGGGCCTGTCGCCCAATCGCCCCGAGCGGCCCCGGCTCGTCGGCGTGTTCGTCAATGAGCCGGCCGGTGACGTCGCCGCGATCCTGACGGAGTGCGACCTCGACCTGGTCCAGCTCAGCGGCGACGAGGACCCGGCGCTGGTCAGCGACCCGGCTTCACCGCTCTATGGCCGGGCCTATAAGGCGCTTCGCCCGCGGACGGTTGAGGCAGCCACAGGCGAGGCCGCCCGCTATGCCGCGCCGGACGCCGTCGCCGGGCCGCGCCTGCTCCTGGACACACCCCATGGCCGGCTCTACGGCGGCTCAGGCGTGGCCGGTGACTGGGGCCTAGCGGCAACTCTGGCGGTCGCACAGCCGCGTCTGATGCTGGCCGGTGGCCTGACGCCCGACAACGTCGCCGAAGCCATTCGGCGCGTTCGCCCTTATGCCGTCGACGTCGCCGGCGGCGTGGAAGCCGGGCCGGGCCGCAAGGACGCGGCCCGGCTGCGCGCCTTCGTCGCCGCGGCCACGGCGGCCTGAGCCACAACCCATGACCCAACGAACCCGCCCCTTCCAAACGGTCTCCAGCCGCGTCGTCTGGTCGTGCCCGTGGTACCGTGTGCGCCAGGATGAGATCATCACCCCCGACGGCCGCCCCGGCGTCTACAACACCGTGGAGAAGGCCGACGCCGTGTGGGTCGTGCCCGTCACGGCCGATGGATATCTCCTGATGGTCTATCAGTATCGCTACACCATCGACGAATGGTGCTGGGAAGTGCCCGCCGGCAGTGTAAAGCCGGGGCAGACGCCCGAAGTCGCGGCGCGCGAGGAGCTACGCGAAGAGGTCGGCGGCACGGGTGGCGATCTGAGCTACGTCGGCCGCTTCTACCTGGCCAATGGCATCTGCAACGAGGTCGGCCACATCTTCATCGCCACCGGCGTCACCGGTGGGGCGACACACCATGAGGCGGCCGAGGTCATGGAGGTTCACAGGCTGCCGATTGGCGAGGCGCTGGCGATGGCCCGCGCCGGCCAAGTCACCGACGGCCCCACCGCCCTGGCCCTCCTCCTATGCGCCGACCGGCTGCGGGCAGTTCAAGAAGGATAGTGGCATTACTGCAAGTGCGCCCGGATGGACTCGGCCACTTCGACCGAGATACCGGGCACAGCCGTTAGTTCTTCCAGCGACGCCGCGCGCAGCGCCTCCAATGAGCCGAAGCGCGTCAGCAAGATCTGCCGTCGCTTGGGGCCGACGCCGGGCACGCTGTCGAGGATCGAAGCCACGCCGACCTTGGCCCGGCGCTTGCGATGGCCTTCGTTGGCAAAGCGGTGGGCCTCGTCGCGCACCCGTTGCACCAGATAGAGAGACTCTGAGCGCCGCGGCAGCAACACCGACTGCGGCCGGTCGGGCAGAAAGATCTCTTCCTCCTGCTTGGCCAGCGCTGCCAATGGCACTTCGCCCTCCAGGTCAAACGCCCGCAACACTTCCTGACCCACAGCCAATTGGCCCTTGCCGCCGTCGATGATGAGCAGATCGGGCAGGATGGCCCAGGCCGTCGGCCGGTCGGAACGGGCCTTGATTTCACTGGGGTCGTGCAATTCGCCGGCCAGCGTATCGCGGTAGCGCTGGAAGCGACGCGTCAGCACCTCGCGCATGGAGCCGTAGTCGTCGTTGGTCGTCGACTGGACATTGAAGCGCCGGTAGTCGCTCTTCTGCGGCGCGCCCTGCACGAAGACAACCATCGAGCCAACCGTCTGCTGCCCCTGAGTGTGGCTGATGTCGTAGCACTCGATCCGCGCCGGCGGGCCGGGAAGCGTCAGCGCGTTCTGTAGCTCGGTGATGGCCTGGACGTGCTTTGAGCGGTCGGTCGCCCACTGCTGCCGCAGCGTCGCCAGGGTGTCGTGGGCGTTCTCAGTCGCCATCTCCACCAGTTCCCGCTTCTTGCCGCGCCGCGGTACCTGGATGGAGACCTTGGTCTGCCGCTTCTGCCGCAGCCACTCCTCGATAATGCGCGACTCCTCAACCTCGCTGGGCAGCAGTACCTCTTTGGGGATGTAGGCCGCGTCCTCATAGAACTGGGTCAGGAACTCTTGCAGCACTTCCTGGTCGCTCTCGCCCTCGGTGTTGTCGAGCATGAAGTACTCGCGGCCGATAAGCTTGCCGTGGCGGATGAAGAACACCTGCACACACGCGTCGCCTTCGTCGCGGGCAAAGGCGATGACGTCCTGGTCGGTGTCGCTGGGGCCGATCACCTTCTGCCGCGCGGTGATGCGCTCGATGGCCTTGAGCTGGTCGCGATAGTCGGCCGCCTTCTCGAACTCCAGATTCTCGGCTGCCGCGGCCATGTGCCGCTCGAGCTGGCGCACGATGTGGTCGGACTTGCCATCGAGGAAGTCCATGAGCTGTTTGATCGTCGCCCGATACTGCTCCTGATTGACCACGCCAATGCACGGCGCGCTACATAGCTTGATGTCGTGATAGAGGCAGGCGCGCTCATCCTGGCCGGTGATGACCCTATCGCAGGTCAGATAGGGGAACACCTTGCGCAGCAGGTCGAGCGTCTGCTGCACAGCCCAAACCGACGTGTACGGGCCGAAGTAGCGCCCGCCGTCGCGCACCATGCGTCGCGTCACCGTCACCTTGGGGAAGGGGTCGGCCCAGTGAACCTTGATGTAGGGATAGCGCTTGTCGTCCTTCAGCCGCACGTTGAAGCGCGGCTGATACTGCTTGATGAGCGTCATCTCCAGCAGCAGCGCTTCCAGTTCCGACTCAGTGGTGATGACCTCTATGTCGGCGATCTGGCGGCGCAGGCGCAGCGTCTTGATCGAATCGACCGTGCTGTGGAAGTAGGAGCGCACCCGACTGCGCAGGTTGATCGCCTTGCCGACGTAAAGCACATTACCCTCGGCGTCCTTGTGCAGGTAGACGCCGGGCTTGGTAGGCAAGTTGCTCAGCAACTCGCTGAGGCGATCGCTGGGTGTGTAGGCCATGACAGTTCAAATCAGGCCCGCGCGACCGGCGCGGAGCCTGTGAACGAGATTTTAGCACACCTATTCGATTTTACCTGAGTAGGAGGATGTGTTGTTCAGCCTCTTCGATGAGCAGGTCAAGCGTCCCGTCGGGCCATTGGCTATCAGCGGCAACGAGGACGAGCAGGCTGCCGTTTTGCCGGGCCACCCAGGCAGCCAGGCGCGCCGGGTCGTCGCCGGAGAGTTGCTGGAACTGCCGGCGACAGGGCGACTCTGCCAGCAGGTGCATCGCCAGCTGCCGCCGCTGCCCGGCCGTCTCATCGTCCACGCCCCAGGCGAGAACGCGTAACTCGCTCGCTTCGCCGGCCACGCCGGCCGCCGTCGCCAGCGCCCGATCGGCGCGCGACGAACCGTCGTAGAGCACGACGACCGGCCCACCCTCGACGCCCGACTTGATCAGCAACACGGCCGACGCTGCCCGGGCCACGGCGGCGCGCGCCGCCGAACCGAGTTGCGCCCGCCGGGTTACCGTGTGGCCCAGCCGTCCCAGCGCCAGCAGATCCGCACCCAGCGCCGCGGCCAGCAACTCGGTTTCCACCGCGCCACGCGCCACGCGGAAGGTGCTCCTGATCTTGTTCTCGGTCGCCAGTTCTTCCAGTTCATGGCGCAAGACCGTGGCCCGCGCTCGCAGCCGGCGCAGCAGATCGCCGTGCTCCACAACGCGCGACTCCGTCTCGCCATAGCGAATCTCGCGCGCGAAGGGTAGCCCGGCCAGCCGGAGAACGTTGATGTCCTCGACGAAAAGGCCGTGCAACTCCGACTTGAGTTGGGCAGCCAGCGTGGCCGCGGCGGTCAGGACCTCACGGCTATAAGGCGAGGCGTCGAGCGCCACGAGAATACTACGGGGCGTCCACGCCCCCGTTTCGACAGCCGCCGTCTCAGTCTCGCCCAACGCGGCGGAGTCGACCGGCTCCGGCACAGGGTCAGGCCTCGTCGACAGGGTCTCCATCACCGGCTTCCTCGACCGCCGCCTCTTCGTCCGTCTCCACCCTGGGCGGGTTACTGAATGCGCGCTGCCGCTCGGCCAATTGGGTAAGGCGGGCCACAACGCGGCCGTTGATCGTGTCCGGCGGAAAGTTGCCCACGTCGTCCAGTTCGCCCGCAGTCACGCCGGTCAGCAGGGCGATGCCCTCATCGACCGTCGCCACCGGGTAGATGTGGAATTGGCCGGTCCGCGCCGCCTCGACGACATCGGCCCGCAGCATCAGGTTATCGACGTTGGCGACAGGGATGAGCACGCCCTGGTCGCCGGTCAGGCCGCGGGCGCGGCAGACGTCGAAGTAGCCCTCGATTTTTTCGTTAACGCCGCCGATGGCCTGAATCTGGCCGCGCTGATTTACTGAACCGGTGACGGCCAGCGACTGGCGAATGGGCGCCTCGGCGATGGCCGACAGCAGGGCGTAAAGCTCGGCCGACGACGCGCTGTCGCCCTCCACGCCGCCATAAGATTGCTCGAAGACCAGCGTCGCCGTCAGCGACAGCGGCCGGTCGACGGCGTAGCGCTGTCCCAGGAACCCGGCCAGGATCATGACCCCTTTGGAGTGAATCGGCCCGGCCATGTCTACCTGGCGCTCGATGTCGATCACCTCGCCGCCGCCAAGCCGGATGCGGGCAGTGATGCGGCTGGGGCGGCCAAACGCATGGTTGCCCATGGCGTAGACTGACAGCCCGTTTACCTGGCCAATTACCTCGCCCGACGTATCGATCAACACTCGATCACGCAGGATAGCCTCGCGCATCTGCTCCTGCACACGCCCGGCTCGGTGAGTCTGCATGTCCAGGGCACGCTGCACGTCGGCCGCGTTGACTACGTCTCGTCCGGCCTCGCCCGCCCAGTAGTCAGCTTCGCGAAGCAGATCGGTGATGCTCTGCATGTGGGTGGAGAGCTTCTCTGTGTCTTCGACCAGCCGCGAGCCGTGCTCCACCACACGGGCCACCGCCCCGCGGTCGAAGTGGCGCAGCTTCTCGTCGCGCGCCACCTCGGCGATGACCCGCGCATAGGCCAGAGCGCTCTCCGGGCCACGGCTCATCTCGTCCTCGAAGTCGGCCGCTACCTTGAACAGCTCGCCGAACTCCGGGTCAGCGTCGCTCAACATGTAGTAGAGCAAGCGCTCGCCGATGAGCACAACCTTGACGGCCAGCGGGATTGGCTCCGGCTCCAGCGAGACGGTGCTGATCAGGCTGTAGACCTGGCCCATCGACTCAATGGCGATTTCGCGCTTGCGCAGGGAACGCTTCAGCGCCTCCCAGGCAAATGGCTCAGTCAGCAGCTTCAGCGCCTCGATGACCAGGTAGCCGCCGTTAGCCTCGTGCAGCGCGCCGGACTTGATGAGCGTGAAATCGGTCACCAGCGCGCCCATGTGAGCCACGTGCTCGACGCGGCCGACCAGGTTGGCGTAGCGCGGCTGGTCGAGGAAGACCAACGGCGCGCCCGTGGCCTGGCCGTTGTCGATGACCACGTTGACCTCGTAGCGCGCGGGCGACGCTCGCCGCTCGGTCGAGGCAATACCCAGCGCCGCGCCGATCATCTGCCGCCCGGCGGACTCTTCATCTTGCAGGAACATCTCGAAGTTCTGCACGATGTCGCCCTGCGCGGCGTCGAGGTGGCGGCGCACCGCCTCTATGTCCCCGTACTTCTCGCGCAGCTCGTCCAGCAGCGGCCCGATGCTGAAGCCAACAATCCGCTCGTTCAACTCGCGCAGGCGGCTCTGCATCTCGCGCTGCAGCTGGGGCATCTGCTGCATCAGTTGTTGCAGCGACTCCTGCAACTCGCCGACCTCGGTCTCGATCTTCTTCTGGGCCTCGGCGTCGAGTTGCATAAACTCGTCGGGCGTAATGACCTCACCGCCGTCCTTCAGCGGCGCGAAGGCGAAGCCGCCCGGCGTCTGGATGAGAGCGATGTCATGACCCTTGGCCTCCTCGCGCAGCTTCTCCAGTGCCTCCATCTGCCGGCCGCGCAACTCCTCTTCCAGCGTCCGCTTCTGCAACTGGTACTCCTCGCCGGCAAAGACGCCGGGCAACATGGAGGCCAGCTCTTCGATAAGCTTCTTCATATCGTCGCGCAGCACGACCGCCTTGCCGGGCGGCAAGCGCAGGGCGATGGGCTTGTATGGATCCTCGAAGTTGTAGAGATAGCACCAGTCGTCGGGGGCCGGGTCGGTCGCCGCCCGTTGTCCCAGGAAGCGGCGCACGGCCGTGTGCCGGCCGGCCCCGTTAGGTCCCAGCACGAAGAGGTTGTAGCCCTGATGGCCGATGCCAATACCGAACCGAATGGCGTCGATGGCCCGTGGCTGGCCGATGATCTCCTGGCCGTCAATCAATTCGGCCGTCGTGGCGAACGGCAACTGGGCGGGATCAAACGCCCGATAGAGTTTTTCGGCCGGAAGCGACAGCGGCTGATTCATGTCAGGTGCGCGGGCTGCGGATGATCAAGGTGGCGCAGTTGGCGCCGCGCAGCACCTTCTCGGCCACGCTGCCGTGGAGCCAGCGCCCGATGCCGGAGCGGCCGTGGCTGGACATGACGATCAGGTCGGCCTGATGGCCGTCGGCATAGGCGACAATGGCCTCGGCAATGTCGCCCGGTGTTTCCGTCACGTCGAAGAAGAGGTGCTGATTGGGGTATTGGCCGTAGAGGCGCTGGAGATAGGCCTCGGCGGCCTCGACTTCCCGCGCCGTCGCCTCGCTCAGGGCCGCGCCGACCTTCTCCCCTGCGGGGGCCAACGACTCCGGCAACGGTTCCTGCCCCGCCACCACGCGAAGCAGCATGACGTCGGCGCGCACAGCGTCGGCCACGGCCAGCGCCGGCTCCAGCGCTCGCTCGGCTAGCGGTGAACCGTCGAGCGGCACCAGCAGGCGGCGGTTGGCGAACGTATCGACGGCCACGTGGGCGCGAATGATGACCGTAGCGCAGGGCGCGTGGTGGAGCACCTTCTCGGCCACACTGCCATAGACCCACCGCCGGCTGCCCGTCCGGCCGTGGCTCGACATGACGATCAGGTCTACGCCATGGTCGCCGGCATAGCGGACGATCTCGTCGGCCGACGAACCGACGGTTGTATGAGTTTCCACGACTGCCTTACCCGGCGTCAGCGCGCCGGCGACCGTGTTCAGGTACGCCTGGGCCTCGTCGCTGCCCATGCGCATCAGTTCGTCGTAAAGCATGGGATCGGCGGCTACCAGCGCCACGGGCGAAACCACCCGCAGTAGAATGAGCCGCACCGGCTCATCGCCGGCCTTATCGGCCAGCGCCGCGGCCAGGCGCGCCGCTGGGCCAAGCGCCCTTTCCGATAGGGCCGAGCCATCCAGGGGGACCAATATCGCGCGAAAAGGGATCATAGACGCTCACTTCGGCCCGTCGATCACGCCTGTAAATCGACGATGTCCGGCTGTTGCATGGCAAAGTAGTTGAGGAAATCGGTCACCGTAATGATACCAACCAGAACGTCGTTGTCGATCACCGGCAACGCGCCGAACTTGTAGATGCTGAGCATGTTGGCCGCCTGATAAGCCGACATCTCCGGCGAGACCGTCATCGGATTGGGCGTCATGCAGTTGTCAGCCATCACATTGTCGAGAATCTCCTCGTCTTGCCAGCGGCCGTGGAGCACCAACGGCGAGTTCATCACCAGACGCACGTCACGGTCGGTGATGATGCCCACCAGCCGGCCATTGTCAAGCACCGGCATCTGGCGACACGACTGCGTCTTCATCAGTTCAATCACCTGGCGTAAGGTGGTCTGCGGCGTCACCGTGTTGGGAATTGCGGTCATGAGGTCTCTAACGGTAAGCATCGTTAAACTCCTTGTGTCGGCCGCAACACACAGCCAACGTAGCCCCTTGGTAGCAGTGTAGACGATTCAACGGCCCGTGGGTCGTGGCGAATGTCACCTTTCGGAGATGACATTCGTCCGGGTTTTTGGCCCGCACTTTGGCCCTGGCTGAGAAGGGTTGTCACAACCGCGCCGGCCAGATACACTCGCGGAAACGTCACCTCCTGAGGAGCTTCATGTCCAAGTCATCCCCCCAACGCCGCAAACAACAGACACGAGAAACCAACTGGCTTGTCGTCGGCGGGCTGATCGCCCTGGGCGTCATCGTTTTTGCCGGCCTGCTTTATCTGGCCCTGCGCCAGCCGCCGGACCAGGCTGTCCAGACCCTGGCCGACTATTGCGACCAGAACCCCGACCGCTGCGCCGCCAGCGGGCCAACTGACGCGCCGGTCACCCTGGTCGAGGTCTCCGACTTCGGCTGTACCCATTGCACCACTTTTCACAACGAAACGGCCGAAGACCTGGCCGCCGAATTCCTGGAGCCGGGCACGATTCGCTGGGTCGCGTTGCCCTACGCCCTGAGCACGACCACCGTGCCGGCGGCGGCGGCGGCCATGTGCGCCGGGGAGCAGGACCGCTATTTCGAATTCACCAATACCATGTTCACCATCGACCCGGTGCAGACGCGGCTCTCGCCTGAAGGGTATCAGCAGGCGGCCAACGCCGTCGGGCTGGATATGGAGCAGTTCAATAGCTGCATGAACGACGCCCGCTTCATCGATACGGTCAATGCCAACCGAGACGCTGCCCGCAACGTAGGCGTCAGCGGCACGCCGACGTTCTTCATCAACGATGAACAACTGGTCGGGGCACAACCGCTGTCGGTCTTCGCCGAAACCATCAATTCGCTGTTGAACTGACAGAACAGAGGCAAGCTGGTGTAACATGAGAGTCGAACGCTGGCAGGCCCGGATCATCCAACTCCTGGCGGTTCCGGGTCTGCTCATCGCTTTTTACCTGCTGCTCTACCACAACGGCCTCATCGTCGCCACCTGTCGCGCCGGAGGCTGGGAAGATTGTGGCCTGGTCAGCGGGCCGGACGCGCCCTATTCTGCCATCGGCCCCATTCCTGTAGCCCTCGTCGGTCTGGTGGGCTATGCGGCCGTTTTCCTGGCCGTCTGGCTGGCCGACTGGCTACCCGTCGTCCGGCGCTATCTGCCGGAGTTGCTGCTCGGCCTGACCGGCATGGCCCTGCTCGTGACGCTGGGTCTGACGGCGCTAGAGATCTTCGTCATCCACGCCGTCTGCCGCTACTGCCTGCTCTCGGCGGCCCTTATCCTGGTGATGTTTGGGCTAGCCGTCAGCTGTCTGCGTACTGCCCGCTACCAGGAAGGCACGGCCGAAGAACCCGGCGAACCCTATGCGCTCAACAGATAGGTCGCCCAACGCTCCCGTGGAAGGTCATCGTGTTTCGACATCTCCTCGTCCCCCTCGACGGTTCCGGCTTCGCTGAAGCGGCCCTGCCTTATACCCTGGAACTGGCTGCCCAGTTCGACAGTGAGATCACTCTGCTACGGGTGATCCTGCCGCCGCGGAGCGGTGAGGGCGCGCTGTCGCCCGAATCGGCTGACTTCATGATCAAGCTGCGTGATGATCTCTACCGCGAAGCGATCGACTACCTGCAACGCCAGAAAGGTTCGCTGCGGCAGCAGAACTACAAGGCGCACTATCTGGTCACGGAATCAGAGGATATCGCCGCGGAGATACTCAGCGCGGTGCGCGGCAGTGGGGCCGATACGGTCGTGATGTGCACGCACGGGCGGGGCGGGCTGAGCCGCTGGTTGTTCGGCAGCGTGGCCACGCGCGTGTTGCAATCGGCCGGCGTCCCAGTCCTGGTCATCAGGCCCGCCGGCGCCGTCCCGTATGTCGATGAGACGTCCTAGCCAACCGGCGTTAGATTCTGGCTCGACCCGGCGACAGCCTTAATCTCGCGAATCAGATGATTGGAGTCGATGTACTTCAACAGGTAACGGCTGGCGCCCGCCTGTTGCAGCAGTAACCGCTCGACCTCATCGGCATAGGGGGCCAAGACGATCACCGCCGCGGGGNNCCGTGGCAGGGTCCTGGACGGCGGCGACAACGTCGAGATCAGCCGTGGCCGCCAGCCGCTTGCGCAGCGCGCGCCGCACGGCCGCGTGTCGTTCCACGATCAGGATTCTGATGTTGGGTGCCATCCCCGGCCTTAGCATGCCATCTCTGTCCGTTGCTACATGAATCATGACCCACCATTGGCTATTGCAGGCAGTATAGCCCTTCGGCCGCGCCGAACTCAATGACAAAAGTCACCCATCCGGCAGACATCTATCATGTGCTGGCCGAAAATCGGCGGAGGAAAAGGGCGCAGCCGGGTCTCAGCGCGGCACGTCGAGCACAATGGTCGTGCCCTGGCCCGATTTCGAGCGGATGTCGAAACTGCCGTTGAGACCCTCGGCGCGGGCCTGCATGTTGGCCAGGCCGTGGCCGACGCGCAGGGCTTCGTTGGTCGTGTCGAAGCCGCGGCCGTTATCTTCCATGGTCAGTATGATCCGCGTCGGAGTGCAATGGAGGGCGATATTGACCTTCGTCGCGCGGGCGTGGCGGGCCACGTTGGCCAGCGCCTCCTGGGTAGTCAGGAAGATAGCCCGGCCCAGGGGCAGAGGCAGGTCGTCGAGCCGTTCGGGAATGCTGATCGACACCGGGATCATGGTGTTGGCCTGGAATTCGCGCACCAGTTGGGCCATGCCCTGTTGCACGTCACCGGCAAAGCGCCGCGGCCGTAAGTCCAGGATGAAATTGCGAATGTCGCGGATGGCGTCGTTGAGACCTTCGATGGCCGTATCCAGCAGTGCCGACGCCTCCTCGGCCTCGTCCGTCAGCGCCAGCCGGCTCGATTCCAGCGTCAGGCCCACGGCATAGATCGACTGGATGACGCCGTCGTGCAGGTCCATACCAATGCGCGTGCGCTCTTCCAGCACAGCCAGCCGTTCCAGTTGCGAATAGAGGCGCGCGTTCTGGATGGCCACGGCGGCGTGGGCGGCCAGCATCTCGATCAGCTCCTGATCGCCGTCACTGAACGTTGCGCCCTCGCCCTTGTCAGCCAGGTAAAGGTTGCCAAAGGTCTCGCCCGCGCCGGTGATGGGCACACCTAGAAAGCTGGTCATCACCGGATGGCCGGGCGGAAAGCCCGTGGCCCGCTCGTCCTCGGCCATGTCGCCAACGCGAATGGGCTGTTGGCCGTGGATGACCGCGCCGAGCAGGCCCACGCCCTGAGGCCAATGGGCCACGTGGCGCGCGTCGTCGCGACTCATCCCGCTGTAGACGAAGCGGTGGACGGTGGCCGTGCCGGCCGTCCGCCAGTCGCCGACGGCCAGCGCCGCATAGCGCGCGTCCACCAGTTCGCGCGCCGAGTCGACGATCAGTTGCAGCACCTTGTCCAGGTCCAGCTCGCCGGCGATGGCCAAAGCTGCCTGGTTGAGCGCGGCCAGCGCCCGGCGCGCTGAATGCTCGTCGATGGGGTGTTGGCGCGGCGAGGTGCTCATATGTCTACGGGGTTTCGACCGGACTAGATGTGATCCTGCAAATGGTGCTTGATGGCATAGGCAGCCGCCTCGGCCCGATTCGAGACCCCCAGCTTGGAGAGGATGCTGCTAACGTAGTTACGCACCGTCCCTTCGCTCAGAAACAACTCGGTGGCGATCTCGCGGTTCGTCCGGCCCTCGGCGATCAGCAACAACACTTGCCGCTCCTGGGCCGTCAGGTCCTGAAAGGCGACGGCCTCTTCCTTCTTGATCGAGCGCCTGACCTCGGTGAAGACGCGCTGCGTCAGCGACGGATCGAGCATCGACTCGCCCCGCCCCGCGGCCTCGATTGCCCGCACCACGTCACCGCCGGCGATCTGCTTCAGCAGATAGCCGCTGGCTCCGGCGCGAATGGCTGCAAACAGCAGTTCGTCTTCGGCAAACGAGGTGAGCATCAATACTTTCGTTTCCGGCAGAAGCTCTCTGATCTGCTGGCACGCCTCGATACCACTGCCGCCGGCCAGGCGGATGTCCATCAGCACGATGTCGGGCTGAAGCTCCAGGGCCAGCGCAACGGCCTCGTCCTCGGACGAAGCTTCACCGACCACCGTAAAACTGGGGTGGCGTTCCAATAAGGCGCGCATGCCGAGGCGCACCACCTCATGGTCATCGACGAGCATTAGCCGCAACAAAGCAGTCATCTTCTTAAGTATAGCCAATGCCGCTAGGGTACACAAAAAGCGGACACGCGGGCCGTCCGGCCACCCCACCGGCGCGTTATGGAGTCCGGCTACGCCCCTGGCCGCGATAGCATGACTTTTGTCAGTGATACAGGTGCAATCTGTCACTAACTCATCCCGGCCTTAAAACTTAAAATGGCTAACGGATTGACAAGGATACTGCGTCGGTCGTTTGGAATGGCCAAGAGCGCCCGACTGTCGCGCCATCAAGGAGACTAGAAACTCATGTCGGATCAACTGTTATCTACCCCGGTTAAGACCGAAATGGGCGGCAACGGCCACAAACCCCTTTCGGCTCAGAAGTGGGTCTATCTTTTCGGCGAAGTGAAGGAAGCTGAGGCGGCTGTCGACGGCCAGTGGGACGGAGTGCGCGCCCTGCTGGGCGGCAAGGGCGCCGGCCTGATGGATATGACCCGACAGGGCATTCCCGTGCCCCCCGGCTTCACTGTGTCCACCGAAGCCTGCAACGCCTATCTCGCGGCCGGCGGTAAGTTCCCGCCCGGCATGTGGGAGCAGGAATTGGCGGCCGTGAAGGAAATCGAAAAGCTGACCGGCAAGGTCTTCGGCGGCACCGACAACCCGCTGCTCGTCTCTTGCCGCTCCGGCGCCAAGTTCTCCATGCCCGGCATGATGGACACCGTCCTCAACATCGGCCTGAATGACGAAATCGCCGAGACGATGGTGCGGCTCACCAACGACCGCCGCTTCGTCTTCGACCTCTACCGCCGCCTCATCCAGATGTTCGGCAGCGTGGTCATGAATGTCCCCGACGAGGCTTTTGAAGTCGTCATCACCACCCGGCGTAAGCTGGCCGGTGTCCAGACCGATGCCGAACTGAAGGCCGAGGACTGGGAAAGCGTCACCCGTCGCTTCAAGGACATCTACCGCACATTCACCCGCAGCGACTTCCCTTCCGACCCGTATGAGCAACTGAGCCTGGCCACGGAAGCGGTATTCAAGTCCTGGAACGGCCGCCGCGCCATCGACTACCGCAACGCCGCCGGCATCGCCCACGATCTGGGCACGGCCGTCAACATCCAGAC
>CXWK01008234.1_pt2 | contig 18792 bp, 18 predicted proteins | sample 590851 | NCBI WGS metagenome assembly CXWK01 (sample SAMEA3498364, study PRJEB10139) | wastewater metagenome | biome: wastewater treatment plant; material: activated sludge | place: Denmark | collected 2014-08-01 | reverse complement strand
GGTCCGTGTCTGGCCATTGGAAGAATAGGGCACCGTGCCGGTGGTGGTGTCGACCTTGGAGAGCGAGGTCAGGCGGCCGCTGGTCCAGGTGTAGTTGGTGGTGAGCCCCGGCTCGACCATCTGCGTCGGCACCCGCAGCGTCGCGTGGTTGGTGAACGTCGTGGTCACCGCCTGCGGCGTCCCATACCCCCGCGTGATCGACGTCTGCAGGCCGCGGCTGTCCCGCACATAGTGGGTGACGCGGCCTTCTTCGTCGGTCCTGTCCGTGATGCGGCCGTTGCTATCGTAGGCGGTCGATTTTGAACTCGCCGGGCAGTTGGTGCTCACTAGGCCGTCGATGCTGGTGAGTGCCCAGACCGTGCCATTGAGCGTGAAGTTGAGAACCGACTGCTTGCCAAGCGGGTTCGTAACGGTGCGCTTTCCGGTTACGTCGTCGTAGCTGATCGTATACTTCTCGGTGCCGCCTGCATGCTCGGTACTGATGGCGCGACGCGACACATCATAGGCGAACGTTGCATACCGGATATTTCGCGGATCGGTGATGCCGGTCAAAAGGTCGAAGTTGTTGGCGTCCTCGTAGTGATAGGTGGTTGTCTCCGAGGCTGGTGCCGGAGGCAGAGAAACTTTAGCCGTCTTCAACATCGCATTCGGCCACATTGTGTAGCCAGAGCCGGAATCGACCGGCCGCACATAAGTGTAATCGATCTGCAGCCCACCGGGGCCGACAATGCGCGAAACGGCCCGAGGCGAGGCCTGATAAGGTGCCGGAGCCGCCGCCTCGTAGGTGAACGTCAGCGTCCGCGAAAGACTGTCGGTAACCGTGGTGATCAGGCCCGCAGTGTCATAAGCGACGGTTTGCGTGTATCCCGATCGTTGCTTGATGGATTTCAGGCGCCACGCGCCCGAAATAGTCTCGAACCGATATACGGTGTCGTCTTCGCCCGTAATTTCATAGGCCTCGGGCGCTGTAGTGATGTGTGTGCCCGTGATGTTCCAATTGGCGGCGTTCGTCGGCTTGTAAACCCCGTTCACGTCGGCCTGCAAGCTGAACAGGCCATCATTGGCCATCGTGAAAATGAGGACTTGCTGCGTCGGATAGACCTCAAGTGCCAAGTCCCAAGGCAAACGCCAGCGATTTCCAAGAAGACCAAAGCGTTGCCCGTCCTCACCCATCGAGCGATAGGTGCGATCGACGCGAAGCTGGATAGCGCCACCGCTCGCGTAATCGGTCGCGTACTCGTATTTTTCACCGTTGGAAGGCAGGATTGGATTGCCGACCGTCTCTTCGCAGGTGTCTTTCTTCGGGGAACATTCTGAAATTGGACATTGGTTGACTGGAACGCACTGACCTTGGCAATCCACCTTGTCCACGTCGCAGGCAAACGTCGTCCCGCCATTGCCTTGTGCGCCACTCGGAAACCGGAACGTGCAGCCGTACGGGGGCGCAGAACAAACGCTCGGTGGGGTTGACGTTGGATACTTGAAGACATTCTCCAGCGCGACGTTGCCATAGCTCGCCTGAGCCCCGCACCCGCCGCCGGCGGATCCATGCCGAGATAGCGGTGTCCCGGCCCCGCTCCATCCATTGAGAGACTGCGCTTCAACCGCTGACGTCCCAACAACGAACGCCAGAATGCCGGCCAGACCGGCACGCACCAAACCGCGCAGCATGTGAAATTGCCCCCAGACAACGCCCCCGTGATCGCCTCAGCATAATTTTCAACGTGAGTGAGTCAAGCGCCGAAGTCTGATCATCGCAGCCGTGATGATTGCTCACGCCATGACAAAGGTCTCGTTCCTTGTCGCTGAAGTTCGATTTTGTTACGACGTCGATGATCGCGCTTGCGTTGAACGTCGCTCAACGCGAGATCCATTCGCCTGCTCCCGCGACCACGAGTTCAAGACCATATGTCCAACGTCCCCCATGGCCCCGGCCTGCTTCGCGCGATCCGCCGTGCGGGAGAGAAGCTTTTGGACGTGTCTGGAGCCACATCACGGCCGTTTATTTTTTCCGTGTGGTATAGCCAGCGCTGGCTCGAGGTCCGCCAAGTTGGCGATCGCTGGACGGTCTTCAAGATCACCACGACCGCATTCGGACGGCAGAAGCGGCCCGTTTGCCTGCTGAGCGACGGGACTTGGGGGGATGTTCTCGAGTGTGTGCGGCAGCAGCCGTGGCTCGAGCGGGCCACAACGGCCGGCGAACTCGTCCTGCCCGTGACCAAGTGTTATGTCATGACCAAGACGATCCCGGCGAAAGCCCGATCAAAGGCGGCCCAGATTCTCCGCATCGCACTTGAACGAACGACCCCGTTCAAATCTGAGGATGTCTTGTCGGCGGTCTGGACAGAACGCTTGCCTGGCCGTAGCGGAGTGAACGCAACGCTTGCCATCGCCAAAGTCTCCGTTGTCAAGCCCTGGGTTGATGATCTCGTTCAGGCTGGACTGAGGTTGTCGCGCCTATCGCTGCTGGATGGTGACGAACGCCCACTTCCCGCTAACCTGTTGGCGGAGAGGCCGGAGCGACGGCCGACGGTTCTGGGGCGACTGAACCGGGTGGTCCTCGCCTCGGCGGGTGCTGCTGTGGGACTGGCGGCGGTGGCGATGGCTACCGACCTGTGGCGCAAATCAGCCGATTTGGAGCGGTTATCCACCGAGATCGAGGCTTCGCGAAAGCTTGCGCTGGCCGCTAGGGTGGCATCAAATCGTGCCGATGCCGAATTTGATGTCTACGTCGCGCCGAGGCAGCGCAGGGTATCCACACCCACATTTGTCGCGGTTTGGGACACGCTGACCCAGACACTGCCTCAAAGCACCTGGTTGTCGTTCATCGCCCTCGACGGCAGCGAAGTTCGTATTGAAGGATTTGCCGAAAGCGCCGCTGCATTGATACCGCTCTTGAGTTCCGACCCGCGCCTTTCGGACGTCGCCTTTCTCGCGCCGGTGGTCCGCGACGAGCAGACGACATCAGAAAGGTTCCAGATCCGCATGACGCTCAAGCGTCCATCAACCGACGGTCTGGCGGACCGATCGCAACGCCGGGAGGTGGCGCTGCCATGATTGCGGCTCATCTGGGTGTTCCCATGCGAACGCTGGTCACGACCCTCGTTCTGGCGGCGCTCATCGGCGGTAGTCTGTGGTTGACAGTGCGGGGACGTGCGCTGGACGAGGAAAAGGCCGAGGCCGCGGCTTTGCTGCAGCGGGTGAGAGCCGCATCGGCGCTTTCGACCGCCAAGACGGGCGCCGATATCGGCAAGGTGCGCGAGACCGTTCGCGGCGATTTCTTAGACGGGGAGCAGGATGCTGTCGTACTGGCCGACCTTCAAGGCCGGCTCAGCGGTCTGATCGAAGGCCAAGGATGCCAGCTCGTCAGCGTCAGCGTGCTGACAGCGCCGGAGGGATCGGCGACTAACGCACGCGGGCTCAAGATTCAGGCTCGTGGACCCTTCCGGGGCATGCATCGCGTGCTGCGCCTAATCGAATCCGGTACGCCCCTGCTGTTCATCACCCGTGCCGATCTTCGGCTGGAGGAGATGACAACAGTGCCCAACACGGCGTCAGCCGAACCGGTCCTGTTTGCCGACTTTGACGTCGTCGGCTATCGCTTGCCTCCCCAGGAGCAAAAGCAGGGCGCGGCCGTTCCAGCCGAGGGACGGCCATGATCCCGATTCTTATTCGTTTGATCGTGATCTGTGCCTTCGGGGCAATTGCTATGACTTCGGCTCAAACCGTGCGGTCGGCGCTGTGGTTTTCCGGCGAGGCCGACCCGTTGAAACAACAGAATTCAACGGTTGGTCAGCAGTGGTTGCTCGCCATTCCCGACCTCAAGGACCCGCAGGACGAGACCTATGCGGCGACGCTGACCCGCCCTGTATTTTTTTCTGGACGGGCATTCCCGGTGCACCCTGCGCCTGCGCCAGCACCGCAGCCGGCCATACCGGAGGCAGAACCGGCTGACGTTCCACCTCCGCCCCAGACCATTGATGGTATCAAACTGAAGGGTGTCCAGTGGTCCAAGGACGGTTGGCGGGTCCTGATCGAGATCCGAGACCAGCCCGCCCAGTGGTTCGAGACCGGGCAGGACGTGGGCGGGTGGCACATCGATCGCATTGAGGCCGGCAACGTTGCCTTAAGTTCCGGCCAGGGAGCGATCGTGTTGGAACTCTATTCCAACAAATCAATCAATTGACCGTCATCGCACGTACAGTTTAGTTAGGGGGCATCCAGTCGTAGAGGCGCGGCTGGGCAGGAGGGGAAGTTCGTAGTGCGTTGGTCCCGCCGTGTCCGGCTCTTGAGTGCCGTGCTTCTTCTCGGTGTGCTGCAAGGCTGCGAGAGTTCGGCCAAACTCAACGATTACCTCGAAACAACAGCCATGGCCAAACCGCCGGGCATGCCGCGGCGCAGCGCCTCCCATGCGATGGACCTGCAGCAGCCAGTCAACCCCGCACGTTCATCACCGTCGGGAAACACCGAAACCGCCTTCGAAGTGCGTGGAACAGGCGCATTCGTTGCACCGTCCGATGCCGTCGTGCCGGGGCGCACCCTTAAAGGCAAGGACGGAGTGATGCTCAACCTGGTCAACGTTCCAGTTGCCCAGGCTGCCAAAGCCGTCCTCGGCGATATTCTCAAACAAGCCTACACCGTTGACGACAAGGTGACGGGGACAATCACAATCCAAACCAGCACGCCCATCGAGCGGGACGCCTTGAGCGACGCGTTCGAAGCCGTGCTGAAAACCTCAGGCGCAATCCTGGTGCGTAACGGGGATACACTGAGCATCTTGCCTGCGGCGAACGCCGCCGTGGCCGGGCGCGACCTGGCGAGCAATGGCAAGGCGGGCGGCCCAGGCGCCGCGGTTCAGATCATTCCGCTGGCTCATATCTCCGCTAAGGACATGAAGCAGATCCTGGAGCCGGTCGTCGCACAAGGCGCGATCCTGCGGGCCGATGAAGCCCGCAGCGTCATCATCGCGTATGGAAACTCACGCGACATCGCCAACGTCGCGGCCTTGGTGCAGACCTTTGACGTCGACTGGATGAAAGGCATGTCGGTGGGGGTCTATCCGGTTAAAGCCTCTGATCCAGAAAGCCTGGCTGCAGATCTATCGACCGTCATGGGGCTCGACAAGAATGGCCCCTTGCGCGGCGTGGTGCGCATTATCCCCAACCGGCGGCTGGGCTCGGTCCTGGTCATATCATCCAAGCCGCAGCACCTCGATACGGCACGGAGCTGGATCGCCAAACTGGAGGCAACCGCCGAGCAGTCGTCCCCGCAGCTCTATGTGTACAAGATTCAAAACCGGCCGACCCTGGAATTGGCGAGTGTCCTGAAAAATGTGCTAAGTGCCGGAAGTGCAGACGTCTCGGAGCCACCAAGCGTCGTCGCTCCCAAATTCGAGACGGCCACCGAGGCCGTCCCAGCTGCCGAGCCTATGATCGGCATTTCCGGTCAGGCGATCCCGTCACTCGTTAAACCCGCCGAGAAAACGCTAATCGGGTCGGTCCCTGACGAAAAAGCAGACGATGCGCCACCAGGTTCGGCCGAGCCGCCGCCCGTTCCGCCGCAGCGATCCGCCAGATCGGCGCTCTCTGCTGTGAAGGTCACACCCGATGAGTCGAAGCATGCGCTGTTGATCGAAGCTCTACCACGTGAATACGAACGCGTGCTTCACATTCTGGAGCGGATCGACATTGTCTCGACCCAAGTGATGCTTGAAGCGGTCATTGCAGAAGTGTCACTCAACGATGACCTCAAATTCGGCGTCAAGTGGTACTTCGAGGCCCATCCGAGCCATTTCACCTTTTCGGATGCCGCCGCTGGCGTGGTGGCCTCGGCCTTTCCCGGCTTCTCGTATTTCTTTTCGGCGCGGTCGATGAAGATGGCGATCGATGCGCTGTCGGAAGTGACCGACGTAAAGGTTGTTTCCGCTCCCTCTCTCATGGTGATGGACAACCGGAAGGCGGTCCTGCAAATCGGCGATCAGGTTCCCATCATCACGCAGACGGCGCAGAGCGTGATCAATCCCGATTCACCGATCGTCAATTCCGTGGCGATGAAGGACACCGGGATCATTCTAGCCGTGACGCCAAGGGTTAATGACAGCGGCAGCGTCGTGCTCGACGTCGAGCAAGAGGTCAGCAACGTGACCAAGACCACGAGTTCGGGCATCGATTCCCCGACAATCCAGCAACGCCGTGTCAAGACAACGGTCGTCGTCGCCGATGGTGAGGTCATCGCGTTGGGCGGCCTGATCCAGCAACGCGACGAAGTCAACAAGACGCAAATACCAATTCTCGGCAATCTTCCCGTCGTAGGCAGCGCCTTCAGGACCAAGGACGACAGCATCAAGCGGACCGAATTGGTGATCTTCATCCGCCCGCAAGTGGCGCGTGACGAGAATGAGGCCCGCCGCATAACGGATGAATTCCGCACCCGTCTCAACATGAGTCCGATGATGGAGACCAAAGGCAACGATCACTATCATCGCGATGCGGATCGCATTTTGCGCTGAAGCGGCCGAGCATGGAACGTGAGCGCACCGATGACGCCTACGTCCTCGTATCGGTCCTATGGCTTCTCATCTTCGTGGCAGGCCTCGCCGCGACGATTTCGTTGATCGCCCGCCAGGACTTGCGCACGACCGCTCACGACGTCTCTCGGGTCCGGCTTCAGCTCGTGGCTGATGCATCCGTTCGGTTCCTTGCCGGCCGCCTTGCTGCAGGCGCTCCGGCCCCTATGGCTGGATCGGAGCCCCCGAAGAACGGGGCGTCGATGTCGTGCCGGACCGATGACGAGACGACAGTGGTCTACGCCATCTCGGACACAGCGGGCCTCGTCGATCTCAATACGGCACCGCGATCCCAACTCTACGATCTCGTTCGTGCTGGCGGTGGAACACAACAAAAGGCAAGCGCTCTGAGCGCCGCCATTCTTGACTATCGAGATCGCGACGACGTCCCGGAGCGTGGCGGTGCCGAGCGCGGCGACTATAAAGCAAGTGGATACCCGTTCGGCCCCAAGAACGCACCGTTCGATACGGTTTCTGAACTTGATCAAGTCATGGGAATGACGCCCGAGTTGTCTCGGCGGCTGGCACCGCTTGCTACGGTGCATTCGCGGCAGCCGATCGCTGATCCGTCCGTGGCTCCAGCTGCCCTAAAAGCGATTGTTGCCGGGCAAAGCGGGTCGCAGCCGCTGGCCACTGGAGGGGCGATCCGCGGCCGGTCCTTTCTCATCATCGCGGTGGCCACTGACACCAACGGAATGGGCGCCGCCCGGAGTGCCGTGATGGATCTTGCACCTCAGGACCCGAGAGGGCTGGTGTTCCGGGAATGGTCGAACCGAATGCCGTATTCGGACATGACGCGCAACGGTCCACGTGCACGATGTCCGTGGTTCTAGGATCACCTCTCTCTCAAGACCGCTTCAATCACGAGAGTGGGCCATCGGCGTACATCATTCGGGGGTAACACCACGTCAATTGCAACGAGGGCCGGAAGCTCTAAGGCGTTCGTCCACTCTTGGCTCCACCTTCCCGCTTGGTTCGACCGCGAGGGTCCAAGATACCGGATTTGCAGCGTGCTCACGTTGGCGAGCAGAATGGTCCGCGTGACGCTCTTTGTCTGTGTCAATACTCCAGCCCGTGACGGGCGGAAGACCGATTGTTCGAGAACGAGATCAAATTCGTTCTTTCGATCAGTCTGTTTGACGGCGAGCGTCGACGCATACAGTCCGGCGTATTGAGCCGCAACCGCATGGCTGGAAATCACTGACAGTTCCTGGGGTCCCCCCCGCAACGTCGGCAACGCCTCCCCATCGGACGCGACGGTTCCTGACGGGCTCGTCTCGGCAATTAGATCGTGGAGGTAGGCCCGCGCCGTTGCAACGCCGGTATCTGTATGGATCAAAAATCGATCGCGCACGTGGCGTGCACCACCCACGCCTTCGAGAACAAGTACCGAAATCAAACCCAGCAGAGCGAGACCGACAACCATATCAATGATCGTGAAGCCGCCTTCACCATCCTCAGGCACGGCCGACCCGAAGGAAACATCGTCCAAGCCACGCGCATGGTTGCTGGCGATCACGCTTTTCATCGGGAACATGCCATGAAGACCCAAGTCATCCAGTGACCCAGACATAGGAACGGCCCAAAAGGAAGTCTGGCAAATCGTCCTTGCGCGCTCTTGAGAAATGGGAGGCACAGGAGCGCCGCCGCGGCCGCAACAAGCAGTACATAGGGGAGACGTTCCAGGCCGACCCAAGCACCAATCGCGGCAAAGAGCTTGACGTCGCCCAGTCCGATGCCCTCGAAGCCGCGAATGAACCGGTATGATCGCTTGATCGCCCAAAGACCCGCATAGCCGGCGATGGCCGAGGCAATGCTCCACGCGGGCGATATTACGGCAAGAGATGCCGATGCGATAAAACCTCCGGCACCGAGAGCGAAATTGAAGAGGTCGGGTATACGCTGCTCCTGCCAATCTCGAACGCTAATTGCCAGGAGGAGCGGGGTCAGTAGCAGGATTGACGCGGCGGCCCCGATCATGGCGCAAGCAAACCTCATGTCGACCGAGCGGACAGCACACCTTCGCAGTCTACGCGATCGATAATGCCATTGCCGTCCCGTCGCAAGGCCAGCAGGTCGAGGTTTGCCGTTTCTGGCCGAAAGGAGCGTACGACCAAGCCTAACATTTCTCATACTGGGGTGTCGGGCGGACCACAACCAAGTCCATCGGGGCTGAGGAACAGCCCTCCTCCGCCCAGAGATGCTGAGAGTGCTTTTGCGGAGACTGAATAATTTTCAGAAGCGGAATTGTCAGTTTTAGGTGGGTGGGACATCATCGCGGCAGCCTCGGCACCTGCGGCGGTGGCTGTGTCATCAAATGCGATAGCGTGGCATACGCCATCTGGCGCTGCAGGCGTGCCGGATAGTCGGAGCGGGCTTGGACAATGACCTGGTCGGCAAACGGCCGGCCCATGAGTTCATCGACGGACGCGAGTGGTTTCTTGTCACCCGTGAATAGCTGACGCGTTTGGCCAAACGCTTTGCTCAGCGTGTCGGCCGTTTGCTGATCAGGCTGCAGGTAGGTGCGGATGCGGGAGCCGCCAATCAGCCCCTCGCCCCGTTCCTTGCCGTAGGCATCGAGGATCTGCCCAACGGTTTGCGCGAACATCCACAACCTCAGTCCCGCGCCACGGCCCGTGTCCTGCAGCGTCAGGATGCTCTGGAAGTTTCCGAGCTGTGGCATTTCGTCGAGGAAGAAGGTGATCGGCGCCTCGTCGGGCCTGGCGAGCTGCGGCTTGAGCAGCCGCACGTGCTGAAAGAACATCAAGCGCACGATCGGCGCATAGGTTTTGAGGTCGGTATCGGGAATGACGATGTAGATGGTTGTGCCCGGCTTGCGGCGCAGATCGGTTGGATGCCAATCGCTGGCCGACGTTGCGGCCCTTAAGCTCTTGGAGCGCGCAAATATCGACAGATACCGCCGGGCGGCATCAAGCACGCTTTCAAGCCGCTGACCTCCGGCTCCGGACTTGAGGGCATTGGCGGCTTGGATGAGATCGGGAATGTCGTGCGTGTGACCGAGTTTGATCATCAGGTTGATCAGAGATTCGGCATCGGGCAACAGGCTTGGCGCATCATCGAAGCTGGCTGCCGGCTCCGTCAACGGCAGGGACGCCAACTCCGACAAGCGGTCGAGGGTGCGGAAGGGCTTTGAAGCTGTCAGCGCCAGCATGGTGGCAAACGCCCAGGTGAAATCACGGCCTTTGTTTTCCCAGTAGGGATCCTGCAACTTGGGGTTCGGGATGATGATCTGGTTGGTGAACACCTCGCAATCGACAGCGGCCTGTTGGGGCGCGCGGCTCACAAAGTCAAACGGATTGAAGCGGTGCGAGCGGCCATCCGGATCAAGTGGCGAAAAGCGGTAGACGGGCCCGAAGTGCTTGGCACGATGGGCGGCCGTGAGGTTCCAAAGCTCGCCTTTGACGTCGAGCACGATGGCGCTTCCGGGATTCAAGAGCAGATTGGGGATCACCAAGCCTTGCGATTTGCCAGACCCGGCCCCGCCAACTGTCAACAGACTCTCATGGCCGTTGAAGTAGATATCGCGGCCTTCCAGCGTGCCGAGCAGCAGGGAGCTGTTGGTCCGTTTGGTGGTGAGGGCTGAAGCCTCGGTCACGTCGGCAAGTTTCATCCAACGGGCACCGTCGGACAGAACACCGCCGGCAGCGATCGACGCGCCTGGTGTTGTTGCCAGGACTGTGATGCTCTGCGCAGACTCGGCCAAGAACGCCGGATAGGGTGGCAATGTCTGTTGCAACAGCGCCCCAATCAGGACGCGGGCGTCATTGAGATGCTTATGAGTGGTGGGCAGGATCGGGTCGAGGCGCACGGCATCGCCTTTGCCGTAACAGAGGCGGGCGTGGAAGTGAGTCCACGCGTCTGGCGTGACGAGATTGTCGGCAACAAGCGCTGCCATGGCGCGCAGAAGTGCGCGCTCTTGCTCGGTGAGTGAGAGTATGGGTCTGACAAATGAAAGGTTTCCGGCCAGGTGCAGGAGAGCTGCTCGCTTGTGCTGCACCATTGCACGGTTGGCCTTCAAGCCGATGACCCCGGCAGCCAGATTGAGGGTCGGTGCTCCTGGAAGAAAAGCAGGCGCAAGAGCGACAAGCCCGTCAAGCAGGCTTGTCTTATGCGGCGTGTGGGATTGAAGAAAGGCCTGCAATTGCTGCGGCGTCAAACGGTCCGTCAGGTCGGTCGACGGCGCCACCAACGCGGCCTGCGGATTGGCGAGCAGCGCTGCCACGTGGGCCGTGAAGGTTTGAGCGGTGAACTGCGAAAGATCACGCATGCGCCATCACCTTTGTTTTGGGCTTTGGCGGGCTTTCCTTTTCAGATGGCTTGAAGGCCATCAGCAAGGTGCGGTCATCAAGCGACATGTATTCGGGCCGCGTCATTAGCAATGAGAAATACGCACTCAAACTGCGGGCCGTAAGTTTAGAAATGGCGGCGGGAAGTCCTTGAACGACGGTTGCATCAAGCGCCGATCGTCCGGATAAGCCCATGTCTTTGTAGAAGAACGGCTGAGCCCCGTCGGTCGCCAAGATCAGACCGGTGAGCAGGTCGGGATGGGACGTGACGCTACCAGCATGCCTTTCCCACTGCGGGTCGGTCAGAGATACGGTTCCGTCCTGGCTCGGCTGATTGCCGACACAGAACGGCGCGAGCTTCAACGCGCCGGCGCCATCCTCTGTGATGGATACGATATTGCTATCGCCAATCGAGATCGCATGCACGGCTTTGTCACTGATGAGGACGGCGGCCAGTGTTGTGGCGAGTGCATGGGGCGCATCAGGCGATGTGGCGATCAGGGCGGCATGCGCCGCCCCGACTGCGTTTTTAAGGTCTGCTGCATCGGGGTGGGCGATGCCTGTGAGGGCATGGCCGACGACCGACACAGCCGACAGCGCCCCTTCTCCGCCGCGTGCTGCCGACGACATGCCATCCGCGACCGCCAGTAGCAGGCTATCCCCGACGGGTCGCATGATGTGGGCGTCTTCGATCAGACAGCCTTCGTTGTAGTGGGAGCGGCCTTGCTGGGCCATAGCCTGCAAGAGCCACGGCGCTTGCCAGTACGTGGCGGTTTGCATGAGGAGCGCGGGATAGGCTTTGAGACCATCACGGTTCATAGCGCAACCCTCGGTGTAGCTTGGGCTGCAGGATTGGCCATGGGCTTTTCAGTGCCCCCGACGGGCATGGCGACGTGCGCATCGACGGCCGCGCTGGAGGTGGGCGCGATTAAGGCTGAAGACTGCGCGAACTTTTGCGCTGTATCTTCGGCCGTCCCGAACGTTTGTGTCACGCTGGTGATGATCGCCGTCACCATCTTGACGAGTTCAGCCATGGATTCAGCCCCCTTGGACAACTCGTAGACGGATTTTGGTCCCGTCAAGTGCGCCAAGACCTCTTGGCCCGAGAGCAGCCGTCCGGTTTCATCATGATGGGCAGACTGAGGATGGGTGCAGCAGCCGTTTGGCGCGACGAAGTGCAAGATTTTGGCCATCGCTCGTTCTGACTTATGAGTGCCGTCAAGGCGCGCCAGTCGCGCACAAACGTCGTTCCAGAGCGCGGTCCCAAGGGTCATGTCGCTTGGTTCCCCGTCGGTGACGTGGATTATGTGGGGCATTCCGGATGGAATGTCGTTGGCCTTATAGTATTTGATGCGCCGTCCAATGAGGTCCAGGCCAAACTTAATGGCAGTTCCGGTCGCCGTGCCGCCATCGGCCTCCCAACGCACAGCTGTGGTGATATTGGCCGCAAGCGTCCAATCAAGGTCGAGGCGGATGTTGTGGTTGTAACTAATGACGGCGACATCGACTTGGTCGATGTTATCGCGAAGATCTCCTGCGGGTGGATCACGCAAGATGCCGAGAATAACGTTCATCATCGCGTTGATGGCGTGAATATCCGCATCGGCACCACCGAGCCCGGTCGAACCGGAGATATCGGCGACAAACAAGAACGCATAGCGTTTGAGATGGCGCGTTCCCTCTGGAACAAGGCCGGCGGCCGCAGAGCCTGACAGAAGATCATCGATAAGCTCGGACATGTTGGGTTCTCCTTTGATTGTCTTGGAAGTTGCGAAGAGAACGCACGGCTACAGTTCGGTGTCTGGCTGGAAGAGCGGCATTGTGATGCCGACGTATTTTACGGCCCATTCAACACAGCGTCTTGGAGCCGACAAAGTCCCATCGTCGGTCTCGCAGGCGTGGCGGCCTCCATAGAGACGGCGCCCCTTGAATACGATGCTGAAGCCGTCACGGTCCTGCTGCACGCTTCTCATGATCAATGCGAGAGAGACGATGCGGAATCCAAGACGCACCTTTTCCCTTACGCATCCATGTTCGAAGCCTTGGATTTGTGCGTGGCAAGCAGCGCGCGTCGGGTAGGTGTTCGGTGGCAGTTCATTGCCCACAACGGCCGGCTGCGGGCCCCGTGCTGCCGCACTGACGCCGACGAACACCGCCAGGACCGCGCACGCAATGTAGAGGGGCAGTTCGGCCCATACGAAGTGCCCGCTCTTCTTTTCAGGTACTGGGTTCGTGCGTGGTGGCATCGCTGAAGGCAGCGCAGGTTGCCCCGTGGCGACGGCCGAAGCATGCAAGGCGGGCATGACCGGCCCAGATACCGTTGAAAGAGCAGGAGTGGGCTGCGATGCGTGTTGAGGGGTGAATCGATCATTTGAGGCCGTGAAGACACCTCCGATGTTTGGAGAGCAGCGCAATCCAAGCATCCGCCGTCAGCACGCGGTGGTGCATGAAGACATCGGTAAATGCCTCGCGCAATTCTGACGGCAAGCTTTCGTACGCCTTTCGCGCCGCAGCGGAAACGGGGTAGCGGGTCGGGTCGCCATACGGAAACTGCCGCGCTTTGATGCGCTCGTTTTCCTCAACTGTGCCGCTGGAGAACGGATGGCATTTCAAGAAGCCCCTGTCGGCCATTAGAATTTGAAAGATCAGGATCGCCAGCACAAACAGATCATGTTCCTTCGGCAGCTGAGACGCTTCGGTCCGCGCTATCGCATAGGGCGAGGTATACGATGGCGTCGTGCCGTCGTTGGCGAAGGTGTAAATCCGGCCTTTGACGGTCGTTGAGAACTGAAATGCATCGGCGTCAATGAACAACACGCGTGCGAAGTCACCGCTGACCAGGACATTGTTTGGCGACAAATCGCCGAAGACAAAGTGCAGGGGATGCTGGTGCAGCTTATTCAGTTGTTCGGCCAGCATGATGGCGATGTTCACGCTGTCACGGGGCGTCAATCGCAGGCGGGCACGGCGCACACCGATCAGCTCCATCAAGGAGGTGGTGGCAGGAAAGCGGTCCATCGTGAAGCCTGTGAATTGCGCAGCGAAGTCAGCGCTGGTCTTTGCTTGTCCAGCCAGCAGCAACCGGTCTGGCCAGCCGCAGAACGGGAGGGCCTTCCGCAATTCGTGAGATTGGCGCGACAAGATGATGATGCGCTCGATGAGTTGCGGGTTAGCAGAGAAGCGCTTGCGGAAAGCGTCGCGATAAATTTTGCCGACAACATTTGGGCTCGTGTCGCCAAATGTGCAGACATCGGCATTGGCGCCTTTAGTGCTGAGCATGGTGCCCATTGCCATGGATTGGAGTGTTCGTGTGCCATCAGGCTTTATTGAGAGGGCTTGAAAGGTCATGGCGAGGCCTCACGTGCTGATGTGAACGGTCTTTAGCCATCGCGCCGCGCAGCCGTTCTTATTCCCGCGAATGTAAGGCATCACGAGACAGGGAAACGGGCGCACAGCGTCGTCCGCGTGTGCGAAACGGTGCACAGCGGGCTAAGGTGGCGGACGTGCTAGAAAAGAATTTGCCTTAGAGGGTGTTGAGCCAAAGCCAAGGCGAGCGGCTGATACGCGGATCGCAGCCAAAACTGGCGCTCGGCGGCACCATAACGGTGCACGTGGCAGACGATCGGATCGAACGATTCGTTGCTGACGTCATGATGCGGTTTCCAAAGTCTAGGCCTTGGACGCAAACTGAAGATTAAAGCCAGGAGGGTTTCGGGGTTGAAGCCTGTACGCCTACACCTCAATAAGATGCCAGAATTGCGGCAAGATTCAAATCACGAAGTGTTAACACTTTAAAAAAAGATTCGTTGCCGGAGCAATTCTTAAACTTCGTGTGCAGCGTACGGCGTTTTCTTGGGATAGGCATTCTTAGATGCCAATGGTGAAGGTCATTTTGTCGGTCAGCCGGTAAGGGTATGGCAGATTGGCGAGGGTATATTGGGTGGTGTCGTCAAGAAGCGACGTCAGCAACACGGCATGGGACTCAATCGCGGCAGCGTCGGCGAGGGCAGCTTGTTCGGGCTCGACCAGGGCAATTTTTTTGCGGTAGAGCGCGGTGTATTTCTTGAAGCGCGCATCTTCGCGTTCCACGTTCTCTCTGCTTTTGACCCTGATTAGAAGCGGGATTCTAGGCCGCCTGGCGGCAACGTCAGGCGGCAATTTCGCAGGAGCGGGCCAGCCATCGCCGTAGATGAAGTAGCTCCCCAGTATAAAGGCATCTTCATCGAATTTGGCCTCCAATTCCGCCTGGAAGGCATCCCGTGTTTGGTCCACGATATCCCTGTCGTGGATACGCAGGTGTTCAACGGCATCATGGATTCGTTGCCGCCATGTGTTGGCAACGGTGTCGTAGGCCATCTGTTCCTTGAGCGTGGCCTCGGGGGTCCATTTCTCGGTTTCGTATTGGCCGTTGCACTCCCGGATGCCAAGCACCTGTAACGCGTAGGACGATGTTTCCATGGCGACGAAGTCGGCAGCCATGGCCGCCAATAACCAAAGACGGGCCGTCTGGCGGAGATCGTCGTGCGCGTCAGTCAGCTGGGCTTGGAACAGCGGAGACGATGGGTGATGAACAACAAAGGGTTCTGGGCGCGGTCGTTGTTTGCGGGTGCTCATGAGGGCTTCTTTCGCTTATGAGGTACTGGCGACACGTTCATCATCGTTCGCGTTCCCGGCGATTTTGGCGTTTGCGACGGCGCACCATCAGATTTGAAGATTGTGGGGCGATTGGTGCTTGCTTGGCAACAGCATCTGCTTGGGTCTGCGCCAGCTGCGCATCCTCGACCGCCCCGTCGGGAGCCAGGCCGAGCCGATGCTGAACCAGCGCAGCGCGCATATCGGCGGCGGTAATAGCCGTTTGCATTGCGATCGTATCGCCAGCAAGGGATGCCGGTTGGATCGGGCTCGGTCTCTTCAACCGTGGGGTCGGGCGTGACGGTGCCGGCGTTGAAACAGCTGAAGGTGCTTCGTAAGCGGTCCCGAACCGGTCTTCGAGAAGCCCCATGCGGTACCCCTTCCCCAGATCGGATAATTTCATGTCGCCATTGGCATCCCGAAACACTAGACCCATACCCTTCGGTACAAGCGTAATCCCGATGGGGCGCAACCCGTCATGGAGGTGTTGCCACGATGATGCCGTGTCGACGAGGGTCCGCAACAGCGCTTGATGGTCCGCCAGCTGCGGGATCGTCCAACGTGAGGGCGCCGGCTGCCCCTCGCGATTGGCCTTCCGCAATTCCGCGGTCGTCGGCCGCCGGCTTTTGAGGTTGGCCTGCAGCTTCGTGGTGTGGCGGCCTGGAACCGGCTCAAATCCCAGTTTCATGGATTGCCGGAAGAGGCTTTGCTCAATGCGCCGAAAATCGTGCGACATCCGCCATGCTACGCCGGTTTCGGGGTGGACACGATTGATGACCACATGGACGTGCCGGTGATGGGTGTCATCATGCGCCACGTAAAGCCGCTGATAGTCGTCGAGGCCGAGGTCGGCACAGAGTGTGTCGGCCACCTGCTCCATGACTTGATCGCTGGGGTTTTCGTCCCGCCGCCAGCTGACAACGACGTGATAGACGGGCGCGTTCACCTTTTTGGATTTGACGGCTGTTGCTTTCATCAAGGCACTGGCCTTGGCGGGATCGCTCGCGGCCAAGTTCCGGGTCGCCGACCAGGCCACGCGGCTTTGGTCGGATGTCTTATCTTTCGGACCGTGAAGCAAGTAGCGGGTTAAGCCGCCAAACCCCTTCCCCGGCTTGACCACCTTCCCGATCATGCCAAGAGCTTCTCAAGCTGCGTGAGAAGACCACCCAACACGCGCTTGTTCTCGGTCTGCAGGTAGATGATTTCAGCGCGGGTGATGGGGACGTTGCCCAAAGCGGCCTGGCGGGCAAGCTGGTCGGTGGTCTGGTACAACTTCTTCACTTGCATCGCCATGGCGTGAAGTTCGGCCACCTGCAGCAGGCTGGCATGCTTGCTGGCTGACGCTTTGTGCGGGCCCTTTTTGGTCCCTTCCAGATCGGCCAAAACGACGGCACGGATGTAGGCAGCCGTGCTGAGACCGATGCTGTCGGCCTTGGCCACGATGGCCGCTTCCTGCTCAGCGGTCACCTGCACCTTCAGGCGCTGGCTCATGGGGTCAGATTTGATGAAGCGCGAAACGGTCATGGATGGCGCCGCCTGCAATGTACGGTTTGCAAGCGCAGTCCTTGAGGCTTGTGCCGAATGGACTGGTCATGGGCCCAACTTGGGGCCAATGACATTGCTTGCTCCCCTCTTCTCTTTCTTCGCATGAGTGGGACCAGACAAAATACGCAAAGCAACGCTTACGCAGTATGGCAGCAGTCCTAACAATCGCAAGCCATCACCAACACGCAATTCAAACCAACGTGGGCCCACCGCGCGTGCGCCCCCCGCACGCACCAGAACGCGTTTTACAAATTGAGGGCACCCAGCCTTGCCAGAGATTCTGAAAATGATTGTGGGGCTGTTCTAGCGCGCCGTGCCTATTGGAATGACTCCGAAGAGAGTGCGCGCGCTCTTGGTGCGTGCTGGCATGCTGTAGGTTTGAAGGGCAGACCGCGATGCGCATGGCATAACTTGCCAGCAGGCTGGCTACGGCACGCGTTCACGCACCCGCCGCGCGCGCATTCTTTTGTGCTCGGCCAACTCTTGCTTCAGCGCGGCAACTATTTCGCGGACAGGATCTGAGCTGGGGCCGCCACGGGCGGTGTCATAGGCAATGGCATCGTTGAAGACGTCGAGCAGAAACTGAGGATCGCGCGGCTCAGCATGCTTGGCTGTGATCACGGCCAGCGAGAGGGCCGTTTCAAACTCACGGAAGCGGATAGCCTCGTGCGCGTTATCAACCGCACGTAGTTCCTGCAACCGTTCATCGACGAAATAGGCAATGCCTGAGAGAATAACCTTGGGCAACACGCGCGGTGTGTCTGGCATGGGCGTCTCCATCCGTTGTTCCGCTGGGACGCAGGACAGCCCGTGGTCTTTGTTGCCACGAGAATGCGCGGTATGGTCTCAGCCTACTGATTCATCATGGCGGCATGAAGGTCGCACGGCATAGGCCAGCATGGGCGAAGATCAACCACAGCGGCGGTTTCTGACAACACAAGAAGCGGCGGAGTATGTGCGCGAGTCGCCGCGCACCCTCGAAGGGCGCCGCGTCAGCGGTGACGGGCCCGTGTTTTACAAGGCCGGCAAAGGCAGGGCTGCGCGCGTGTTGTACCGGCGCGAAGACTTGGATGCCTGGGTTGAAGCGCGCGCGTTTCAATCCACCAGCGAGTATGGAGTGACCAAATGAACCCGTCGTTGGACAAGTACGAAGAGGAAGCGCTTCGGACATTTCATGCCCAGTACGATGCCTTGAAGGCCCTTCTTGGCGATGCGGACACGGTGGAAGCGCTGGTGGTGCATCGTGATGGATATGGCGCAGAGAACCTCGCCGCCCAGTTGGACCTCAATCCGTCGGCGTTCGGGGTCGTGGTCCCCTCCTCGATCAGGGATCGGGTGCTGGCTGCCGTCGAGGCGGCCCACAACGCGCATATGATGCTGGACCGGATGATGGCGAAGACGCAGGGATCGCAAATGCAATCGTTGGGGCGCACGTTCGAGATTGATGAGCGCGCCGGGTTGATCCGGTACGCGGATGGACGAGGTGAAACGGCCCCGTTGGTGCGGTGTGAACCGAGTCGGCCGGACGATCGTCGCCGGCCTCTGGCCCGACCACGAAACCGAGGCCGTGACCGGTCGATGTAGGGGGCTGGATGCCCGTTAGGGTCGTGCTAATTCCGTGCTAGGGCGAAAACGGCATCGATGGGGTGAAAGGCAGAAGCAAGACAACCTATTGATTTTATTGGTGCGGACGGTGGGACTCGAACCCACACGCTCTTTCGAACTCAGGATTTTAAGTCCTGT
>CXWK01099166.1_pt1 | contig 18844 bp, 16 predicted proteins | sample 590851 | NCBI WGS metagenome assembly CXWK01 (sample SAMEA3498364, study PRJEB10139) | wastewater metagenome | biome: wastewater treatment plant; material: activated sludge | place: Denmark | collected 2014-08-01 | reverse complement strand
GGGGTTTATGTGTGTTTCATGTATACGTTTACCCCCTACCAAAGCCCCCCAAACCTCCTTCGAAAGTAGCATTCGGGCGCCCGGCGCCCCGTGCATTAATGGCTCTACCGGAATCGCCCGGCACAAGAAGAGGAATGACCCATGTGGACTAAACCCGCGTTTACCGATCTGCGCATTGGCTTCGAAGTGACGATGTATTTCGCCAACCGTTGATTGACCACCCGGCCAGCCGTTGCGTTGGCCGGGCCTGCCTTCTGGAGCATTGCCCATGCACATCCGCGTACTCGGCTCCGCCGCTGGCGGTGGTTTTCCGCAGTGGAACTGTAACTGTCGCCAGTGCGCCGGTGTGCGCAATGGCAGCCTGCGGTCCCGGCGTCGCACGCAGTCCTCGATTGCCTTGAGTGACAACGGGGAGGACTGGGTGCTGTGCAATGCTTCGCCAGACATCCGCGCGCAACTCGAGGGCTTTGCGCCGCTGCAACCGGCCCGCCGCTTGCGTGACAGCGCCATCACTGGCGTGGTGTTGCTCGACAGCCAGATCGATCACTGCACCGGTCTGCTGAGCCTTCGTGAAGGCTGCCCACATGCGGTGTGGTGCACCGAGCGGGTTCATCAGGATCTCAGCAGCGGTTTCCCGTTGTTTACCATGCTCAGGCACTGGAATGGCGGGTTGCGGTGGCAACCGATTGCGCTGGATCGCGAACCCTTCAGTATCGGCGCCTGCGCGCACCTGCGGTTTCACGCGATTCCCCTGGTCAGCAACGCACCGCCGTATTCGCCCAATCGCGGTGATCCGCAACCGGGCGACACCATCGGGTTGTTCGTTGAAGACCAACGCAGCGGCGCATCGCTGTTTTACGCACCTGGCCTGGGCCAGGTCGATGATCAAGTGCTGGCCTGGATGCAGCGCGCCGATTGCCTGTTGCTGGACGGCACCCTGTGGCGCGATGACGAGATGCGTATCTGCGAGGTCGGTCAAAGCCTGGGCAGCGACATGGGCCATCTGCCCCAGAGCGGTCCCGGCGGCATGCTGGAAGTGCTGCAAGGTTTTCCCCGCCAGCGCAAGGTGCTGATCCACATCAACAACACCAACCCGATCCTCGATGAAGACTCGGCCGAGCGGGCGCTGCTGGAACGGCGGGGGATCGAGGTGGCTTACGACGGCATGGATATTGTGCTGTAGCGACGGACGCCTTCGCGAGCAGGCTCGCTCCCACAAGGGCGACGCAATCCACTNNCTGTGGGAGCGAGCCTGCTCGCGAAGGGTCCAGATCAGACACCGAAGATTCCCCGGAGACCCGCAATGACCGATACACCCATGACCCCCACCGAATTTGAGCAGGCCCTGCGTGCCAAAGGCGCCTACTACCACATCCACCACCCATTCCATCAAGCGATGTACGCCGGCCGCGCCACTCGCGAACAGATCCAGGGTTGGGTCGCCAATCGCTTTTACTACCAGGTCAACATCCCGCTCAAGGACGCCGCGATCCTGGCCAACTGTCCCGACCGTGAAGTGCGCCGCGAATGGCTGCAACGCATCCTCGATCATGATGGCGTGCCCGGCAGCGAAGGCGGCATCGAGGCCTGGCTGCGCCTGGGCGAGGCGGTGGGGCTCGATCGCGAGCAGATCCTGTCACAGGAGTTGGTGCTGCCCGGCGTACGTTTCGCCGTGGATGCCTACGTCAATTTCGCCCGTCGTGCCTGTTGGCAGGAAGCGGCCAGCAGTTCGCTGACCGAGCTGTTCGCACCGCAGATCCATCAATCGCGACTCGATGCCTGGCCGACCCATTACCCGTGGATCGATTCCGCCGGCTACGACTACTTCCGCACACGGCTGAGCCAGGCCCGGCGCGATGTAGAGCATGGCTTGCGCATCACCCTGGCACATTACGTCACCCTCGAGGCCCAGCAACGCATGCTGCAGATCCTGCAATTCAAGCTCGACGTGTTGTGGAGCATGCTCGATGCCATGAGCATGGCCTATGAGCTGGAGCGTCCGCCGTATCACACCGTCACACGGGACAACGTCTGGCACCGGGGGATTGTCCTGTGAGCCTGATCGATCGCAAGCAGTCACCCTCATTGCGCCGGGGCTTTCGCCTGCAATGGGAACCGCGCCAGGACTGTCATGTGCTGCTGTACCCCGAAGGCATGATCAAACTCAACGCCAGTGCCGGGCAGATTCTCGATCTGGTGGACGGCCAGCGCAGCGTCGCGGCGATCATCGATCGGCTGACGGCGAGTTTTCCTGACGTGCCGGGGATCGACGAGGACGTACTGGCCTTCCTGGAGGTGGCCCATGCGCAATTCTGGATCGAGTGACGCGCTACCGGGGCCGCCGTTGTGGCTGTTGGCGGAGCTGACCTACCGTTGTCCGTTGCAGTGTCCGTATTGCTCCAATCCATTGGATTTCGCCCGGCACGGCGAGGAACTGGACACGCAGGAATGGATCCGGGTATTCCGTGAGGCGCGGGACATGGGCGCCGCGCAACTGGGCTTTTCCGGTGGCGAACCACTGGTAAGGCAAGACCTGGCCGAGTTGATCAAGGCCGCGCGGGACATGGGTTACTACACTAACCTGATCACCTCGGGCATCGGCCTGACCGAGCAGAAGGTGCGGGACTTCAAGGTCGCCGGGCTCGATCACATCCAGATCAGTTTCCAGGCCGCCGACGAAGCGGTGAACAACATGCTCGCCGGCTCGCGCAAGGCGTTCGCGCAGAAACTGGCGATGGCCCGGGCGGTGAAAGCCCAGGGCTATCCGATGGTGCTGAACTTCGTCACCCATCGACACAACATCGATGACATCGCCCGGATCATTGATTTGTGCCTGGAACTGGAAGCGGATTTCGTCGAATTGGCCACCTGCCAGTTCTATGGCTGGGCCGAGCTCAACCGCGTCGGCCTGTTGCCGACGCGCGAGCAATTGCAACGCGCCGAGCGCATCACTAACGAGTATCGCGAGCGCCTCGAGGCGCAGGGCCATCCGTGCAAATTGATATTCGTCACCCCGGATTACTACGAAGAGCGCCCGAAAACCTGCATGAATGGCTGGGCCAACCTGTTTCTCGACATCACCCCGGACGGCACGGCGTTGCCTTGTCACAGCGCCCGGCAATTGCCGGTGCAGTTTCCCAATGTGCGTGAGCACAGCATCGAGCACATCTGGAACGATTCGTTTGGCTTCAACCGTTTTCGCGGCCATGACTGGATGAAAGAACCCTGCCGTTCCTGCGATGAAAAACACAAGGATTTGGGTGGGTGCCGGTGCCAGGCGTTCATGTTGACGGGCGATGCCGAGAACGCCGACCCGGTGTGCAGCAAGTCGCCTCATCACGGGGTGATCCTCAAGGCCCGCGAGGAAGCAGATGCGCCAGGGCTAGGCATGGAGCACCTGACGTTGCGCAATGAGAAAGCTTCGCGCCTGATCTACCGCGGCTGACCCAAGCGACATAAATCCCCTGTAGGAGCGAGCCTGCTCGCGAAGAACCAGAGTGCGCCGTGGGGTGTCAGGTTCCCAGCGTGATCGTTGACGACCATCGTCGGAACGCCGCCCGGAGCATGCTCGCTCCTACAAGGGATCTGCGGTGAATCCAGCCATTGGTCTGATTGCATTCACCACTGGATGGGTTAGTGTGGACCTTACCTTCCAAAACAATAAAAAACAGGCTTTCCAATGAGCCAGAGTCTCAGTCAGCTGCGTAAATTCGTTTCGCCTGAAATCATCTTCGGTGCCGGCTGCCGGCACAACGTCGGCAACTACGCCAAGACCTTTGGCGCGCGCAAGGTGCTGGTGGTCAGCGACCCGGGGGTGATTGCCGCCGGTTGGGTGGCGGATGTCGAAGCCAGCCTGCAAGCCCTGGGCATCGAATATTGCCTTTACAGCGCCGTCTCTCCCAACCCGCGTGTTGAGGAGGTGATGCTCGGTGCCGAGATGTACCGGGAAAATCACTGCGATGTGATCGTCGCCGTCGGCGGCGGCAGCCCGATGGATTGCGGTAAAGGCATCGGTATAGTGGTCGCCCATGGCCGCAGCATCCTCGAGTTCGAAGGCGTGGACACCATCCGCGTACCGAGCCCGCCGCTGATCCTGATTCCGACCACGGCCGGCACCTCGGCCGACGTGTCGCAATTCGTGATCATCTCCAATCAGCAGGAGCGCATGAAGTTCTCCATCGTCAGCAAGGCGGTGGTGCCGGATGTGTCGCTGATCGACCCCGAAACCACCCTGAGCATGGACCCGTTCCTCTCGGCTTGTACCGGTATCGACGCGCTGGTGCACGCCATCGAAGCCTTCGTCTCCACCGGGCACGGGCCGCTGACCGACCCCCACGCACTGGAAGCGATGCGCCTGATCAACGGCAACCTGGTGCAGATGATCGCCAACCCGACGGACATCGCCCTGCGCGAGAAAATCATGCTCGGCAGCATGCAGGCCGGGTTGGCGTTCTCCAACGCGATCCTCGGCGCGGTGCATGCCATGTCGCACAGTCTCGGTGGCTTTCTCGACCTGCCCCATGGCCTGTGCAACGCGGTGCTGGTGGAACACGTCGTGGCGTTCAACTACGACTCGGCGCCGGACCGCTTCAAGGTCATCGCCGAGACGTTCGGCATCGACTGCCGGGGCCTCAATCACCGGCAGATCTGCGGGCGCCTGGTGGAGCACCTGATTGCCCTGAAACACGCCATCGGTTTCCACGAAACCCTCGGTTTGCACGGGGTCAGGACCTCCGACATTCCGTTCCTGTCGCAGCACGCCATGGATGACCCGTGCATCCTCACCAACCCGCGTGAATCCAGCCAGCGTGATGTCGAGGTCGTCTATGGCGAAGCCCTCTGACGAGCAACAACGGGCATTGGCCGGCCTGCTCGGATTAGGCAATCATTCGGCGCGCAAGAGCCATTACCCGGAGCTGGCGGCGCGCCTGGATGAACTGGAAGCCGAGCGCAATCGCTACAAATGGTTGTTCGAAAACGCGGTCCACGGGATTTTCCAGGCCAGCCTGCAAGACGGCATGCGCGCCGCCAACCCGGCGATGGCGCGCATGCTTGGCTATCAAGACCCGCAGGAGGTGCTGTTTTCCCTGGCGGACCTGGCGAGCAATCTGTTTGTCGGCGGTGTGCAGGAGCTGGAAAACATTGGCGAAATCCTCACCCACCAGGGCAGCTTGCACGGCTATGAAACCCAGTTGCGGCGCAAGGATGGCAGCCATCTCGACGTGCTGATGAACCTGTTGCTCAAGCCCGGTCAGGAAGGGCTGGTGGAAGGATTCGTCGCCGACATCACCGAGCGCAAACTCGCCCAGCAACGCCTGCAGCAACTCAACGACGAACTGGAACAGCGCGTAACCGCGCGCACCGATGAGTTGTTGGAAGCCAACCGCAACCTGCAACAACAAATCACCCAGCGTAAGCAGATCGCCAAGGCCTTGCGCGATGCCCGTGACGCCGCGGAGGCCGCCAATCACAGCAAGGACAAATACCTCGCTGCCGCCAGTCACGACCTGCTGCAACCCCTCAACGCCGCACGGTTGCTTATCTCCACCTTGCGTGAGCGCAAGCTGCCCGAGGTCGAGCAGGTGCTGGTCGAACGCACTCACCAGGCACTGGAAGGCGCCGAAGATCTGCTCACCGATTTGCTGGATATCTCAAGGCTCGATCAAGCGGCGGTCAAGCCGGATGTCGCGCTGTACCGCCTCGACGAGTTGCTCGGGCCGCTGGTATCGGAGTTCCAGTCCGTGGCCGAGGCCGCCGGGTTGCGTTTACGGGTGCACATGGGCGACTACGCCATTTGCACGGACCTGCGCCTGATGACCCGGATCCTGCGAAACTTCCTCAGTAATGCCTGCCGCTACACCGACGAAGGCAGCATCCTGCTGGCGGCAAGGCGCCGGGGCGACAAGCTGCGCCTGGAAGTGTGGGACACCGGACGCGGGATTCCGGCCGATCGTCTCGATTCGATCTTCCTCGAATTCAATCAACTGGACGTCGGCCGCGCTGCCGACCGCAAGGGCGTGGGGTTGGGGCTGGCGATCGTCGAGCGCATCGCGAAGATCCTCAACTACCGGATCCAGGTGCATTCACTGCCCGGCCGGGGTTCGATGTTCAGCATTGAGGTGCCGATCTCCCGTGAAGTGCCGTTGCCCATCAGCCTCACGGCGCCTCAATCGGGCACGGGCAATCCATTGCCGGGCCGGCGCTTGCTGGTGCTGGACAATGAAGTCAGCATCTTGCAGAGCATGGGCGCGTTGCTCGGGCAGTGGGGCTGCGACGTCGTCACGGCCACCGATGAAGCCTCGGCGCTGGCAGCCCTGGCCGGCCAGGCCCCGGAACTGATCCTCGCGGACTATCACCTTGACCACGGCGTGGTGGGGTGTGATGTGGTCAGGCATTTGCGCGAGCATTACGCCCAGTCAATTCCTGCGGTGATCATCACTGCGGATCGCACGGATCAGTGCCGGCGCGCATTGCAGCGGCTCGAAGCGCCGTTGCTGAACAAACCGGTGAAACCCGGCAAGTTGCGAGCGGTGTTGAGTCAGTTGTTGGGAGCGCCAGCTTGAACTTGGCTGCACATTTCGATCATTAAGTTGTCACTTTCGGTCATTGAGTGCTGGCGGTGCGGCTCTTAGTCTGTCGAACATGACTGACGGGGGCCGTAGAGCGCCCGCTTTTTCCGTGATCGCTCGCTGTGGAGTTACCGATGACCGCCGCTCATTACCCGCACCTGTTGGCCCCGCTGGACCTGGGATTCACCACGTTGCGCAACCGCACCCTGATGGGTTCGATGCACACCGGCCTTGAGGAAAAGCCCGGCGGTTTCGAGCGCATGGCGGCGTATTTCGCCGAGCGTGCCCGTGGCGGTGTCGGCCTGATGGTCACTGGCGGTATCGGCCCGAACGACGAGGGTGGTGTGTATTCCGGTGCAGCCAAGCTGACCACCCAGGAAGAAGCGCTCAAGCACCGCATCGTCACCCGCGCGGTTCATGAGGCGGGCGGCAAGATCTGCATGCAGATCCTCCACGCCGGTCGTTATGCCTACAGCCCGAAACAGGTCGCGCCAAGCGCCATTCAGGCGCCGATCAACCCGTTCAAGCCTAAAGAGCTGGACGAGCAAGGCATCGAGAAGCAGATCAGCGATTTCGTCACCTGCTCGACGCTGGCCCAGCAGGCCGAGTACGACGGTGTCGAGATCATGGGCTCGGAAGGTTATTTCATTAACCAGTTCCTTGCCGCCCACACCAACCACCGCACCGACCGTTGGGGTGGCAGCTACGAAAACCGCATGCGCCTGCCGGTGGAAATCGTCCGTCGCGTACGCGAGGCGGTTGGCCCGAACTTCATCATTATTTTCCGCTTGTCGATGCTCGACCTGGTCGAAGGCGGCAGCAGCTGGGATGAAATCGTGCTGTTGGCCAAGGCCATCGAGCAGGCCGGTGCGACGCTCATCAACACCGGTATCGGCTGGCACGAAGCGCGGATTCCAACCATCGCCACCAAAGTGCCGCGCGCGGCCTTCAGCAAGGTCACGGCCAAGCTGCGTGGCTCGGTGAGCATTCCGCTGATCACCACCAACCGCATCAACACCCCGGAAGTCGCCGAGCAGATCCTCGCCGAGGGCGATGCCGACATGGTTTCCATGGCTCGGCCGTTCCTGGCCGACCCGGACTTCGTCAACAAGGCCGCTGAAGGTCGCGCCGATGAAATCAACACCTGCATCGGTTGCAACCAGGCGTGCCTGGACCACACCTTCGGCGGCAAGTTGACCAGTTGCCTGGTCAACCCGCGTGCCTGCCACGAAACCGAACTCAACTATGTGCCGGTGCAGCAGGTCAAGAAAATCGCCGTGGTCGGTGCCGGGCCTGCCGGCTTGTCTGCCGCGACCGTGGCGGCCGAGCGTGGCCATGCGGTGACGCTGTTCGATTCGGCCAGCGAAATCGGCGGTCAGTTCAACGTCGCCAAACGCGTGCCGGGCAAGGAAGAATTCTTCGAGACGTTGCGTTATTTCGGTCGCAAGCTGCAGACCACCAACGTCGAGGTGTGCCTGAACACCCGTGTCGATGTGGCAAAGCTGGTCGAGGGCGGCTACGACGAGATCATCCTGGCCACCGGCATTGCGCCGCGGTTGCCGGCGATTGAGGGCGTGGACAATGCCAAGGTGCTGAGCTACCTGGACGTGCTGCTTGAGCGCAAACGGGTGGGCAAGCGTGTCGCAGTGATCGGTGCCGGCGGTATCGGTTTCGACGTCTCGGAGTACCTGGTTCACCAGGGCCAGGCCACCAGCCTGAACCGCGATGAGTTCTGGAAGGAGTGGGGCATCGATACGCACCTTGAAGCACGCGGCGGTGTCGCCGGGATCAAGGCAGCCCCCCATGCGCCGGCCAGCGAAGTGTTCCTGCTGCAACGCAAGAAATCCAAGGTCGGCGACGGCCTCGGCAAGACCACTGGGTGGATTCATCGCACGGGATTGAAGAACAAGAAGGTGCAGATGCTCAACAGCGTCGAGTACCTGAAGATCGACGACGAAGGCCTGCACATCCGCATCGGCGAAACCGGTGAGCCGCAGGTGCTGGCGGTGGACAACGTGGTGATCTGCGCCGGTCAGGACCCGCTGCGCGAGTTGCAGGATGGCCTGGTGGCGGCGGGGCAGAACGTGCATCTGATCGGCGGCGCGGATGTCGCGGCGGAGCTGGATGCCAAGCGGGCGATCAATCAGGGTTCGCGATTGGCGGCCGAGTTGTAATCCGAAGGCCCCGCGTGCCAATGGCCTTCGCGAGCAGGCTCGCTCCCACATTGGATCTGTGTCGTTCAGAGAACCCTTGTGGGAGCGAGCCTGCTCGCGATAGCTGCTTATGAGCGATTAGAATGCTGACTCTTCATGAGCTCAATCAGGCGCCAATGTTTTCTTCTGCTTCCAACTGGCTACCCCAAGCCCCCCTCGAGTCCCTCCATCTAGACTGGCTCAAAACCGCCGACATCGAAGTCGCCATCCTGCGCCTGGACCAGATCGACCCGCTGATCAGCGGCAACAAATGGTTCAAACTCACCGAACATCTCAAAGCCGCTGACCAGTGCGGCGCCAAAGGCATCATCAGCCTCGGCGGCGCGCATTCCAATCACCTGCATGCGCTGGGCGCTGCCGGCAAGCGTTTCGGTTTCGCCACGGTCGGCCTGTTGCGCGGACACGCTCAGCAAACGCCGACGGTGGATGATTTGCAGGCGTTCGGCATGCAACTGCACTGGCTCGGTTATGGCGGTTATCGGGCGCGGCATGAAGCGGGTTTCTGGGAGCCATGGCTGGCGCAGTATCCCGATCTGCTTGCGGTCCCGGAAGGCGGCGGCGGGTTGCCGGGGGCACAGGGTTGCGTGCAACTCAAGGCATTGGCCTGTCGGCAACTGGACGCACTGGGCTGGAGCGGCTACGACGGTTGGTGGCTGGCCTGCGGAACCGGCACGACCTTGGCGGGCCTGGTCCTAGCCGAGGCGGGAGAGCACCCGGTCTATGGCGCCCTGGCGGTGCCCGGTGATCATGGCGTGGCACAGCAGGTCGCAAAGATTGTGGAGGAGGCGGGCGTGAATCATTTGTCTTATGAACTGTTCGACGCCAGCCGTGGAGGCTTTGCCAAGGTCGACCCGCCGTTACTCGAATTCATCGCGCGCACCGAACAAGCCAGTGGCATTGCCCTGGAACCGCTGTACACCGGCAAGGCATTGCTGGCGCTCCGGCAGCAGGTCGAGGCGGGGAAGTTTGCCCCCGGTACGCGACTGATCTTTATTCACACGGGTGGTTTGCAAGGCCTGCGGGGTTTCAATCCACAAGCCTGATACGGGGTGATCTCAAGTATCCCTGTTCACCCGCTTGGGCATCATCCGCAACAAGGTGTTATCGCCCACCACATAGTGATGATACAGCCCGGCGATGGCGTGCAGGCCGATCAGCCAATAACCGATGGTGCCACCGAGTTCGTGCCAGCCCTCGATCTGCTTGGCCAGGTCCTTGTCCTGCGCGATCAAAAGGGGCAGGTCGAAGCCGTAGAACATCACCTGGTTACCTTTGGCGCTGGTGACCAGCCAACCCAGTATTGGCATGGCGATCATAAAGATGTAGAGCGCCCAGTGCATCAATTTGGCCAGCATGGTTTGCCACTTGGGCGAGGCCGGGAAGATCTGCGGTGCCGGGCCTAGGCTGCGGGCGAACAAGCGTAGCCAGACCAGCACGAATACGGTCAGGCCAAGCATGAAGTGCGATTCCACGATCAGCGTTCGACCACCGCTACCCTTGGGAAAGAGGCCGCGCAGCTCGATGCAGGCGTAAACCACTGCCAGCAGGACCAGCATCAACCAATGCAGCGCGATCGAAACGGTGCTGTAGCGCGCGTCGGAATTTTTCCACGGCATACGGTGTTCCTCACAGGGGGGGTGTAACCACCGTTAACTGTAATCCTGTTTCACCGGGTTTGCCTGAGGCTATTTGACGCTGAATGCTCTGTAGGAGCTGCCGCAGGCTGCGATCTTTTGACTTTTTAAGATCAAAAGATCGCAGCCTGCGGCAGCTCCTACAAAGGGGGGCGGTGAGTCAGTTACTTTGCGGCATCTCGCCTTTGGCCAGGCGCTTATTGATGTCGGCAATCACTTCCGGCAAGTCGGTGATGGTGTCGATCATGTAGTGCGGGCGCGAACCTTCGAACAAGGCGTGGATGCGCTTGCGTTCGCTGTCCAGTGTGTCGCTGTCCAGGGCACGATAGCCTTCATAGTCCAGCCCCAGCGCGTTGCCCGAACAGATCAGCGCCACGGTCCACATGCCGGCACGACGGCCTTCGAGAATGCCCGGTACGGTGTCGTCGATCTTCACGCAAGCGGCGACATCGTCGATGCCCAGGGCGATCACGTTGGCCAATGCCTGAGCTGGCCATGGACGGCCGTTCGGCACTTCGTCAGTGGCGACCACGTGGTCGGCCACGTAGCCGTTGGTGGCGGCCAGTTCGACGACTTTATCCATAACCTGTTTCGGATAGCCCGAGCAGGAGCCAATCTTGATCCCCTGTTGGCGCAGGTTGGCGATGGTGTCCAGGGCGCCGGGAATCAGCGCCGAGTGTTCGGCGATTTTCTCGATCTGCAGTGGCATGAAACGCTGGTAGATGGCGGTGACGTCATCGTCGGTCGGCGTACGGCCGAACACCTTGCGATAGCGCTCGGCGACTTGCGGCTGATCGCACAGGGTGCGGATGTGGTCCCACTTGCCCATGCCCATCGGGCCACGGGCTTCTTCAATGGAGACCTGGACGTCGAACTCGGCGAACGCCTCGACGAAAATCTGCGTGGGCGCGAACGAGCCGAAGTCGACCACGGTGCCGGCCCAATCGAGGATGGCGGCTTGCAGTTTGGTTGGGGTGGTGTAGTTCATGGTGATCAAGTCCTGTGGCAACTGGCTAAATGGAGAGCTGCTTTTTGTGGGAGCGAGCCTGCTGGCGAAAGCTCTGGATCAGTCGAAATTGATGTTGAGTGTCCGACCGTCTTCGCGAGCAGGCTCGCTCCCACAGGGGGAAAGTGGTGGGGGTTAGATTTCGAGTACTTCCATCTCGCGCAGCACTTCGGCAATCGCCGCCACCGCTTCGCGCATTTCCGAAGGTTGCACATGGCCGATACACCCGACGCGGAACGTCTCGACCTGGGTCAGCTTGCCGGGGTAGAGGATGTATCCCTTGGCCTTGACCCGTTCGTAGAACGCCTTGAACTGATAACGCGGGTCTTTCGGTGCATGGAAGGTCGCGATGATCGGCGCCTGGATGGCGGCCGGCAGGAAGCTGCGCAGGCCGAGCGCGGCCATCTCTTCCATCAGGGCCTGGCAGTTCGCGGCGTAGCGCTGGTGCCGGGCTGGCAGGCCACCTTCTTCGTTGTATTGCAGCAGGGCTTCGTGCAGCGCCGCGACCACGTGGGTCGGCGGGGTGAAGCGCCATTGCCCGGTCTTGGTCATGTAGGTGTGCTGGTCGTGCAGGTCCATCGCCAGGGAGTGCGAGTTGCCGGCGGCGTTGGCCAGGGATTCTTTGCGGGCGAAAACGAACCCCATGCCCGGCACGCCTTCCAGGCATTTGCCGGAAGCGGCGATCAGCGCATCGAACGGCACCTGTTGCGCGTCCACCGGCAGCGCGCCGAAGGAGCTCATGGCATCGATGATCAGGCGCTTGCCGTGTTGCGCGACCACCTGGGCGATTTCCGGCAGCGGATTGAGGATGCCGGTGCTGGTTTCGCAGTGAATCAGGGCAACGTGGGTGATGCCATCGTCGGCCCGCAGCAGGCGGTCGACGTCGGCAGCGGTGGTCGGTTCGTCTTCGGCGGTTTCGAACGTACTGAACGAGCGGCCCAGCACTTCGCAGATCTTCGCCAGGCGCTTGCCGTAGGCACCGTTGATCAGCACCAGGATCTTGTTGCCGTCGCGTGGCACCAGCGTGCCGATCGCCGCTTCGACGGCGAAGGTGCCGCTGCCTTGCAGGGGCACACAGTGGTGGCTGGCCGCGCCGTTGATGATCGCCAGCAGTTGTTCGCACAGGCTGGCGGTCAGCTGGTTGAAACGGTCATCCCATGAACCCCAGTCAACCATCATCGCCTGGCGGGTGCGGGCCGACGTCGTCAACGGGCCGGGGGTGAGCAGGATGGGGGCGGCAGTACTCATTCTCGTGTCCTCGCAATCGATGGGATCAAGCTACGGGGCTTAAATTGCAATTTGCCGAGCTATCAATCAAATTGTTTGTCGTTATGCCAGCCATCAGTGAGACTTATTCATGAACCTGTTTCAGCTCCGTGCCTTCGATGCCGTGGCCCGTGAGGGCAGCTTCACTCGCGCCGCTGCTCGACTGTTCATCAGCCAGCCGGCGGTCACCGGGCACATCAAGGCGCTGGAGGAGCACTACCAGATCACCCTGTTCCGCCGCACCGCGCGACGTGTGGAGCTGACGGAGGAGGGCACCCGCCTGGCGGCGATCACCCGGGCGATGTTCGGTCTGGCCGAAGAAGCGCAAGCGATGCTGGAGGCCAACCGGCAGTTACTGACCGGGCGCCTGGAAGTGGCGGCGGACGGTCCGCACATGGTCATGCCGATGCTCGCGAGCCTGCGTGCGCGTTATCCGGGGATCACCGTGAACCTGCGCTTGGGCAATGCCCAGGAAACCCTGGCGGCGCTGTTGTCCGAGCATGCCGACGTGGCGGTATTGACCGAGGTCGAACCGCGCAAGGGCCTGCACTTGCAGGCCCTGAGCGAATCACGGATATGCGCGCTGGTACCCGAGGGGCATCCCTGGGCGCGGCGCACCAAAGGCGTACCGCTCAAGGATCTGGACCAGGTGATCATGGTGTTGCGTGAACCGAGTTCGATCACCCGGCGTACCTTCGATGACGCCTGCGTACAGGCGAAGGTCAATCCGCGGGTGTTGCTGGAGCTGGACAGCCGCGAAGCGGTGACCGAGGCGGTCGCTGCCGAGTTGGGGGTGGGCGTGGTGTCGTCGGTGGAGGTCAGCCATGACCCGCGGGTGGCGGCGGTGCCGATCATCGGGGAGGGGTTGGTCAATCGGCACATGATGGGGTGCATGGAGCGGCGGCGGGACTTGCGTTTGATCCAGGCGTTTTTCGGCTTGGCGCCTTCCAGGTAGACCGAGTCGTCTGCCTTCGCGAGCAGGCTCGCTCCCACAGTGGTTTTGTGTGCGACAAAAATCCCTTGTGGGAGCGAGCCTGCTCGCGAAGGGGCCAGGCCTGCCTACACCAGACTTTCGCGAACCATCTCCAGGAAAGTCGCCACAATCCGCCGCGAGCTCTGTTCGCGCAAGCACACCAGCGTTTCCGTCAACCGCCGTTTGCAATCGGTGATCGGCAACGCGCATACCCGTGAGTCGGCGCCGAATTCAGCCGCCGAGACCACGCCAATCCCGATTCCCACCACCACCGCCTCACGGGCGGCTTCCCGACCTTCGACCTGGATCGCCGGACGAATGCGGAACCCGGCGCCGGCCATTTCTTCTTCCAGGGTCTGGCGGGTCACCGAACCGATTTCGCGCAATACCAGCGGCGTGTCGTCCAGGTCCGCAAGGGTGATGGATTGGCGATCCGCCCACGGGTGATTGCGCGACACGAATGCCACCATCGGGTCATTGCGCAGCGGCAGCGAGATCAATCGTTCGTCGCTCACCTCGCGACCGAGCAACGCCAGGTCGGCCTGGTAATTGAACAATCGGAACAGCGACTCATCGGTGTTGCCGGTTTCGATCTTCACGCTGATGCCGGGGTAGCGTTCGCAGAAGCGCGCGATCTGTGGCAGTACATGCACCGGCGCATCCACCGCCAGAATCAGGCTGCCGGTCTGCAATGCCTGGGAGTCCTGCAACAATTCCTGGGCCTCGGCTTCGATCACGAACAGTTTCTGGGTGACGCTCAACAAGCGCTCGCCCAGGTCGGTGAGGCGTACCGAGCGTTTGTTGCGGTGGAACAGCAAAACACCGTAACGTTCTTCGAGTTTGCGCACCTGGTCGGAAATCGCTGGCTGGGTGAGAAACAACCGTTCGGCGGCTTTGGTGAAGTTGCCATGCACGGCCACGGCATGGAAGGCTTTGAGTTGGGCGTGGGAAACCGACATGGGAATCTCCAGTAACAAGCTGCGCTTATTTTGGAAATACGATAAAGCGATTTCACTTATTAATCAGTAATTGTTTCTATTCATCTCAGGTTCCGTGACTGCTCGGTCGAGCAGCGCGGATGCCATGAGCCCTTGCGTGCAAGACACAGGACTTATCTGACCGGAATCGCCCACAGGGACAAGGTGATTTCGCAGTGCTCAACAATAAGAACACAGGCGTTTTCTTTCAGATCTGCCGGCACACTCATACCCTGAGGTCAGAACCACAATGAACCAGCACATCGGCACCCTCAAACGTTGGCGCGTGCAGATCTTCGCGATCACCTGGCTTGCCTACGCCGCTTTCTACTTCACCCGCAAAGCATTTTCCGTGGCCAAGCTCGGCATCGCCGAAGACCCGACCTTCATGCTCGACAAGATGGCCATGGCCAACCTCGACGCGATCTACCTGACCGCCTACGCCATCGGCCAATTCACCTGGGGCATCCTGGCCGACCGCTTCGGGCCGCGGGTGGTGGTGCTGGGCGGGTTGCTGATTTCCGCCGCAGCGGCACTGGTGATGGGCAGTTTCGCCACCTTGCCGATCTTCGCCACCTGCATGCTGATCCAAGGCCTGGCGCAGTCCACCGGTTGGTCGGGGTTGTGCAAGAACCTTGGCAGTTTCTTTCCCGCCCAACAGCGCGGGCAGGTGCTGGGACTGTGGAGTTCCTGCTACGCCTTCGGCGGCCTGGTGGCCTCGCCATTTGCCGGTTGGTGGGCCTATACGCTGATCGGCAGCTGGCATGCGGCGTTCATTTCCAGTGCGGCGGTGGTTGGGCTGGTCGCCGTGCTGTTTTTTATTTTCCAACGCAATACACCGCAAGACGTCGGCTTGCCGGCGGTTGAGCCAGAGCCGCAGCTGAGCGTCGAGGAGGCCCATGCCCAAAGCAAGATCAGCCTGTGGGAGCCGTTGAAGGACATCCTGCGCAACCGCACGGTGCTGGTGCTGGGGTTGGCGTATTTCATGCTCAAGCCGGCGCGCTACGCGATTCTGCTCTGGGGCCCGGTGATCGTTTTCGAACAGATGCCCTCGGTGGGCAAAGTCGGCGCGGCGATCATTCCTACCGCGTTCGAACTGGCCGGCTTGCTCGGGCCGATCATGCTCGGCCTGGCCTCGGACAAACTCTTCGGCGCCCGGCGCATGCCGGCCTGCGTGCTGAGCCTGTTGGCATTGACCGTGTCCCTGGGGTTTTTCATGGGCGCGCTGCACAGCGGTAGCGTGGTGCTGGTGGTGGCCTTGCTGTTCGTCATGGGCCTGACGCTCTACGGACCTGACTCGATGATCAGCGGTGCGGCCGCCATCGACTTCGGCACCGCCAAGGCGGGTGCCACGGCGGCGGGTTTCGTCAACGGTTGCGGTTCGGTCGGGGCGATTCTCGGTGGGTTGCTACCAGGCTACTTCGACACCGTGACCGTCTTCATCGTCTTTGCCGGCTGCGCGTTGTTCTCTGCCGTGGTACTCATCCCGCACTGGAACAGCCGCCCCGCGGGCCAAGGTAGCCACAAGGCCCGCTTGCCCAATCAGGCGATCACCATAAAACCCCTGCGCACCTGAACGGTCACTCGGGGTCGGTGCGATTGATCAGCCAGTCGAGCAGCAGGCGGGTGTCGCTGTGGCGGGTGTCGGTGCGTACCGCTGGTGGGCTGCGCAGCTGCCCACCGCTGGCGCAGAGCACCGGGCGGTCGGGGTCGCTGTCGAGAAAACTGACCCAACCGTCGCTGCCGGCCATTGGCAGCTGGCTCGGTTCCCCGTGGGCAGGGGACATTGTCAGTGCGACAGGTAGCCAGAGGCCGCTGCTCGCCTTGGGATCGACCTCCGTGCCTGGCCACAAAGTCGCCAGCAGGCGGCCTTGATCATCCTGTTTTGCGTGCTGCCCGGGCAGGCCATGGACCCGGGCGGGCTGGAAGCCAGGGATGCGCGGCCTGGCCTGGTCCAGGGGGGGGCGAAATACCGTCGACCAGGGAATGGCCGTGAACTGATTTTGATAGCGCCGGGCAATGCTGTCCTGAGACAGGATCGAACCCTGCTGGCCCTGATGCCGCGCCTGAAAGACCAGCCATTGGTCGTTGAACCCCGGCACGGGATGCTCGGCTATCTGCACGATGCGTGCGCTGCGTAACAGGCCTTGATTGCTTTTTCCGTGCAGCTGCAATTGCTGGCAACGCATACGCTGCAGATCGCGGCGCTCGAGTTGATCTCGATGATGTTGCTCCTGGGAAGGGCGGGGTGCGAAGGTGTGGGAAAAAGCGTGATTGGCCGCACCTTCATCGACCGCAGTTCCACGATTTTTAGCCGCCACTCGTGGGTAAACGGCTTGTGAGTCATGGCGCTGGAACAACTCGCTGATCACAGGCGTGGCGCCATCGCCCGGTTCATCGCCCTGGAAAGGCATCAGCAGCGGCTCCTGGGGAAAGCTCATGTTGTCGTCGGCCAACACCAGTACATGACCGTCACGCCGGTGTTCGAAGTGATAGTGAATGCCTTCCTCCTCGCACAGGCGCTGCAGCAAGGCCAAGTCGGTTTCCTCGTACTGAATGCAAAAAGGCCGCAGGGGATAATGCCCGTCTGCCAGCTCCAGGCGATAGCTGTCGGCGGGCAGGTCATGTTCCTCCAGCAGCTGGCGCAGGATCATTGGCACGCTGAGGTGCTGGAAGATCCGCCGCGATTTGTATCGATCCAGCGCTTGAAGGGCCGGCATCAGGACCAGTTTATAGCCCACCCGTCCTCGCCCCCGGTGTTCGCAGCTGGCGCTGTGCAACACACCATGGATGCCCTGGCCTTGCCCAAGGTCGAGCAGCGCCGGTTGTTGCAGCAGCCGTTCAAGGTTGAGTGCCGGTGCCAGGCCGATCACTTCGATATCGAATCGATAGGGTTGGTTGAGGGCCTCGTGCCCACTGAACTGCACTACTTGCAAACTCAGGTGGTCGTCGAGGAGTGTCAGGGTGTAGGGACTTTCCTTGTCGTTGTGCATCGGACGCGCTTCTACCATGGAGTACGGCCACAGAGAGTACGAAACCCGCATGCCTTGTGGACATCGCCAATCGAAATTTCAGAATTGCCCTACAACCATCGGTAAAGATGCCGATCCTTGGATGAGCCTGAGATTTTTTGGTCGATTGCCAACTTTAGGCCGTATAAACTTGGCGCCATGCGTCGGCCAATAGATGTTTCGGCGCCATAGACAAGAGAGTGAGTAATGGGCGCACAGTGGAAGGTTAAACACAAAGAAGCGGCAGCCAACGCCAAGGGCAAGATCTTCGGCAAACTGGTGAAGGAAATCACCATTGCTGCGCGCAACGGTGCCGATACCGCCACCAACGCACACCTGCGTCTGGTGGTCGAACAGGCCAAGAAAGCTTCGATGCCAAAGGAAACCCTGGATCGCGCCATCAAGAAAGGCGCCGGTCTGCTGGGCGAAACCGTGCAATACCATCGCGTGACCTATGAAGGCTTCGCGCCACACCAGGTGCCGCTGATCGTCGAGTGCGTAACGGACAACATCAACCGTACCGTCGCTGAAATCCGCGTTGCTTTTCGCAAGGGCCAACTGGGCGCTTCCGGTTCGGTGGCTTGGGACTTCAACCACGTGGGCATGATCGAGGCCTCGCCGGACACTCCGGACGCCGATCCGGAAATGGCTGCCATCGAAGCCGGTGCCCAGGATTTCGAACCGGGCGAAGACGGCGCGACGCTGTTCCTGACCGAACCTACGGACCTGGACGCGGTACAAAAAGCCCTGCCTGAGCAAGGTTTCACCGTGTTGTCGGCCAAGTTGGGCTACCAGCCGAAGAACCCGGTCAGCGGCCTGAGCGACGAGCAGATGGCTGAGGTCGAAGCGTTCCTTGAAGGGCTCGATAACCATGACGACGTGCAGGATATGTTTGTCGGCCTGGCGGGTTGATTTGCGCCCTCGCGGCGACTGAAAAAACAACCCCGTAGGAGCCAGGCTTGCCGGAGAAGGCCGACCTATGTTTTGTTGACTGCGTACATATCCATTCCTGCGGTAACGGCCGCTTATGGTTTCGCTCTTACAGCGAGTCACTTGGAAAAACGGAACGCCGCCCGGCCCTAAGTAACCAAGGGCTCCTGCCCCTGACGTTCGGTGGCTCGCTAAGGCTCGCCATACCCTCGCTCCGGTCCTGCTCCGTGGGTCGCCGCGATGGGCCATCCATGGCCCAGCGCGG
>CXWK01006261.1_pt1 | contig 18847 bp, 16 predicted proteins | sample 590851 | NCBI WGS metagenome assembly CXWK01 (sample SAMEA3498364, study PRJEB10139) | wastewater metagenome | biome: wastewater treatment plant; material: activated sludge | place: Denmark | collected 2014-08-01 | reverse complement strand
GAGGAAACCGTAGCTGAGGTCGACGACCAGATTGATGAGCATTGCCGCCAGGCCGACGACGAGGAAGACGCCGGTGATGATCGGATAGTCGCGCTGGCTCACCGCCTCGAGCAGCAGCAGGCCCATGCCGGGAATGACGAATATCTGTTCGATGATGACCGCGCCGCCGATCAGCAGCGGCGCCTGCAGGCCGATGAGCGTCACCACAGGGATCAGCGCATTACGCAATGCGTGCCGCATGACGACCAGCCGCTCCGGCAGGCCTTTGGCCCAGGCGGTGCGGATGTAGTCCTGCCGCAGCACCTCGAGCATCATCGTGCGCGTCATGCGCATGGTGATCGCCGACAGCGCCGTGCCGAGCACGAGCGCCGGCACGATCATCTGCTTCATGTTCTGCCACGGCGCATCGCCGAACTTGACGTAGTTCACTTCCGGCGACCAGCCCCACCAGATCGACGGGAACACCATGACCATCGTGCCCATCCAGAAATTCGGCACGGCCAGCATGAGAATGGAAAAGGAGCGCGCTGCGGCGTCGCCGGCCGTGTCCTGCCGGATCGCCGAATAGACGCCGATCGGCAACGCCAGCGCGAGGCCGACGACCAGCGCCATCAGGCCCAGTTCGAACGTCACCGGCAGGCGTTGCAGGACCTGCTCGAGCACCGGCGTCGATTGCCACAACGACTTGCCGAAGTCGCCTTGCAGGATGCCCCAGACCCAGCGCACGTATTGCTCGGGCATGGAGCGGTCGAGGCCGAGCGCCTGAACGAGTTGATCGCGGCTGAGCTTGTCGGCGGCGACGTCGTTCTGACTGAGCATCAGGTCGATCACATCGCCGGGAATCATCCGGACCGTCGCGAAAACGATGATGCTCGCGAACAGAAGCGTCGGGATCAGCGCCAGAAGCCGGCGCAGGATGTAGGCGCGCAAGGCGCTAGCCGCGCGATCGTCTGCGAACTGCGGGACCGGACGCGCCGGCGTTCCTCTGGGCCATGTTCAGCCTCCCGTTCGTATTCTTCTTGGTCCCGAGCGCGACGATGTGATCTCGTTCCTTCGCTCCGGCCTCCCGAGGGCGCATCATGCGGCCTTGGGCGTTGCCGCGCAAGGGAGCGCCGAACCTCGCCGTTGGCGCCCGATCCGAACGTACAAACGGGCGGAACGAGGGTTGCCGCTTGCACCGACGCCGTGCTTGGCTGCCGCGGAACGATCTGCAACGAGCCGGGGTTCATGAATATCAGGACGCATCGCGCTCAGGGCGTCGGGACGATCGTGCTCGCACGTGCGCCCGTCAACGCGCTCACCGTCGAGATGATGCAGGAGTTGATCGCCGCGCTGAAGGCGATGGACGCCGACCCGGACGTGCGGGTGGTGATCCTCACCGGCGAAGGCCGGTGCTTCTCCGCGGGCGTCGATCTGAAGCAGCAGTTGCAGGCGCTGGAAAGCGGGGACGGCGGCCCGATCTCCATCGGCGCCGACATGTACGATGCGCTGCTGAACGGTCGGAAGCCGACGATCGCCGCCGTCAACGGCCCAGCGCTCGGCGGCGGGCTCGGCATGGCGGCGTCCTGCTGCATGATCGTCGCGAACGAAACGGCTATCTTCGGCATTCCGGAAATCAAGGTCGGCATGCTCGGCGGCGCGCGTCACGCGATGCGCCTGCTCGGACATTCCGCGGTCAATCGGATGTTGCTGACCGGCGAGCCGCTGACGGCGCAGGAAATGCTACGGCGTGGCGCGATCGAGGCCTGCCTGCCGGCAGACGACGTCATGCCCTATGCGCGCGATCTGGCGCGGCAGATCGCCGAGCGCGATCCTGTCGCCGTCCAGATGGCGCGCGCAACGCTCGCGGAAATCGAAGGGCTGGGCGTGCTCGAAGGATACAGGCGGGAGATGGTCGCGGCGCGCGAACTCGGCGGCATGCCGTCGGCGCAGCAGGCGATGCGACGCTTCCTCGAAGGAAAGCGTTGAAGGACGATCACCTTGCCGGCGCGCGAAACGCGACGGGGATTTCGAAGGTGAGCGTTTCGTCGGCGACGAGCGGCGGCGGCGCAGGCACGGGGTCCGAGCGCTTCATCATCTCCAGCGCGGCGGCGTCGAAGGCGGCGTCGCCCGAACTCGCGCCGATGCGCGCCGAGACGACCCGGCCCGCGCGGTCGATGGTGAAGATCACGCGGTTCACGGCTTCATGCTGCTTGACGCCAGCCGGATAGCGCTTGTGGCGGTTGAGATGGGCGAAAAGCCGCTTCTGCCACTCGGCGCGCATACGTCGCGCGTTCTGCCCGGCGCCGATAGCGGGTGCGCGTGCGACAGTCGCTTCCGGCGTCGCATCCAGGCGTGGCGCTGCGGTCGCTTCCGATGCGACGGAAGCCGCGGACGCTTCGGACGGTTGCGGTCGCGCCTCGTCGGGCTCGCGTTCCGGCTTCTTCGCCTGCTCGGGCGAAACGACGCGGTCGGGATTTTCTGATTCGACGACGTCGTCCTTCGGCTTGTCGGTCTGAATTTCCTTGGGGGCGCTCTGCGCGCTTTCCGGGGCGGCGGCGGACGCGTCCGCTTCGTGGCCGGGCGGCAGGTCGGTCGCTTCGCTTTTTGGCGCCGCCATGTCCATGGCGAGTTCGATCGCCGGCGCGCCGTCCTCGTCGTCGGTCGCTTCCGGACGCACCGCCCAGGCTGCGACGCCGGCGAGCCCCAGATGCAGCGCCAGCGCCGCGGCGCCCGCGATCGTCCACAGCCGGATCGACGGCGCGCGCGCGGCGGAATATGCGGCCAGGAGCGTCAAGGCTTCCCGTCCGCTCCGGCTTCGCCCGTCGATTCCTGCGCGACCAGCGCCACCTTGAGGTAGCCGCCCTTCCGCAACCGTTCGAGCACGTCCATCATCTCGCCGTAGGGCACGCTCTTGTCGGCGCGCAGGAAGATGCGGCGGTCCTTGCCCTGTTCCGATGGTTGCGCATCGAGCGCGGCGACGAGATCGACGCGCTTGACGGGCCGTTCGCCCAGCGACACCGCGAGATCGGAGGCGATCGTCACATATTCGGGTTTCTCCGGCCGCTTCTGTGGCGTCGCGCTCGACGTCGGCAGATCGACGGGCAGGTCGACGGTCGAGAGAGGCGCCGCCACCATGAAGATGATGAGCAGGACGAGGATCACGTCGATGAACGGCGTGACGTTGATCTCGTGCGCTTCGGCGAGATCGTCGGTGTCGGCGTCGCCGAGCGAGAAGCCCATGGCTCACTCCGCCGCGCGCGGGTAGGCGCGCCGGCCGCCGCCGTCGAGATCGCGCGAAAGCAGGCGCGTCGCCGCCCCGGCGGCCTGGCCGACGACGTCGAGATAGCCGGCGCTCTTGCGGGTGAAATGATTGTAGATGATGACGGCGGGAATGGCGGCGACGAGGCCGATCGCAGTCGCCAGCAACGCCTCGGCGATGCCCGGCGCGACGACGGCGAGATTGGTCGTCTGCGACTTCGAAATGCCGATGAAGCTGTTCATGATGCCCCAGACCGTGCCGAACAGGCCGACGAAGGGCGCCGTCGAGCCGATCGTCGCCAGCACGCCCATGCCGCGCCGGATCGAGCGCTGCTCGGCGCGCGTGATCTCGGCGAAGCGCGAGCCGGCGCGCTCGAGCGTGCGCGCATGCGCGCCGGCGGCGATCGACAGGCGCTCCTCGTGCTCGGCGGCGGCAAGGAAATCGCCGAGAGCGGAGCGGCGCGTTTCCGCAACGGCAAGCGCCTCCGCGACGGACCGCACCTCCTCGATGCCGGCGAGCCCGGAAAGTAGGCTCCTTCGTGCACGCGCGATCTCGATCGTCTTGGCGACGAACACGGTCCATGTCGCCAGCGAGGCGAACGCAAGGCCGATCATGACCGCCTTGACGACGATGTCGGCCGCCATGAACATCGACCACGGCGACAATTCGTGCGGGATGGCGCCGGCCGGCTTCATCGCCAGGGGAACTGCTGCGTCCTGTGCGACTGCGGCCGGAATGGCGAAAGCGATGGCGCAAGCCGCGCCGGCCAGGATGGTTCGCGTTTTCATGCCTCGGCCCAATATCTGATGAGGTTGTGATAGACGCCGGTCAGTCGCACGGCGTCGGGATCGTCGCGCCCGATGCGGTCGCTGAGCGACTGGATGGAATTGTCGAGATCGAAGATCATGCTGCGCGCATGGTCGTCGCGGATCATGCTCTGCATCCACATGAACGATGCGACGCGCGCGCCGCGCGTCACTTCCGTCACCATGTGCAGGCTCTTCGACGGGTAGAGGACGACGTCGCCGGCGGGCAGCTTGACCTCATGCGTTCCGTAATGATCCTCGATCACCAACTCGCCGCCGTCGTATTCGTCGGGCTCGGCGAGGAACAGGGTCGCCGACAGGTCCGTGCGGATGCGCATCCCGGTCAACGGATCGCCGCGCACGGCGTTGTCGACGTGGATGCCGAATTTCTGCCCGACGCAGTAGCGGTTGAACAACGGGGGAAAGATCTGCAGGGGAATTGCAGCGGAAACGAACGTCGGGTTGCGGGTCAGGGCGGAAACGACATGCGCGCCGAGGCGGCGCGCAAGATCCCCGTCGGGAGGCAGTTGCTCGTTCCTCTTCACCATCGCCGACTGCGCGCCGGCGGTGGAGCGCCCGTCTTCCCAATCTGCGGCGTCCATCAGCCGGCGGAAGTCTGCGACCTCCGCCTTGCCGAGGATTTCGGGGATGCAGATCAGCATCAGAAAGTTCCCTTGAGCGAGAACTGCACCGTGCGTCCCGGCGCCACCTGCGCGAACGGCGCCGCGCTCTGGTAGAAACCGTCGTAGTAGGTGCGGTTGAAGATGTTCATCACCTGCACCTTGGCGCTGACGTTGCTAGTGATCTTGTATTCGCCGAACGCGTCGAACCGCCAGTATGAGGGCAGCACGGTCGGCACGTTGACGAAGGGATTGGTCGCGGTCGGCGCCGGCAAGAATGTCGTGGCGCTGATCGCTGTGCCGCCGTTCGCCGCCAGCAGCGAGCCGCCGTAACGCCGGGAATTGTAGATGGCCTGGCCGCCGAGTTCCCACGCGTCGGCGATCTGGTATTTCGACAGGACGCTGAAGGACGCGTGCGCGATGTTGGCGAGGGCGAGGCCGACGTTGGACGGGGCCTGCGACCTCAAGACCTTCGAGTGCATCAGCACGAGGCCGCCGATGACGCTCCAGCGGTCCGTGATCTTGCCGGCGACTTGCAGGTCGACGCCCTGGATCTGGTAGGCGGCGTTGGCGAAGACGTTCGCGCCGAACACCTCGCGCGCATTGGTCTTGGTGGTCTGGAACAGCGCCGCCGTCAGCAGCAGGCGCTTGTCGAACAATTCGACCTTCGAACCCGCTTCCATCGCCTTGACCTTCTCCGGCGAGAAAATCTGCGCGGCGTAGTTGAGGCCGCCGTATTGCGCGGTCGTGCCGTCGAGTTCCGCGCCGACGGGATTGGCGGCTGTCGCATAGGCGGCATAGAGGCTCCACCACGGCAGCGGCTTCACGACGAGGCCGGCATTGTAGTTGACGAGCGCCGAATGATTGGTGGCGACGGTCTGGAACGGATTGCCGGCCGCGACGCCCGCGAATTGCGCGATCGCCGTCGCCGGAGCGTTGGACACGATCCTGTAGTCGTCGAACCTCAGGCCGCCGTTGAGGATAATGAAGTCGTTGTAGTTGGCGGTATGGATCAGATAGGCCGACTTGCTGTCGACGCCGATATTGGTCGGATTGCCGGCGAGCGCCGGCTTCAGCGAGAAGGGCAGGTTGTTCGGCGGATACAGGAGGCTGCCGGTCGTGCTGCCCGCGCCGGAGAACGGCGTGCCCGTCGTGCTCTCGGAGGCGAGCCCGGTATAGCTGTCGCGCATGACCTGCTCGTGCGCGATCTCCGCGCCCAGCACGGTCGTGTTCCTGACCGGGCCGAGGTTGAACTTGATCGTCGCCTCGTTCTGGTTGGAGAGGACCGATGTCGTCTGGTAGCGGCTCTGCGCGTTGAGGCCGACCCGTCCGCCGGGCCAGGGCTGGCCGAGCAGAAGCGGCGATTCGGCGAGCGTGCCGACATAGGCGAGCAGCGCCTGTTCGCGCCGCAGCTTCGAGCTGAGCGTAATCTTGTCGTTGACCTCCCACTGCGCGGCGAGCGTGCCGATGTCCTGACGCACGTGCTGGAAGTCGCGGTTGGCGAAACCGTACCAGGTGTTGCGGTTCGCATAGCCTTCCGTGAACGGCCTGTTGCCGGCGAAGCGGTTGTACGGCACGCCGAAGTCAGGCAGGCCGCGCAGGTCGACATGCATGTAGTCGGCCGTGATCTTGAACTGCTCGACCGGCTTGAACAGCACCGAGGTTGCGACGCCAGCGCGATCGTCGGCGACGAAGTTGCGGCCGGGGACCTTCTGGTCCTGATGGACGCCGCCGACGCGCACGGCGAACATCGGGTTGATGACCTGGTTGACGTCGAAGGTGACGCGGCCGCCGCGGTCGGCTGGCGATCCCGTGCCCTCCACTTCCTTGAAATTGCCGTCGAGCGTCGCCTTCTTGGTGACGATGTTGATCGAGCCGCCGGCGGTGCCGCGCCCGGCGAAGGACGACGCAGGGCCGCGCAGGATTTCGACCTGCTCGGTAAAGAAGTTCTCGCGGACGCTGACGGCGGGATCGCGGATGCCGTCGACGAACACGTCGTTGCGCACGTCGAAGCCGCGGATGAAGAAGCGGTCGCCGAACGCATTGCCGCCTTCGCCCGTGCCGAGCGTGACGCCGGCCGTGCTGCGCGCGACTTCCTGCAGGCTGGTCGCGCCCTTGTCCTGCAGGACTTCCTTGCCGAGCACGGTGATCGTGCGCGGCGTATTGGCGATCGGCTCGGAGAACTTGTTCGACTGCAGGCGGTTCACCTTGTAGGGCGCGCCGGGCTGCGCATAGGGATTGTCGATCGGCTGACGCGCGAAGGCGGGAACCGGGGCGGGGCTCGGCGTCGCCTGCGCGGGCGCGGCGGCGGCGGTGCGGGCGCGCTGGCGAATGGCGGCGCGGGCGCGAATCTGCGCGGCGCTCGGTTTCGGCGCAGCGACGGAACGCTTCTTGACGGCCGGAGCATCGACGGTCATCTGCGGCAGAACGGACGGAGAGGTCTGCGCGCCGGCGGAGCCGCCGGTTACGGCGATGGCGGCGAGCGCGATCGACGGCGTCTTTCCCTTGTCGGAGACGAAGCGCGCGCGAGCGATCTCGCTCCGCAAAGAGCGTGGCGACTTCACAGCGATGTTCCTCTTGAAGTTCCGCGCGTCACGTCGACGCCGACATTCAAGTGAACGAAACAGGTCTGGCGCGCAAACGAAAATCGATTGTCGCGAAAACATTAAAACGGTTCGAATTGAGTATTGGAATAATTCAAAACTGGGAAGAGGTGGATCGCTGCTTGCAATCAGTGTTAGTCCGCGGCGGACGGTCCCTTCATCAAGGCGAACAACTCGTCCAGCATTTGTCTTGCCGCCGTGCGAACCGCGTGCTCGTCGAGCGCGCCGTCGATGCGTACGCCGGCGACGACCGCATGCATTTCGTCACGAAAATCCGTCACGAAACGAAGTGGGTCGGGCGAAGCGTTGGCCATGCGCGCCACGAGGCCTGCGGCGAGAAGCTGGCACGCGATGAGACGGCCGTTCAGTTCGTCCATGGTCGAATCCAGCAAGCCTCTCGCGCCGGGCGCGTGTCCCCTGCACGCGCAGGCAGTGCGCCCGCGTCCATCGGCTCGCTCCGGATTGCTACCATCCGGGCCCGCACCTCCCAAGACGTCAATCGATCGAAAGCGCCGATTGGAATGAATCCAGTTCCGTCGATTTTCCGGCGAGACGATCGCGCCGCCGCTCTTGGGCATGGAGCGACGGGACACGCTCGGACGATCCAGCCGGGCCGCGCGACGTTCTGTTTGGAGACAGCGAGATGCGGTTGGCTCGGTGCGTTTCGACGCCTCAGGCCGCATCCATCTCGGACGCCGCTTCCGTCGAAGCAAAACGTCGCTGCATTCCGTCCGTGGCGGCGGGCAGCGGTCCGTCTGCGACCTCCAGGATCGCGGACAGGCGCTGTTCGGCGCCGTCCCAGCACAGGCGATAGACCTCGCGGCAGAGCGCGCGCGCCGCCTCGCCCGGCCAGTCCGTCGGTTCGAGCTGGCGCGGCAGCAGCGGGTCGCGCAATTGCACGCGCCGGAATTCATGCATCAACAGCGTGCGCACGACGAAACATTGCTCGGGATCGAGCGTCACGGCGCTGCGCAAAGCGCGCGCGACCGGGCGGAAGGCTTCGACAAACGCCTGGTATTCTGCGGCGACGGCGCCGAGATTCCAGCACTCGTCGACCAGTTCCTTCAGCGGCCGGGCCGAAAGGGCGCCGAGCGTCTGTGCGCTCATGACGACGACCCGGTCGTGCGCTTCGGCGTTCTGCAGGATTTCGAGCAGCGCATCGTTCTCGGTCGAAGGATGAGCCAGCACGCCCGGCGCGATCGCGGCGAAACCGTCCCACAGAAGCTGCTTGCGCAGCGCGTCGCGTTCGGCCGGGGGCAGGCAGTGGCTCGGCAGGAACACGAGCCGCCAGTCGCCGTCCCACGGCCGGCGCGGATCGCCGTAGAAGCGTTGGCCCGCCAGTTCGAACCGGCGGCGCCCCGCGGTCGTGACGCTGTAGTAGGAGCGGCGCCCGATCTGCTCCGACACCAGCCATTTCTCGCGCGAAAGGCGAAAGACCGAAGTGCGTACGAGCCGTGAGTTCAGGCCCAGCGGCTCCACCAGCTGGATGAAGCCGGCAAGCCCGACCGTGCCGCCGCGCGGCACGATCATGTCGCCGAGAACGGTGACGATCAGCGATTTGGCGCGCAGCGGCCTTGCGGCAAATCGCGCCTCGATCCACTGGCCGAGCGCCTTGCTTTTCATGCGCGGCGGACCTGCAACTTACTTCGGCCGCTTGTCGATCACGCGCTTGGCCTTGCCGACCACGACGCGGGCGATCGTGTCGGGATCGACGACGTGAATGCGCGCCGTGACCCCGATGAACGACTTGATGTGATGCGCCACATCGTGCGCGATATCGCCGCGCTGGCCCTCGCCGATTTCGCTCGCGTGCTCCGGCTTGAGTTCGACGTAGACGTCGACTTCGTCGAGATTGTGAGAGCGCGAGACGATGATCTCGTACTGGGCGCACAGATGCGGGTTCTTCAGCAGAACTTCCTCGATCTGCGTCGGGAAGACATTGACGCCGCGGATGATCAGCATGTCGTCGGAGCGACCGGTGATCTTGCCCATGCGCCGCATGGTGCGCGCCGTGCCGGGCAACAGCTTCGTCAGGTCGCGCGTGCGGTAGCGGATGATCGGCAACGCTTCCTTGGTCAGCGAAGTGAAGACGAGTTCGCCTTCCTGCTCGTCCGGCAGCGGATCGCCCGTCTCCGGATTCACGATCTCCGGGTAGAAATGGTCCTCCCAGATGTGCGGGCCGTCCTTGGTCTCGGCGCATTCGCAGGCGACGCCGGGCCCCATCACCTCGGACAGGCCGTAGATGTCGATCGCCTGGATGTTGAGGCGGGTCTCGATCTCCCTGCGCATTTCATTCGTCCACGGCTCGGCGCCGAACAGGCCGATGCGCAGACTGGTCTGATCGGGCTGAATGCCCTGACGCTTCATCTCGTCGGCGATGGTGAGCATGTACGACGGCGTGCAGCAGATGACGGTCGGCTTGAAATCCTGGATCAGCTGTACCTGCTTCTCGGTCTGGCCGCCGGACATCGGAATGACGGCGCCGCCGAGCGCCTCTCCGCCGTAGTGCGCGCCGAGGCCGCCGGTGAACAGGCCGTAGCCATAGGAGTTGAGGATGATGTCGTCGGCGCTGGCGCCGGCGGCGCGCATCGAACGCGCCATCAGCCGCGCCCAGGTGTCGATATCCTTCTGCGTATAGCCGACGACGGTCGGCTTGCCCGTCGTGCCGGATGAGGCGTGAATGCGCACGACGTCGCGCATCGGCGTCGCAAACATGCCGTAGGGATAGGTGTCGCGGAGGTCCGCCTTGGTCGTGAAGGGAAACTTCGCGAGGTCGGCGAGCGTCCTGAGATCGTCGGGGTGGGCGCCGTGGCGGTCGAACTTGATGCGGTAGTGCTCGACGTTGTCATAGGCGTAGCGGACCGACCATTGCAGGCGCTCGAGCTGCAGGGCCTGCAATTCCTCGCGGCTGGCGGTCTCGATCGGTTCCAGCCCGACCGGCTTTGACCTCACATTCATGCCGTCCTCCCCCTCCTGCGCGCCTTGTTTTCAGCGGCCTCCCGACCTTTCGCGATCTATCGCGGATTTGCGCGCACCCGTATTTGATCTGCGTCTATGGCCCACCGCCGGCCTGCCAGCCCGGTTGCGAGCCCGCCCCGGGCCGCCCCTTGCCGCGCGAGGGCGAGCGCGGCAACGCGAAGCCCTGCGTGAACGCGGCCTTGCAGACCAGGATGTACTTGAACAGCGCGCCCGAGCCGATGGCGAGCACGCCGGCTGCGGCGAGCGCGAGCGAAACGTTCAGATAGGTTCCGGCGATGGCGAGCAGGGCGGCCGCGACGTGACCGACCACGACGAAGCGCAGGTCGAAGGCGTCGAAGGCGGCAAGCGTTCCCTTCGGCGCGCCGGTTGCGCCGAGATCGTCGCGATAATAGCGCCAGGCGCCGAAGCGCCACAGCAACAGCAAGGCGAGCAGATAGCCGTAGGGCGCCAGCGCCGGCCAGGCGAACGCGGCGATACAGACGGTTGCGACGCCTTCGGCCAGCGCCGTGACGACGACCAGCATCACGCACGACTGGCGCCGCCACGCGGGGATGCCGATATTCTCCTTCAGGATTCGCGCCTGTGCATAGGCGTAGACGAACCCCAGCGCCCCGAGCGCCCAGATCGCGACAGGCGCGCGCGTCAGCAGAGCGAGCGCGCCGCAAGCGAAGGTCGCGACTCCGACTATCGCTTCGCGCGTCATCCACGACGTGGACGGCCGGCGAAACACGTTGTGCGCGCGCCAGCGCCGGCCGATCTTCAGCCAGACGCTGAACAGGCCGGCGCCGATCAGCGCGAGCCCGAGCACGATCAGCGGTCGCAGGTCGAGACCTGACGGAGCGGCGAGCGCCACCGCGGCCAGCAGGCCGCCGCCGGCGCCGCCGAGGATGAAATTCAGCGCGCCGCGGATGTCCCATTCCGTCTGCTGGCGCGGCGGTACACGGTCGAGGATATGACGTTCGGCCTTCATGCCTCGCCTCCGTCCCAGATGTAGAACACGGACGGATCGGTCCCGAGTTCTTCGTGCATCCGGAAGTGCTCGGTCTCGCGCAGCAGTTGCGAGATGTGGCTCGTGGAATCGTTTACGTCGCCGAAATGCATCGCGCCGGAGATGCACGAATTGACGCAGGCCGGAGTCACCTCCGGATCGACGCCCGGCGTCTTGCCGGTGCGTTCGGCCTCGTCGATGCGCTCCTTGCAGAACGTGCATTTGGTGGCGACGCCGAGCTTGCCTGCGTCGAACCGCGCCTGTTCGGACGCCATCGCCGTTCCGTAGGAAAACTTCGCGTCGCGCTCGATCGAGCGCGCGTCGTAGGGACAGGCCATGACGCAGTTCGCGCAGCCGATGCAGATGTCGTAGTCGATGGTGACGAGCCCGTCTTCGCGCTGCTTGGTCGCCGTCGTCGGGCAGACGTGCATGCACGGCGGATTGGCGCAGTGCATGCAGGCGACCGGCACGAAGGTGCGGCGCACGTCCGGGAAGTCGCCGGTCTCGAGATCGAGCACGCGCCGCCATTGCACGCCGGGCGGCGTCGCATTGGCGCTCTTGCAGGCGGCCGTGCAGGTCTGGCAGCCGACGCAGCGTCGCAGGTCGATCGCCATCGCATAACGCTTGGTCATGCGGTTCTCCTGGCGGCAGGCTTGTCCATGCGGCGGACGGAGACGCGCACGATGTCGGCGCCGGAGCCGGTCGCGTCCGTCAGTTCGACCGACATCGGCGCGACCGTGTTGAGGCTCGCGCGCTCCTGGTCCTTGATGTAGGGCGTCGCCCAATGGTCGAACTGGCCGAGGATGACGGCGGTGTCGGGCCGGATGCCTTTCATCAGCGCCGCGCGGCCGTAGGTGGCGCCGATGTGCGAACGCACCTCGACCCGGTCGCCTTCGCGGATGCCGAGCTTCGCCGCCGTGTCGGCGTTGAGCATCACGCCGGTATGTCCGTGCAGGTTCTCCGACACTTCGTCCATCAGCGCGATGCCGGCGTTGCCGCCCGAATGATACTGCATGCTCTTGGTCGTCAGCAGCCAGAACGGGAAGTCTTCCGGCTTGCCGCCGGCATTGACCAGCGCGCGCTCCCAGCGGCCGGGAATATCGTGCCAGTCGGGCAGCGCTACATATTCGGTGAGCTGGTCGTCCCACCAGTGCATGCCGCGCTCGTGCAGGCGATTGCCGAGTTCGCGACCGATGCGCATCAGCCGCTCTTGATACGGCAGCTCGTAGCGCAGTCCTTGCTTCTCGAGCGTCGGCGTCAGGTACCATTCGAGCCGCGACGCGGGCTTGGCCCAGAAGCCGTGCTCCTTGAACCAGTCGAGCCCGTGACATTCGGCGCCGTCCGACAACGACGCGGTGGCCGCCTTGCACACGGCGTCCCACACTTCGTCGGGCTCGGGCGCGCGATCCGCCTTCAGGCTGAAATCGTAGGCCTCGCCCTTCAGCGGCGCGACGCCGGCGATGCCGCGATTGAGCTGCGCCACGTAGCCTTCGAGCAGACCGGTACGCTTCGCCAGCTCGCCGGAGATCCACGAGAAGTCGCGCGCGTCGCCCTGCGGCTCCACCGCCTTCTGGCGCAGCACCACGCCGATGTGGTCCCAGAAATGCTCCATGTATTTCGTCTGGCCCATGCGGATCAGCTGCGTCGACTCGAGATCGGTCGCTTCGGGCAGCAGCAGGTCGGCCATGTAGTTGGTCTCGTCGACCGTGTAGGCGAAGGCGACCATGTAGGGGAATTTGGCGACGGATTCGGCGAGCAGCCGCGTCTGCCAGAACGAGATCGCTGGATTGGAGCGGTAGACGAACCACATTTCCGGATAGGTCGGCTTCTTGAAGCTCCAGTCGCCCGGCAGTTCCTCGGTGAACAGCCAGGCGAGCTGTGTCGGGCCGAGCGCCTGGCTCCAGCCGCCGTTGCGCCCGACGATCGGCACCAGCGTGCGGTGGATGTTGCGCGTGGTCGGCTCGCTCTCCCACGAGTTCTGGCCGGTCGGGTTGAAGTACTGGACCATGAAGCCGTCTTCGCCGGGCTTGACGCTCGCGTGGCGGTTCTCCTGCGGACGGTTGATGCGAACGGTCGTGCCGAGCGTGCCGCCGGGATTTTCCAGCGCGCCGACCAGCGAGGCGAGAACCGTGCGCGCCCAACAGCATTCGAATGCGCCCCAGCCGTTGTTGACGGACTTGCCGAGCGTGACGGCGACGGGCCGCAGCGGCAGCGTCTGGCCGTCGATCTCGATCGTCGCGCCGATGCTGGCCGCTTCCAGATATTCGCCGGCGATGCGGCGGATCGTGGCGGCCGGCACGTCGCAGATCGTCTCGGCCCATTCCGGCGAGTAGCGCGCAATGTGATCGACCAGCGTCTGGTAGGCGGTGACGCCCTCGACGTCCGTGTACTCCGCGCGCGCGGCGTCGGCGCCGACGGCGATCGCCTTCGCGACGCGATAGCGCCCGTCGACGGCGGGAACCGCGCCGGTCGTATCGAACGGAACCGCGCGTGCGGAGATCGTGTCCCACATCAGCGGCTTCGCAGTGTCGGGATCGCGCAGGTAGAGACCGTCGGGACCGACGAGATAAGGCGAGGCGGTGCGGTCGCGCAGGAAAGGAATGTCGAGCTTGGCCAGTCCGTGCTCGCGCACGAGCACGTGGATGATGCCGAACAGGAAGGCCGGATCGGTCTTCGGCCGGATCGGCACCCATTCGGCCGAGCAGGCGCCGGTGATCGTCAGATGCGGCTCGACATGCACGCGCTTGTAGCCGCGAATGCGCGCGTCGGAATGGCGGATCACCGCGGTCGGTCCGCCGGTGACTTCGACGTTGGCGCCGCAGGAAATCACGTACTTGCAATTGGGCGTGTCGGCGGAAACGGTGAAGGCGCGATGCCAGAACTCGCCGTACAGATGTTCGGAATGCGTGCACTTCACGCCCTGGCCGGAGCCGAACGAATAATCGATCGGCCCCCAGGCCGCGAGCAGGGCAGGGAAGGTCCCCATGTAATTGGCCGGCGTGCCGCCGTGGCCGAAGCTGACGGCGACGCGCGGCAGGCCCGCCTCGTCGATCACGCCCTTCGCCCGGATCGCGTTCAATCGGGTCGCGATGATGTCGAACGCCTCGTCCCAGCTGATCGGCGCAAAGCCCGGATCTTCCTTGATCCCCTTCTTCGGATTCGTGCGCTTCATCGGCGTGCGAATGCGATTGGGGTTGTAGGTCTTCTGCACGAGGCCATAGGCCTTCACGCACGGACGGCCGCGCGCGGGATGAACGTGTTCCGCGTCGAAATTCGGTTCGATCTCGGTGGCGACGCCGTTCTCGACCTTCACCTTCAGAAAGTCCGGACCGGATACGCAATTGTAGCAGAACGAGGCGAAACGCTGCACGTTGCTGGGCGCGCTCATCGGTCCCTCCGTCGCGGGCGGCGGCGCGATCGCGCTCTGCCGCCCAAGGCATTTCCAAAACCCGGACCGCGCTCTTTCGGCGCGTACTATTTGCAAACGTGATACACAATCATTGTGTCCTAGTCAATCTTCTGTGTTACTTTTGGCGGATCCGGTCGGCCTGCCTCTTCCACAGTTTTTGCTGCATTGCGGCAGGCATTGATCGGCATCGCCGGCTGTGAAACAGTGGCATGGAAAGTAATGACACATACCTATTTGAGGCGCGCCTGATTTTGTATCGTTTCAGGCGAAAGGGGAGGGCAAGATGAAAGACACGATCAAGGCCGGCATGTCGGCGACGCAGAAGATCACGATCGATACGCCGCGCACGATCGACTTCCTCGGCGAGAACCTGCGCGTCTATGCGACGCCCGAACTCGTCCGCGATTTCGAGATCGCGTGCCGCGAGTTCCTGCTCCGGCACACGGACGCCGGCGAGGATTCGGTGGGCACGGGCATCAGCGTCAGCCACGGCGGCGCGACGCTGCGCGGCATGTCGGTCGACATCACCGTCACCGTCGCGAAGATCGACGGCCGGTTGGTCACCTTCGATCTGCTCGCGAAGGACAATGTCGAGGAGATCAGCCGCGGCAGCCACAGCCGCTTCGTCGTCGAGGTCGAGAAGCTGCGCGGCAAGGTCGCAGCCAAGGCGGCCAAGGTCGGCGTCGCCTGAGCGAGGCGATGCGGGACATCGACGCGCGGGCGATCCGCTCCTATCCGGGACGAAGCTTCCGCTATTGCGAAGGCGCTGCGTCCGCGCGTCCGATTTCCGTCGCCGTCGAAAAGGCGATCAATATCGTCTACGGCGACACGCCCTACGCCGTGATGATGACCACGCCGGCCGACCTCGAGGATTTCGCCGTCGGCTTCAGCCTGACCGAAGGCGTCATCGCCCGCGCGTCGGAGGTGCGTGGCGTCGAGATCGCGCCGCAGAACGACGGCTATCTGGTCTCGGTCTCGCTGAGCCCGGACGCGTTGCGCCGCCACATGGCGCGTCGTCGCAATCTGTCGGGGCGGACGAGTTGCGGCTTGTGCGGCGTCGAGAGCATCGACCAGATTCCATCCGCCGCCGAACGCGTGCGCGGTTCCGCGCCAGCGGGAGCGGCGATCGAAGCTGCGCTCCACGCCCTGAAGGGCGCGCAGCCGCTGTTTGCGGAAACGCGTGCGACCCATGCCGCGGCGTGGTGCGCTGCGAACGGCGACCTCGCATTCGTGCGCGAGGATGTCGGTCGCCACAATGCGCTCGACAAGACGATAGGCGCCTGCGTGCGCGCGGGCGTCGCGGCCCAGGACGGCTTCATGCTGGTGACGAGCCGCTGTTCGTTCGAGATGGTCGAGAAGACGGCGATCTTCGGCGCGCCGGCGCTGGTGTCGGTGTCGGCGCCGACGTCTCTGGCGATCGATCGCGCGCACGATCTCGGGCTCGCGATGATCGCGGTGGCGCGGGACGACGGCGCAATAGTTTTCGCCGACGACAGGCCCTGACGTTTCTCCGCAGCGGCCGAAGCCTGTGCGTGCGCCGGGGTTAGTTCACTGCCGCCGACCACGAAGGGTCGAGCGCGGTTCTGCCAGGGTCGCCCCCCAGGGGGGCGGCGGGCGTCAGTTTCCTCGGCTCTGTCGAACTATTCGCTTCGCGCCGCTGCATCGTCCGGCCGGGCGGCCGCTTGCGGCAGCGCCGCGCTGTAGGGCCGCCAGCCTTCGATGAAGACTTCCTCGTCCAGTTCCTCGCCCGTAGCGGAATTGAACCAGCTGTCCGAGCGGAAGACGACCGGGAAGGGAATGACATAGAGGCCGCCATTGTCGGACACGAGGACTCGCACGATGTCGCCTTCGTTCGGCGCGTCGGTCTTGTTCCAGCCGCCATCGGTCATCGAAGCTCGCTTGCCTTGCTGGGCGTTCCAGACAGGACTGTCCGGCGACGCCGTCTCACGAAATCGTCGTCTGCGACGGCGACCGCACCGTAGCGCCGATAGCGATCCAGATCGTCGATTGAAATGGCGCGCCCGAAAGGATTCGAACCTCTGACCCCCAGATTCGTAGTCTGGTGCTCTATCCAGCTGAGCTACGGGCGCGGAGAGCCCGGCGGGACCGGGCTCGACTTCGCGGCGAACCGGCGAAGTGCGGTCCGTCTACCTGTTTGCGCCGGCGAAGGCAAGCGCCCTTTGCGCCACGCCGAACGCAAACCTGCTGGCGCCAATGCACTGGCGTTCACGTCGCTTTCGCCCTCCGGACCGGCAGGACGATTTCGAACGAAGCGCCCGGCCAGCCAGCCTCGCCCGCACAGAGCGAGATCGAACCGCCGTGCGCCTGCAGGATGTCGGCGGCGATGGCGAGGCCGAGGCCTGTGCCCCCGGGCCTGGCGGAGCCACTGAAAGCCGAAAACAGCTTTTCCCGCGCCGCCTTCGGCAGTCCCGGCCCATTGTCGGCGATAAAGATGCGAACCGCCGTATCGTCTTTCCCGGCCACGAGACGGATCGCCGGCGATTCGTGGTTGGCGCCGTCGAGCGCCTCGACCGCGTTGCGGAACAGATTCGAGAGGACGCGATAGAATTGCTCGCGGTCGACTTCGACGATCAGGTCGTCGGGGGCCTCGTTGCTCACGCGAATTTCGCCGCGGGCGGCGAGCAGCACGGTCTCGAGCGCCTCGTCGGCGAGCGGCCGAAGCGGCGTCGGCGCGAGCTTCGGCGCCTCGTCCGTCGCGCGCCCGTAGGCCAGCGTCGCTTCGCAGAAACGGATGGCCCGGTCGAGCGTCGCCACCAGCTTGGGCGCGAGGCGCGCGACGAGCGGATCGGCGGCGGCCGCGAGTCGATCCGAGACGAGCTGCGCCGAGGTCAGCATGTTGCGCAGATCGTGGTTGATCTTGGCCACCGCCAGCCCGAGCGCGGCGAGGTGCTTCTTTTCGGACAGCTCGCGGGCCAGCGCGCGCTCCATCGCTTCCAGAGCTTCTTCTGCCGCTCCGATCTCGTGGGCGGCGCCCGAGGGCGCGATGATGCGGCCGGAATCCTCGGGGGCGCGTGCGAAATCGACGACGTTGCCCGTCAGCCGGCGCACCGGGCGCAGCACCATGATATTCAGCGCGGCGACCGCGAGGGTCGCGACGATCAGGGAAATGACCAGCGACAGGATGACGATGTTGACCGAATAGGCGCGCATCGCCGCCTTCAGGGGCGCTTCGTCCAGCACGACCTCGACATATTCCGCGCCCATCGGCGCATCGCCGCGCACGTCGAGGATGCGGCCGGGCGCCGCCAGCAGCGACCGGAAGGCCGGCGGAATGGTCTGCCAGGGCGAGAGCCCGCGCAGGTCGATCGTCTCGTCGATCTGCGGCGGCATGTCGGAGGCCGCGAGCATGCGTCGGGTCGCGGCGCGTTTCAGCACGATCACGCGGGCGCCGACGCTGTCGAGGATCGAACGTTTGAGATCGTCGGGAACCATGCCTTCTTGCGCGGCGTCGAGGACGAGCGCCGCCGTGTAGGCGGCCGAAAGGCGCGTCTGCAGCCAGTTGTTGCGGAAATTGGCGACCGAGGGGATGTAGATCGCGACTTCCGCCAGCAGGACGAAACAGACGATCAGCGCCAAGACGCGGCCGGACAAGCCCACGGCCGGCCATCGGCGCCGTGTCTTGACCGAGTCGACCGCCGCGCGCACGGCTCAGCCGAACCGGCGCAGGAAGCGAAGCGCTCGCCGCGTCCACGCGGAGGCGGCGAGATCCGCAAAGGCGCCGAAGGCCGCCCGGCGCGAAACCTCCGATAGTGTCGGATACGGCGCCACGACGCTGGCCACGTCCTGCGCCCGCAGCCCGTGCGCCACGGCAAGCGACCACGGCGCGAGCAACTCGCCCGCCGACCGGCCGACGATCCCGCAGCCGAGCACGCGGCCGTCGCGCGCCGTCACGACCTTGATATGGCCTTCGGTCGCCCCTTCCGTCCGCGCACGGTCGTTGTCGGCGAAGGCGGCGCGCAGGACGCGGATCGAACGATGCTGCTCGCGCGCCTGCGCTTCGGACAGGCCGGTCCAGGCGATTTCCGGATCGGTGAAGACGACGCGCGGAATGCGTTCGGGCGACGCGGCCGTGCGCTTGCGGAGCAGGATTTGCCGCAGCACGACCTCCGCGTGATAGCCGGCCGCGTGCGTCAGCCGCTCCTGCCCGGCGATATCGCCGACCGCGTAGACCCGCCGGTTC
>CXWK01020611.1_pt1 | contig 18853 bp, 19 predicted proteins | sample 590851 | NCBI WGS metagenome assembly CXWK01 (sample SAMEA3498364, study PRJEB10139) | wastewater metagenome | biome: wastewater treatment plant; material: activated sludge | place: Denmark | collected 2014-08-01 | reverse complement strand
CTTGGTCGGAGGCGGTCGTGGGGCTGGGAGTGGCTCGTCGTGTCGGCACCGTTGGTCATCGTGTGCGTGAGCGCTGCGGCAAGCTACGGCAACCCGAGGTTCAACGTGACGGCCCTTCCGGTGTTGTCGATCGGCATGGCGTCACTCCTGATGAGCATGATCGACGCAAGGCGCCCAGCGGCCGTTGACCGAGAAGTGTTGGTAGTCCACCGGGCCGGGCCAGATCCCGCCCCACTGCCACCCGGTTTGTGAGAAGGCCTCGACGACGTTGTCGCCATGGGAGATCACCGCCGTGTGGCTCGGGACGCGGTCGAGGTACCGCTCGCTCGCCGGGGGCGAGGTCATGCCCGAGATGCTGACGCAGGGGTTCTCCAGCGGGCTCAGGTCGAGCGGCGTCCCGTAGGAATGGGGCGCCGGTGCCACCAAACCGATGAATCGGGATGATCGATCTGATGGGGTGGTTGTTCTCGAACAGCTCCTCGAACACGTCGGCGAGTTGGTCCGCAACGTCGTGATGGACGATCAGGGTGCCATTGGTGAGGAGTTTGCTCAGCTTTCGGGACCCTGGTCCCGCAGAAACTCCTGAAACACGGCGGCCAACTCCTCGCCGGACGGGAGGTTGCCGTCGGGGGACGTGAACGCCGCGTCGGCGCTCTGGCCCTGGTCCCAGGCCTCCTCCAGCTGCTCCACCAGTGGCTGATGCTCCGGGTTGGACTCCAACAGCGAATCGAGCCGCAGCCGGCCGGCCTTGACCTCGCTCTCCATCGGGTCAAGGTTGAAGCTCAGGCCGGTGTGGTGCATGACCCCTTGCACCAATGCCTTGGCTGCGGCGGGGGAGGGCAGGTTGGACGCGTAGTGAGGCACCTGCGCCCACAGGCCGAAAGCGGGGATGCCTGCGGCGTTGAATTCCTCGTCAAGTGCGGCGAAAACGCCGGCGGGGACCTCGAGGGTGCCTCGCTGAAATCCGGTGAGGCTGTCGGAAACCTCCTGGGACGCGGTGGTGATGCTCAGTCGGCTGGACCGGGTGTGAGGTACCGGTGCCGGGTAGGCACCCAGGCCGATGACCCGTTTCACGTCAAAGCTCAGGGCCAGCTCCACGGTTGCGCCCACGAAGGTTCGCCACAGCCGGTCGGGTTCTGCGCCGGTCAGGAACAGCACGTCGTTGCCGGCGGCGTCGGTGCCGCCACTCAGTTCAATCGCCGGCCACTCCAGGTCGGTGATGACGCCCTCCAACAGGTGCATGGTGGGGCGACGTGCCCGGTAGTCCAGCAACTCATCGGTGGAGTAGCTGGCGAGCGTGGCAACGCCCGCCTGATCGGCCATGGCCTCGGCGGCCGTATCGGCGGCGCCGCCCGCATCGATCCACCCGTCGAGAGCGATGATCAGCGTCGGCTCGGCCAACTCGGGTCGGAGGTGAATGTCCACCAGTTCGCTCATGTGTCGTGCTCCAATGCGTCGTAAGCCAGCTCCACGATGCCCTCGATCATGGTTCGAAAACCCTCGGCTCCCTGGCGACCGGCATCGCCCATGGCGCCGCCTGAGTAGCGGGCGTACACCCCGGCGATGATGCAGCCGAGCTTCCAGTAGCCGAATGCCACGTAATAGTCGATGCCGGACAGGTCGAGGTCGGACAGCTTCTTGTAGGCGTTCAGCAGGTCCGCCCGCCGGGGGAATCCGGGCAGCGACACCGTGGCAAGCTGGGGCATGGCTGCGGCGTCGCCCGAATCGGGCCAGTAACACATCAGCATGCCGAGATCGGCCAGCGGGTCGCCCAACGTGCAGATTTCCCAATCCAGCACTGCAACCACCGAACCGTCGGAGCCCAGCATGGTGTTGTCCAAGCGGTAGTCACCGTGCACGATCGAGCTGCGCTGTTGGGGCGGAACCGACTGAGCCAGCAGGTCGTGCAATGTGCCCAGGTCGGGCAGCGTTCCTTCGTCCACCTGCGTGCAGCTCTGCTCGTACTGGCGATTCCAGCGTTTGAGTTGGCGCGTCAGGTAGTCCTCTTTGCGCCCGAGGTCGCCCAGGCCAACCGCGTCGATGTCGACGGTGTGGATGGTGTGCAAGACCTCGATGAGGGAGCTGCCGGCGCGGGCTCGCTGCTCGGGTGTCAGGTCCGAAGCGATGCTCTCGTCTCGCACCACCACGCCGTCGACAAAGTCCATGACGTAGAACGGCGCGTCGTTGATGGATTCGTCGGTGCAGAGGCCGACCACCGAAGGCACCGGCACGTCGGTCGGCCCAAGCGCCGAAATGATCGTGTGCTCACGCGCCATGTCATGGGCGGTGGCCAGCACCTGCCCCAACGGCGGACGGCGCAGCACCCAGTGCCCGCCGGCCGTGTCGGTCACCGAGTACGTCAGGTTGGAGTGGCCGCCCGCGATCAACGTGTAGGTCAGTGGCGGGGCCAGGGTGTCGATGTGCTCGGCCATCCACGCCCCGACGGCGTCGGCGTTGATGCCTTCTGGTAGGTCGCTCACCGTCTTCTCCCGTGGTCCTCTCCCGCTTCGGCCACGCTATCGCCTCTGGGTGATCGGAGATTGCTGGGCCCGTATGATGTGGGTTCCAACCACTCCCACCTCCGAGGTTCACCCCATGGTCGACGTCACCGATGCCACCTTCGAAACCGAGGTGCTGGCACGCTCCGAACAGCTTCCGGTGGTGGTCGACCTGTGGGCTCCGTGGTGTGGGCCGTGCAAGACCCTGGGTCCGATTCTAGAAAAGGTCGTTGCCGACGTTGGCGGGAAGGTGGCCTTGGCCAAGATCAACGTCGACGAAAACCCGCAGGCATCGCAGGTTTTTCGGGTGCAGTCGATCCCGGCGGTCTTCGGGTTGGTGGACCGCCAGGTGGTCGACAACTTCCTGGGCGCACAACCGGAGGCCAAGGTGGCGGAGTTTGTGCGGGGGCTGCTGCCTGCGGACGAGAGCGAGCGACTCGATGAACTGGTCGGCTTCGGCGACGAAGGGTCGCTACGTGCCGCGCTCGCCATTGACGCCTCCCACGAGGGTGCGCGTGTGGCGTTGGCCAAGGTGTTGGTCGGCGACGGCCGCACCGAGGAGGCGCTCGCCCTCGTCGAGGGGCTCTCCGAGGGCGATCTGGAGGTTCGACATGTGCGCGCCCTGGCCGCCTCGGGTGGGTTGATCCCCGTCGGTGGGGTCACCACCGAGTTGGCGTCTCTTCTTGACCGCGTCAAGGGTGACGACGACGCCCGTACCCGATTTTTGGAGCTGCTGGAGTTGTTGGACCCGGACGACCCGGCTACGTCGGAGTGGCGCCGCAAGTTGACCGCACGGTTGTTTTAAGCCTCCGCAGGGAGACCTCACGGTTGTTCAATGGGCCCCGCTAACATGTGAATTATGTTTGTCAATACGGGACGCGCTCGGCGCTTCATCGGCGGGTTGGTGGCCCTGTGTGTAGGGGGCGCGCTCTTGGGAGCATGTGGTGGCAAGCCCGCACCGAGACCAGTTCGGCCCTCGAGGCCGGCGCCCGCATACCTTCCTGCCCACAATCGGCGAAGGGGTACGAGGTTTCGTGGCGGGCGCCCAGCCAGAATGAGGTCACCCGGTTGGGTCCGGTCTACGCACCGTCCCACCAGTGCCCGGTGCCGATCGGGCGGTTGGTGGTGCTCGAGCCGACGTTCTTGGACCTGAACGGCGCGCCGAGGCGTGGCACCATCCTCGTGGCCCGGGCCAAGGCAGAGACGCTGGGCCGTGCGTTTGGTGAGCTGTACTCAGCCGGATTCAGAATTGAACGGATGGATATTTGGGCCGCATGGTGGGCCCGGCTTGATCCGGCGGCAGGAGAACTCGTGAACAACACGGTTGGGTTTTCGTGTCGCAAATTGCAGAGCGGTAGCTGGTCGCGTCACTCATTCGGGGAGGCGATCGACATCAACCCCGTGATCAATCCCTACTCGCACAGGAAGTACGTCTTTCCAAAACACCCCACCATCGATTACACGCAGCGTCGCACCAGAGGTAAGGCCAGAGTCGGTGAGGTCGCACCCTACGGTCCGGTCACCTCCGCGTTCTGGCGGCTGCGATGGAACTGGGGTGGGGATTGGTTGACCACCAAGGACTGGATGCACTTCTCCGCGCCCAATGCCACGGGAGTCGAACTGATCGAGCATGATGAGCACGACGAAGTGGGTCAACCCGAATGGCAGCCGAAACGTCAGGTGGGGGCGGTGTCCGCCGGATAGGTGCGAGGCGGCTCCGGGGCGCCCTCCCCGGGGCGCCCTCCCCGGTGAGGGGTCCCCGGTGAGCGATCCCCAGTGCCAACAAGGGATTCGGTTTCTACCGTTGGCCTATGGACGATCCCTTTGACGCGCTGTCTCCCCGCGAAAAGCGCTCGCGCCCGGGTGGCGCTGCATCTGAGCTGATTGGAGACCTTCGCGCCCGATTGCGACCCCGCGGTGACCCGCTTGAGGATCCGGGTCAACAGAGGAGTGGGCCCATCGCCATGGGGCTGGTGGCCATCGGCGTCGTGGCGCTGCTCGGGCTTGGCGCCTGGTGGATGTCGCAGGGACGCGCGCAACCTGTCGATTTGCCGAGAGCAGCGGTGAAGTCGGCAGCGGCACCATCGGTGCCAACTCCGGCCGGACAGGCTGTGCCGGCTGAACAGGCTGTGCCGGCCGGACAGGCTGTGCCGGCAGTTACGACGATGCCAAGCGGATCGTCGGTACCGCAGGAGGTGGTGGTGCACGTCGCCGGGCAGGTGCTCCACCCCGGCCTCTACACCGTGAACGTCGGCGGTCGCCTGGCTGATGCGGTTGCAGCTGCCGGTGGCGCCACACCCCAGGCTGACCTCGATCGTGTGAATCTGGCCGAGCCATTGGCCGATGGCTCACGCGCGTACATCCCGGCCCTCGGTCAGGCTGAGGCCCCGGGAACGATGCCTCAGGATGCGTTGGGGCCGGGTCTGGGCTCCTCGCAGGGTTCGGTGCCGGAGTCCACGGGAACGAACGAGGCCGACACGGGCAATTCGGCAACGGCAGGAGGGCTGGTCAACCTCAACACCGCCGATGAGGCCGCGCTGGAGGAGCTTCCCGGCGTCGGCCCGGTGACCGCTGAGGCGATTGTGGCGCACCGAAGCGAGGTGGGGCCGTTCACCCAGGTGGAGGACCTGCTGGAGGTGCGTGGTATCGGCGACGCAAAGCTGGAGGGTATGGCCGACCTGGTCACGGTGTGAACCTGGCCCCGGCCAAGGTTGCGGTCGGGGCCTTGCTGGGCGCCGTGGCCGGGCCGGTCGTGTACGCCAGGTTGGGTCCGATGGCGACCCGGGCTGCCTTGCTCGCCCTGTTGCTGGGCTCTGGAGGGCTGGTGTGGGCCTGGCTGGGCCGCTCGGCCGCAGGTGTGGCGACTGCCTTGATGGTGGTGGTCGTGGGGCTGTCCCTTCGGGCGCTGGCGCCGCTGGACACCCTCGACCCTGGACCGGTCAGCGGAGTGGTGGTGTTGCGCGGCGATCCTGAGGTGAGCTTTGGCGGTATCGAGGTGGTTGTCGCCGATGGCGACCGACGTTTGCTTGCCTCAATCGATGGGCCGTCGGCCGGAGAGGTGGCCGCCTTGCAGCTGGGCGACTCGATGCGGGTGACCGGACGGACACGGCGATTCCGTGAGTCAACGGGATGGCACAGGTCCCGCCATCTCGCGGGCGAGCTTCAGGTGGATTGGGTGGGGGATATACGGGTGGGTCGTGGCGCCGTTGCGGTTGCGGCCGGGGTGCGGGAGCGCATCCGGACGTCGGTGGCTCCGCTTGATCCTGACGCCAGGGCCCTGGTGCTGGGCGCAGCGCTGGGCGACGATCGCACTCAGTCCGCTGCGCAACGAGACCGCTTTTTGCGGTCCGGGCTGACCCACCTGCTGGTGGTGTCGGGACAGAACGTGGCGCTCATGTTGGTGTTGTGCGCCCCGCTGATCACGAGGGTGCCGGTGGGGCGCCGTTGGATGATGGTGACGGCCGTGGTGGGCTGGTTCGTCGTGCTGGTGCGCCCCGACCCGTCGGTGTTGCGGGCGGGCGCGGCGGCCTTGGTGGCGGCCGTCGCAGCCCGACGTGGTCACCTGGTGGATGCGTCCACGGTGCTGGCGGGCGCCCTGACCGCAGTGGTGCTGGTGGACCCGTTGGTGGTCGGCTCCCTGGGATTCTGGCTGTCTGCGGCGGCCACGTTGGGCCTGGTGGTGGGTTTGGGCGATCGGCGCGGCAGCGACGTAAACCCGGTGGCTGTCGCCCGGGCCACGTTGGCGGCGCAGGTCGGGGGGGCGCCGGTGTTGGCCGCTGCGGGCCTGGCGGTGCCGCTGGCCTCGTTTCCGGCCAACATCCTCGCCGGTGCACCCGCCGGATTCTTGACGCTGTGGGGCATGACCGTCGGGTTGGTGGCCGGGACGCTGCCCGGTCCGGTCGCAACGGCCGCCCGGCTGCCCGTGGCGATGGCTGCCTGGTGGGTCGACGGGGTGGCCCGGTCGGCGGCCTTGCTGCCGCTGGGTCGGGTGACGCCCACAGAGACCTACGCGTTGATGGCCCTGGGCTTGGCGACCTGGATGGTTTGGGGCCATTGGGAGGGGCGCTCCCGAGCCGTCGTGGCATCAAAAGTGCTGTGGGCACCACTGGTGGTGGCGGCCCTTTGGGCCGGGCGGCCGATTGCACCCACAAGCGGCGCGGTCCCCGGGGGTTGCCTGTTGGTGGACGAGCGGGGCACCGTCCTGGTGCTCGAGCGGGCGCCTCCGTCGGATCGCCGTCTGTTGGCGGCGCTGGCGGATGTGGAGGTGCGCCGGATCGACGTGCTGGCCGTGACCCCGGGTGGGCTCCGCCTGGCCGCCACGGTGGTACAGGTTCGTGACGCATTGCCCGTGGGTGTCGTCACCGACCGCGCTGTGACACCCGGCTGTGAGGTGCTGTCATGAGGCAGGATCTGTGCCGACGGCGCTACGGTGCTGCATCGTGACCGTCAGCACCACGACTCACTCGGAGGCCATCGCGCGGGGCCACCACGTGGTGATGCCCGGCAATGCCGCGCCCGTATCCCCGAAGCAGCAGGTGGTGTGCGTGCCGACGGCGTTGACCCCTGCCGCCCGAATAGGTCTGATGAGCGCAGCCTTCATCGCCGGTGTCGGCGTGGCCACCGACGATCCCCGGGCCGCCCGCAGGGTGTGCCACGTGATCGCAGCCATCACCGACCGCAGGACGGTTCGACGATGACCGCAGCCCCCCCTGTATGGCTGGTTCGTGGCGACGACCCGGTTCTGGTGGAGGACGCGGTCGGTAAACTCGTCGATCGTCTGGTTGGCGACGCCAACCGCTCCGAGACCCTGGACGTCTTCTCGGGTGCCGACTACGAACTTGGTGCCGTGGTGATGGCGGCAGAAACACCGTCGATGTTTGGTCGGAGGGTGTTGGTGGCACGTGAGGGCGGACGGTTCAACACCGACGACTGCGCAGAGGTGCTGCGTTACATCGAGTCGCCTTCAGAGAGCTCGGTGATCGTGATTGCCTGGGAACGCCCTGCGGTTTCGGGTGCCCGTCTGGGCGCCACGCCCCGCAAGTTGCTGAGCGCCGTGAAAGCGGCCGGCGGGCTGCTGGAGACCAAGGCCCCCGGTGGCGGCAAGGCGCGGTCGCAGTGGGTGGGCGAGCAGTTGTCCGCCCTGCCGGTGCGCCTGACCCCGGCCGCCAAAACGTTGGTGCAGTCGACGCTGGGGGAGGATCTGGGTCGGCTGGTCGGTCTGGGCGCCACGTTGAAGGGCGTGTACGGCGAGGGCGCTCTGGTGGATGCTCCCGACCTGGCGCACTATCTCGGCGATGCCGGCTCGGTGCCGCCGTGGGACCTGACCGACGCAATTGACGATCGTCGATCCAAGGTGGCCATCGACAACCTCAACCGTATGGTGAGTGGCGGAGACCGACATCCACTTCAGGTCATGGCATCGCTCATCACCCACTATCAACGCATCGCAGCGCTGTCGGGCTCAGATGTGCGAACCGAGCGCGACGCAGCCGACCTGTTGGGTATCAAGGGGTCGACGTTCCCTGCCAAGAAGGCGCTGGCTCAAAGCCGACGGTTGGGCCCGGAAGGTGTGGCGCGTGCGATCGCCCTGTTGGCGCAAGCCGACGTCGACCTGCGGGGCGCGTCGGGCTTGGATGCACTCACGGTGACGCAGGTGCTGGTTGCCCGATTGTCCCGGTTAGGGCGGTAAGCACGGCCCCGGCCTCGGCCACCATCGAGGTGACGATGTCGGCCGCCGGGGTCAACTGCCCGAGTGAGCCCACGCCCTGGCCGCAGGGGAAGAACTCGCGGTCGGCGTCAACACCTTCGGTGTCCGGCCCGCCGCCCAGGTGGTTGGCGCCATCCTCCAGGGACTTCAGGAACTGACCTGGAAACGGCTGGGCCACGCCACCGGATTCCTCGAAGCTCTCGGTGTAGCGGTTACGCACCACCCGACACGTCTTGCCGGTGTAAGCCCGGGTAACCGTGGTGCCGTCCTCCCCGGTGGCCAGCAGCGTGTCCTTGTAGCCGGGCACCGCTCGGGCTTCGGGTGTGGCGATGAAGCGGGTACCCACCCACACTCCGTCGGCGCCCAGGCTGAGCGCGGCGGCCAGCCCGCGGCCGTCGACGATGCCTCCCGCGGCGACCACCGGCACGCGGTCTCCCACTGCATCGACCACCTGGGGCACCAGCGCCATGGTTGCAACCCGGCCGGTGTGGCCGCCCGCCTCGGTTCCCTGGGCCACCACGATGTCGCACCCTGCGGCCACCGCATCGACGGCGTGGCGCACCTTGCCGCACATGTTCACCACCAACAGGCCGGACTCGTGGCAGAGTTCGACCACGTCCCTGGGCACGCCCAACCCGGCGACGAACACACGGGCGCCCCCGGCGATGATGGCTCGAACCTTTTCGGTCATGTCCCCGGCGGCGGTCAGCAGGTCGACTCCGAAGGGTGCCTCGGTGGCGGCGGCCGTGAGGGCGATCTCCTCGGCCATCGACTCGTCGGACATGGTCGAGGCACCCAAACAACCGAAGCCGCCCGCATTCGAGACGGCTGCGGCGAGCTCGTGATAGCTCACCCCGCCCATGCCCGCCAGCATGACGGGAGCCTCGATGTCGAGTAGCTCGGTGAGACGAGTGGAGATCATCGCTCGAATGTAGCGCCCGGTGGGGTGAACATTCCTCGACCCCAGCGGCGGGGCGTGAGCACGAGGGCACGTGGGTAGTCCTCAAACAGCCAGCGGGCGAAGTTGCGTCGGGTCCAACCTGTTGCGCCGGCCAGCGCCAATGCAACGGCGGCTCCTTTGCGGTGGCTGAGCGCACGGGTGAGCGCAAGCGACATGCGGTGATCGGCCAGCAGGGCGGCCCGGGCGGCCTGTTCGTAGTTCGCCTCGACGCCGGCGCCGCCGGCCACCACCGCCTCGGCGGCGAGCCTTCCCGTGACCAGCGCCTGGGCGATGCCCTCGCCTGTCATCGGGTCGCCTGCGGCAGCGGCGTCGCCCACGTACAGCACCCGGTCGCCCACCAGGGGCAGGTCACCGATGCGGGCGGGTATGGGCCAGGCCCGGTGGGGTGACTCCGGAGTGGCCTCGTTGCCCAGCAGCTCGCGGATATGGGGCCGATCAAGGAGTTCGGGCCACCGCTTGGCCATGTCGTGCACGCGGTCCAGCTTGTTGCCCGGCGAGATGCCGTCGTGTCGCATGATGCCGAATCCCACATTGGCCCGGCCGTTGCCAAGGGGGAACGACCAGAAGTACCCGGGCAGGATGTCGGGCTCGAAGCTGACCCACAGGTCGTCGGCCGCCGGGCCGGTGACGCCGGTGAAGTATTGACGGAACGCGTGCCAGTCGCCCCGGTAGCGGTCGACGGTGTCCCCTGAGAGTTTGCGGGTGGCCGACCACATGCCGTCTGCGGCGATGATTCGTCCGGCTGCGATGGTGCGCCCGCCGGATGTGGTCACCTCGATGCCGTCGGCGCCGGGATCGATCGCTGCGATGCCCTCGCCCTCCAGCACCTCCACGTCGAAACTGCGGGTGTGTTTCAGCAGCGCCGCGTCCAGATCGAGGCGCCGCACGACCACCGCGTGCAGGCTGTCGTCACGGGGCAGCGGGAAGCGGACGACCGATCCGGTGGGGGAGCGGACCACCACGTCCGACACCGGGGTCCAGTCGGCGACACCGTCCGGGGAGAAGCCCAGCGACTCCAGTTCCCGGAGGGCGCCGGTGGTCAGGCCGTCGCCGCAGATCTTGTCCCGAGGAAACGTGGCCTTGTCGATCAGGGTGACTGGGGCGCCGCTGCGGGCCAGCGTGATGGCTGCTGCGCACCCGGCCGGGCCGGCGCCGACGACGACGGTTGTCTTCATGAGCGTGCTAGCTGGTAGGGCTGAGCGACAGGACTTCGTCGAAGCCCTTCTGCACGCACAGCATGAGCACGTCCGGGTCGGGCACGGCCACCGGGTCGATGTTGGCGCCGATGAAGCACTCGTCGGCGTAGCTGACGAGGGTGAAGTTCATCGCCGACCCGGCATTGGGGCCGAAGGCGTATTGGCTCAGCATGCGTTGGCCCACGAGATAGATGGGGATGGGGGCACCCGGAACGTTCGATGCGGTGAAGTCGTTTCCCTTCAGCATGGCCCCGAACAGCGATGACGTCATCGAGGTTGGCAGCCGGTTGAGGCCGTTGGACAGCAACTCCATCAGCTCGTTGGCGGGTTCGTCCCGGGCGGACAGCACCGCGGTGCGCACCTTTTTCATGATCTCGGCGGGGTCATCGGGGTGCAGCGGCACCTCCACTCGGGCGGGGATGAACGCATTGCCCGCCTGATTGCCGATGGTCTGATTACGGATGTTGATCGGCATGTTCATGCGGAGCGCACCGACGTTGCGCGCGTGGGCCTCGTGGTAGCGGCGCAAACCGAGCGCCAAGCCGCCGATGAAGGCATCGTTGAGACGGCCGCCTGACACCTTGGCCGCCCCTTTGGCCTGGGCCAGGGGAAACTGCAGCGTGTCGAAGCGAACCGACAACGAGCGTTCGGTGATCAGCGGGCTCATCGGTGACGCAGGTTTGATCATGCGCACCACCGAGCCGCTGAGCTCCTCCGCGTCGGCGAGCGCGCCAACGGGGTCGGTGAGGACGCCCAGTACGCCACCCAGGCCCCGCTTGGCCCAATCGGCAAACATGCCGGCGCTGCGGCGACTCTCGTGGCTGACTGCGTCGGCCACGCGCTCGGGTTGGCTCAGTACGTGGATCTCGGGGGCGTCGGGTAACTCGGGAGTTGGGTCGTCGGGTGACAGATTGAAGAGCGCCAACTGCAACTTCATACCGCCCACACCGTCGGTGATGGAGTGGTGGATCTTGATGATCACCGCTGAGGTGCCATCGGCCAGGCCGTCAACCACCGTGAACTCCCAGAGCGGTCGGGCCCGATCGAAACCTTGCATGCCTATGGGCTCTGCCATCGACAGCACGTCGTGCAGGGTGGCACCCTCCGACACCGTGACAAATCGCAGGTGATAGGCCAGATCGAAGTACGGGTCGAACTCCCAGCGGGGCGGGGCAATCGACAACGGGTTCGCCCTGACCCGCTGCCGCAGTCGGGGGATCGCCCGACTCATAAAGTCCACCTGGTGACGGACCCGATCGTGGTCCAGGCTGCCTTCGAAGGTGCTGACGGTGACGATGGTGGACCGGAGCAGGGGGTCCTTCTCGATGCTCCACATGAGTGCATCGCTGTCGCTCATGCGGTCAATGAACTCGAAGTTCTCGATGTCTTTCATCACGTCTGTCACCGGGCCAAGTTAGTCCCCTTTGGTCTCCGGCTCCTTGCACACGTAGCTGGCATTGAACGTGTCATTCGTCGCGGCGCCGGTGGCGATGACCGTGGTGGTGCGCTGGGTGGTGATGTTGCCGCAACGCAGCCCACCTTCGCCCTCTTTTTCGCCGGTTTGAGCGGTCTGGTCGGCGTTGGCCCATTTGGTGGAGTAGAGGCTGACCGTGATGGACGTGTCGGTGTAGGTGGGCCAGATCATGACGCCGTAGGGGCTTGGGTTGGAGATCTTCAGGTCCACCCCCGGATAGGCGAGGGTGGCCTCTCGTCCGAACGGATACCGAGAGATGTACACCGAGTGTGCCTTGTACCTCGGAATGTCCAAACCGGCGAAGAACGATGCATTGAACAGCGTGGTGGCGTATTGGCTGATGCCCCCGCCGGTGTCTTTGGTGAAGACACCGTCTTCGATCACCGGTGCAGAGACGAACCCCTTTTCCTCGGTGCGTTGCCCCACGAAGTCGTTGACCGAGAACGACCCACCCGGAGGGATGTACACCCCCTGAGTGAGATCCGCGATGCGATGGATGTTCTGCACTCGGGGTTGGCCGGCCGGGTGTTCCGTGGTGAACGTGGCGACCTGCTCTTTGACGCCCGCCTGAGCAGCATCCTTGAGTCCCTGGGCGGCGCTGTACTTGGTTGTCGGCAACTTGACGTCGTGCTGAGCCTGCTCGATCGCCTTGGTGAAGACGGTGCCTGCGGTCTTGTCGCAACAGACCACCGCATCCTTGCCGCCGACGGGGGCGGGCCCGTTTGGTCCCAGCGTGAACCGCACCCCTGTTGGGTTGGAGGGGGTTGGCAGCTTGTCGGTCAGCAGTAAGGCGGCCGCCTTGGCATCGACCACAACCTGAGGCTTGTTGCCCTTGGTCGTCACCGAAAGCAGCGGGACGATCTCGCTTGGCTCCACCTCGGCGCTTTGATCGCCTGCCCGAAGGGTGAATGGTGTCCCCAAAATATTGTTGAGTTGTGCCTTGATCATGACCATGACGTCGTCGGAGATGGGCGTTGGGATGGTTCCCCGGGTGGCGGTCAGCTCAATCGGCTCTCCCAACCTGTTGAGTGAACCGGGAAGTTGATTGGTGATCGACGAGGGATCGATCTTGCGACCAGGGATTCCAGGCGTCAGCTCAGGTGTGGTGCCGGCGAAGGTGATGGCCGGGTTCACCGGATCGGTGCGGCGGTCGCCCTCAAGGGCCAGCACGGTGAAGTTCAACCGGTCCTGGTCGGTCGTCAGGGCCACGGGCAACCGGTACTCCTCGAACAGGTTGGACAACCACAGCACCGCTTTGGCCGGGCTGTAGCCCTGATGACCCTGAGCGAACGCGCGATCGACGGTGGTGTTCACGTCGATTTCGTACCCCAGGTCGCCGGCGGTGGTGTTCAAAATGAGGTCGTCGGCGGTGATGCTGACGGGGGTATCGGGGAAGCCCTCGGCCAACCGTTTCACCTGGGCCAACATCTCGGGTCGATTCAGCCCGCCGACGTCCTCGCCGGCAACGGAGACGTTGCGGACGACTTTGCCGTTCTGGAGCGCGCCGTCGATGAGGTAGCCCGCCGAGAGCACAGCCATGGCGACCAACGGCGTGAAACATGCGATCAGGACCGTTCGGCGCGACAAACTCACCGATCTACCATCGCGCATGGGGGACCAAAAGTGGCGGCAATGGCCGCACTGGCTGAGGGAGTGGGTGGGTTTGCTGGTTGGACGCAGGGGTTTGTCACCCCATGTGCCACGAACCTGCGACAGAATGGGATGGATTCGGCACCCCGTGTGGCCGTCCGGATCGAGGAGAACGACCGTGGCAATCAATCCGGACGCAGTCGGCACGACCGGCACGCCTGTCGAGTCGTCGTGGACGTCCAAGGACTCGTTGCTCTATGCCGTCGGCATCGGCGCAGGCACCACCGACCTGGCCTTTACCACCGAAAATTCGATGAACATCGCCCAGCGTGCCTACCCAACGCAGGCCGTGGTGCTGGGTGATGCCTCGGGTGCCTTCGCCAACATCGGCACATTCAACCCGGCCATGTTGGTGCACGGTGAGCAGGCGATCAACCTGCACCGGGAACTGCCGGTGCAGGGCTCGGTGGTGACCACGGGTGAGGTGACGGCGGTCTGGGACAAGGGCAAGGGTGCCGTGGTCGAGGTGACCTCGCGGTCGGTCGCGCCGGATGGTGAGCCCATGTTTGACAAGGTCATGTCGGTGTTCATCCGTGGTGAGGGCGGCTTCGGCGGTGAGCGTGGGCCCTCGGGGTCCCGCAGCATGCCGCACGAGGGGTCGACCCCCGATCTTGAGGTGACGTTGACCACCCGGGAGGATCAGGCGCTGACCTACCGCCTGTCGGGCGACCGAAACCCGCTGCACTCGGATCCGTCCTTCGCCGCGTTGGCCGGTTTCGACCGACCGATACTCCATGGGCTGTGCACCTACGGGTTCACTGGTCGGGCGTTGTTGCAGGGGCTGTGCGAGGGTGATCCTGCCCGGTTCCGCTCGATGGAGGGCCGGTTCTCGTCTCCCGTGTTTCCTGGTGAGTCGCTTACGGTGCGGATGTGGCGTGATGGCGACGGCGCAGCGCGGTTTTCCACCCACGGCGGTGACGGGCGCGTCGTGTTGGACGCAGGTCGGGTCACGTTCGATCCGGCCTAACGGGCCAACTCGCTCGACAGGGTCGAGCGACGTACCTTTCCGGTCGAGCTCACGGGGATCGAGGCGCGCACCAGAACCCGCTTGGGGCGCTTGTAGGGCGCCAAGGAAGCGTGGGCGTGCGCGTTGACGGCGTCGATCAAGGTGGTGTCAGCGGTGTGATCGGCGGCTGAGCGCGGCACCACCACGGCGTTGACCGCCTCGCCCCACTCATCATCGGCGACGCCGAACACTGCGACGTCCTCCACGCCGTCCGCCTGGCGCAACACCCGCTCGACCTCGGCCGGGTAGACGTTGACCCCACCCGAGATGATCAGGTCGTCCCGCCGCCCGTCCAGGTACAGGTAACCATCCACCAGGCGGCCCAGATCACCCACGGTGAATTCGGCGTGGCCATCCGACGTGGTTCGCCATGCGAGCTTGGTGCGCTCCGGGTCATCCCAGTAGGTGAAGGCGGCGGCGGGCGGGGCGGTGCACCAGATGTGGCCGTCGTCGTCCAGCCGGAGCCTGCGGTTGGGTCGAGCTCGACCAACCGACCCGGGCGCAGGAAGCCGATCGGNNAGCCAGCCGATCGGCCGGCGAGCACACGGTGAACTGACCTTCGGTGCTGCCATAGAACTCCCAAACCGCTTCGTCTCCAAAGCGTCGCCTGGCTTCCGCAGACACCTCCGGTGGGCACGGCGCGCCGGCGTGGGCCAGCAGACGCATGTCGGTCCAGGCATCGTCAGGGTCGACGGCGAACAACCTTTTGAGATGGATGGGTGCAGCGAAACCGACCGAGGGGGAGTGCTCCAGGATGGCCTTCAGGGTGCGTTCCGCTTGGAACGGGCCCGGAACGACCACGGACCCGCCNNCAGATCGATTTCCTCGGCCCAGAGCGACTGGGCCTCCGTCTCGCTGAGGACCCCCGAGTAGACGCCTTTGGGCTGTCCGGTGGTGCCGGACGTGTAGGCCATCGGCCGCCCGAGGGGCCACCGTGACAAGGCGGCACGCCGGTGATGTTTGGTGGCTGCAACCACCTCGTGTTCTCCCATCACGATGGCGGGCCGGGCGTCGCTCAGGATGTACTCGACCTCGTCCTTCAGGAGCGACGTGTTGATCAACACCGGTATCATCCCGCTGCGCAGCGCACCCAGGGCCACGTTGAGATAGTCGAGACTGCTGGGAGCCGAGATGGCGAGGCGGTCGCCAGGGCGCAACCCCGAGTTGATCAGCCACCCCGCCGACCGCGCCTGGGCCTCGTCGGCCAGACCGGCGCGCTGCACAACTGCTGCCGTCATGGCCCTCAGGTGGTGGAACCCGAGCCGGCAGCGACGAGCACGATGATCAGAATCACCACTCCCACCGCCAGCAGGGTGCCGAACCAGCCGATGATGATCCCCGCCAGCGCCAGACCTCGGCCCTCCTGGCCGGAGGTCTTGATGCGGTTCAGGGCCATGTGGCCGATAATGGCTCCGACCGGTGCGAGCAGGATCGGCAGGTAGCACAGCGGCGCTGTGGCGACGCCAACGATGGACAGCACCAGCGACGTGATCGCCATGTTGTTGGTGGGGTTGGTCGCCATGTATCCACCCGGCGTTCCCGGAGGTGCATACACGGTGGCCGATGGCGGCCCGGGAGGTGGTGGTGCCCCGTATCCAGGTGGTGGCGCGTAGGTCGGTTGGGGTGGTGGTGGCGCGTAGGGCGGTGGGGTAGCGGGAGCTTCGGTGATCGAGTAACTCTCCAGCGACTCGCCACACACCGAACACGTCACGGCCGCGTCGAGGTTGGCGCTCTGACAGCTGCGGCAGGTTTGCATGAGGAACTCCTCGGAATGTGTCTCTAGAAAAGGGCCTGTTGTGGCGACTCGATGCCGCGCAGTGAGTCGTAGTCGACCTCGACGCAGGCGATGTCGCGGGACTGGGCCAAGACCTTGGCCTGTGGCTTGATGCTCTGGGCCACGAAGATGCCCCGCAGGGGCCGAAGCGTGGGGTCGCGCTCCATGCGGGCAAGGTAGCGGGTGAGTTGCTCCACGCCGTCGATTTCGCCGCGACGCTTGACCTCGATCACCACTGCCACCCCCGCTGGGTCGCGGCACAGCAGGTCGACCGGGCCGATGTCGGTCGAATGCTCGCGTCGCACCAAGGTGAGGCCGTCCTCAATGCGGGTTGGGTCAGCGGCCAGCAGCTCCTGAAGGTGCGCCTCCACCCCGTCCTTCTGAAGCCCCGGGTCCACCCCAAACTCCCAGGACGAGTCGCTGAGCAGTTCCTCCATGGTGATGCGCAGGGTGTCGCCCTTGGTGTTGGTCACCCGCCACTCGTCGGGCTCCTCAATCAGGCGGTTGGGGGCGTTCATCCAGTTCAGCGGCTTGTAGGCGCCTCCGTCTGCGTGGATCGCCACGCAGCCGTCGGCCTTCACCATGATCAGGCGCACGGCGCTGGGCAGGTGCGCGCTCAGTCGTCCTTCGTAGTTGACCGAGCAACGAGCGATCACAACTCTCATCGCCGTAGCTTGTCAGACCTCGGCAGCGGCGGTCAGACCTCCGCTCTGCAGCTAGGCGTCCGCCTTGGCCTTCTTGGCCGCCCGGGCTCGGACGGTCGGGTCCAGCTCCACCTTGCGCAGTCGAATCGACTCGGGGGTCACCTCGACACACTCGTCGGTGGCGATGAATTCCAGCGCACGGTCGAGGCCCATTGGCATGGGTGGCGTGATCTTCTCGGTGTTGTCCGAGCCGGATGCCCGCATGTTGGTCTGCTTCTTTTCCTTGCAGATGTTGACGTCCATGTCGTCGGGACGGCTGTTCTCGCCCACCACCATGCCCTCGTACACCTCAACGCCGGGCCCAACCATGAGCGACGAGCGCTCCTGGATTGAAATGATGGCGTTGGCGGTGGTGGGGCCCCGACGGTCGACGACGATCGAGCCGGTTGCTCGGGCGCGGATGCCGCCGGCCCATTTCTCGTAGCCCTCGAACACGTGGTTGAGGATGCCGGTGCCGCGGGTTTCGGTGAGGAACTTCGTGCGGAAGCCGATCAGGCCACGGGCCGGCACGATCCACTCCTGGCGCACCCAACCACTGTCGCCATGGCTGACTTCGTTCATCCGCCCCCGTCGCTCGGACAGCAACTGGGTGACCGTGCCGGAGAACTCCTCGGGCACGTCGACGGTCAGCCGCTCGAAGGGCTCCTGGCGTACTCCATCGATCTCCTTGACGAGCACCTGGGGCTTGCCGACGGTGAGCTCGAAGCCCTCCCGCCGCATCGCCTCGATCAGCACGGCCAACTGCAGTTCGCCGCGAGCCTGAACCTCCCACGCGTTGGGCGCCTCGGTCGGAAGCACCCGCAGGCTGACATTGCCGAGCAACTCGGTGTCGAGCCGGTTCTTCACCAGACGGGCGGTCAGCTTGGAACCCTCCTTGCCCGCCATCGGCGAAGTGTTGATTCCGATCGTCATCGACAGGCTGGGCTCGTCGACGGTGATCACCGGCAGCGGTCGGGGATCCTCGGGATCGGCCAGCGTTTCGCCAAGGTTGATGTTCTCGATGCCCGACACTGCGACGAGCTCGCCGGGCCCGGCCGAGTCCACCTCGATGCGCTCGTGGTTCTCGGTGACGAACACCGAGCCGGTGCGCGCCGAGACGATGGTTCCGTCGGCCTTGCACCAGGCAACCGGCTGGTTTTTCTTGATCGTGCCCGATACCACCCGGCACAACGCCAGGCGTCCGACGAAGGGATTGGAGTCAAGGTTGGTCACCCATGCACGCAGCGGAGCCTCGGGGTCGTGGCTGGGCGGGGGCAGGTGCTCGACCAGCGTTCGCACCAGGGGCTCGAGGTTTGCCTCCTGGGTGTTGGGATCGAGCGACGCCGTGCCTGCCTTGGCATTCGTGTAGACGATTGGAAACTCAAGCTGGTGCATCTCAGCCTCGAGGTCAAGGAACAGTTCCTCCACCTCGGACACCACCTCGGCCACCCGCGCGTCGGGACGGTCGACCTTGTTGACAACCAGCACGGCAGGAAGGTCCAGCTCCAGCGCCTTGCGAAGCACGAACCGGGTCTGTGGCAGCGGCCCCTCGGAGGAGTCGACCAACAGCAACACGCCGTCCACCATGGTGAGCGCGCGCTCCACCTCGCCGCCAAAGTCGGCGTGACCCGGGGTGTCGACGATGTTCAGTTTGACCTCGCCGGCCTCGCCCCCGCCATGCTCGGCCGAGAGCGGCCAGCGCACCGCCGTGTTCTTCGCAAGGATCGTGATGCCCCGCTCGCGCTCCTGGTCCATCGAGTCCATCACCCGGGTGGCGTGCCCGTCGGGTGCATCGGTTGGATCGGCCTTGTGGTGTGCGGACATGGCGCCGGCCTGGCCGAGCAGGGCGTCCACCATGGTGGTCTTGCCGTGGTCGACGTGGGCGATGATGGCCACGTTGCGGA